>PDWI01002881.1_pt1 | contig 25284 bp, 24 predicted proteins | sample 1430891 | NCBI WGS metagenome assembly PDWI01 (sample SAMN01162508, study PRJNA174530) | Oral metagenome, whole genome shotgun sequencing project. | biome: Marine environment; feature: Marine mammal; material: Swab sample of the gingival sulcus; isolation source: swab sample of gingival sulcus...
ATAAAGACATATGTAAGATAGTATCGGAAAGAAGTCCGACTACGACCGCAGGGAGTAGCTTTTGCGTAGCAAAAGTACTGAGTACGACATTTTGCGCAGTAACAAAGAAATTGGGCATTTGTCTACAGTCTGAAGTCGCCTAATGGCGACTTCTTTTTTAACCAATACGATTTACTATTGTGCAATAAACGATTCGCCCCTGTCCAACGCCGCTTTATTGAGCGGTACCAAGTGCTCTTTAGAAGGGCCGAACACCTTTTTAAACGCCTCGATGATAGAGTCCTTTTTGACGGCACCAGTCAATTTTAAATAGGCGCCGAGCATCACCATGTTGGCAACTTTGTTGTTGTCTAGTTCCAAGGCGATGTCGTTGGCCGGAATATAGTAAACGTCGAGGTCGGCGCGCGTCGCCTTTTGATCGATCAACGAGCTGTTAATCATGAGTAAACCAGACTTGCGCACATTTTGTTCAAATTTTATAAGTGAAGGCAAATTCATGACGACAGCACAAGTGGCATCGATTGTAATAATTGGCGAACCGATCAGGTGGTCGCTGACGATGACATTACAGTTTGCCGTACCGCCGCGCATTTCCGGACCGTAGGACGGCAACCAAGAAACCTGTTTTCCCTCCAACATGCCCGCGTAGGTCAATAGTTGTCCCATCGACATAATGCCTTGACCGCCAAAACCGGCCATGATAACTTTTTCATTTAACATGTTTATTCCTCCTCAGGCATTCTATAATTACCAAGCGGATAGTATGGTACCATATTATCTTGTAACCACTGTAGGGCATTGACCGGCGTCATGCCCCAGTTAGTCGGGCAGGTCGACAGCACTTCGACCATCGAAAAACCCTTGCCCTCGATTTGATATTGGAAGGCCTTCTTGATTGCCTTTTTGGCTTTTCTAACTGCCGCCGGACTATTGACGGCGACGCGCTCGACAAATTTTGCACCGGGGATAGTCGCCATCATCTCAGAAATTTTTAGCGGCATACCCATGCCTTCGACTGTACGACCGGCTTGTGCAGTCGTCGCCTTCTGACCAATTAAGGTAGTTGGCGCCATCTGTCCACCCGTCATGCCATAAATGGCGTTGTTGACAAAGATTACCGTTATATTTTCGCTGCGGTGCGCCGCGTGTATAACCTCTGCCGTACCAATCGATGCGAGGTCGCCATCGCCCTGATAGGTAAAGACGATAGCATCCGGTAAAACGCGCTTAATGCCAGTGGCAACTGCCGGCGCGCGACCGTGTGCCGCCTCTTGCATATCGCAATTAAAGTAGTCGTAAGCCAATACTGAACAACCGACCGGCGCAATGCCAATGGCCTTGCCCAGCACACCCAGTTCCACTAACGACTCGGCCACCAACTTGTGAATGACGCCGTGCGTACAACCCGGACAATAGTGCGTCTGCATATCTGTTAAGCCATGAGATCTTTCGTATACAATAGCCATTACTTGACACCTCCTACCATTTCTCTAATCTTCTGAGCGACGCCCTCCGGGCTGGGAATCATACCGCCGGATCGACCGAAAAATTCGACCGGTAGTCTATGCTTGATTGCCAATTTTACATCGTCGATCATCTGCCCCATACTCATTTCGACACTGAGTAACGCCTTAGTTGAATCCTCAATTAATGCAAAGCCCTTTTCCGGGAACGGCCACAGCGAAATCGGTCGCAAAAGACCCACTTTAATGCCTTCTTCTGCCAATATATCGATCGCATTTTTTACGATTCGCGACGTCGTACCATAGGCCACGCAGACGATTTCAGCCCCCTCTAAACGATAGGCCTCATAGCGCTGTTCAGCCTCTTTCATAACGGCGTATTTCTTAGTTAAGTGTATATTGTGTACTTCCAATTCATCCGGCTTTAAGAATAATGAGTTGACGACATTGTGTTCTCTTTTGCCCTGTGTGCCGGTCGTCGCCCAATCCTTGGGCGGTAAATCCATTTTCTCCGCCTCTTTAAATTCGATCGGCTCCATCATTTGACCAATCATGCCGTCGGCTAAGACCATAACCGGATTTCTATAGTAATCTGCTTTATTAAACGATTCTTGTATTAAATCGACCATTTCCTGTAAGTTGGCCGGTGCGTAAACCAATAATTTATAATCGCCGTTGCCGCCGCCGCGCGTCGACTGATTGTAGTCCGATTGTGCCGGTTGAATACCGCCCAAGCCGGGGCCACCGCGCACAATACTGCAGATGACACAGGGCAGTTCAGCGCCGGCAATATAGGAAATACCCTCTTGCTTTAAGGCGATACCCGGTGAAGACGACGACGTCATCACGCGCGCACCGGCGCCGGCAGCACCGTAAACCATGTTGATTGCAGCTACCTCCGATTCAGCTTGTACAAAGACGCCACCTGCTTTGGGCAACTCTCTGGACATGTATTCCGGCAATTCATTTTGCGGCGTAATCGGGTAGCCAAAAAAAGCATTACATCCGCCCTTGATAGCAGCCGCACCAATTGCTTCATTTCCCTTCATCAGAATTTTTGACATATTACCGCCTCCTAATTTCTCTCAACCGTAATGACTGAATCCGGACACATAATGGCGCAGTTGCCGCAGCCAATGCACTTGTCCTTATCCATAACCGTCGTGGGATGGTATCCCTTTGCATTGATCGACTTGGTATCCATGCCTAAAATTTTGACAGGACAAGCCGCAACGCACAAACCGCAACCTTTGCAAATGTCTTGATTAAATGTTACAATACCTTTAGCCACTTATAATCCCCCCTATCATCGTTCCGGCCATGCGCAAGCTGTTTCGCAACAACCGGCATCGCTCGAAACTGCGTTATACTACATCCAACTGTCACGCATATACATGGCAATCGGCATAATAGTAGCTTTTAATTCTCCCGTCAACTGCTCTGCGACATCTGTTATTGCCGCGACGTAAACGATTGGAATCGCCAACTGCTTTGCCGCCTTTTCAATTATTTGATGGCCGCACAACACATCTTTTACGGTCGTGTCCCACAATAAATGCGTGTTATTGATAATTCCGGTCACTTTGGCGTCAATTTCCACTTCAATTGCCCTGAGATGGGCAATGATGCCTTCGACGTCAGCGGTTTCCGGACGATTGGTATTGACGACGGCAAAGACGTCAAAATCGCCCGCCTTTAAATACTGCCGATACTGCGCCAGAACGCGCGCGCCGGTGGCATCGCCGCCGACATCCAAAATGACGTCGTAGCTGTCATCTTGCAAGGGCCCCAAAATGCCATCGTCGAGTGACGGCAAATCAAAATTGACCGCATTGCCCATTTGCGAACTGAACACCTTGATACCGTATTCTTCCATTACTTTAAACCGTTCGCGCGATCTAAAATAGGGATTGACGACGTCTAAATCGGCCAATGCGACCTTGCGATTGTTTTGCCTAGCCAAATTAATGGCGTAATTGACCGAAAACTCGGTTTTGCCGCTGCCGTAGTGACCGACGATGACGCGCACCCGCTTGTCTTCTAAAATAGCCATTTATTGATATTCCTTAGCCTGTTCTTCGCCCTTCAGGACGCGTAATCCACCCAGCGCCAGCGCCAACATTTCATCTTCTCCCGGATAGATGACCACTTTGCCGAGAAATTCGACCGATTCTTCGATCCAGCCCATCAGCATTTTATCGTAGGCCAAGCCACCGGTGATGATAATAACGTCGACATCGCCCTTTAAGACGACTGCAGCGGCGCCGATTTCCTTACTAATTTGGTAGGCCATAGCGCGATAGATTAGCTCAGCTCTTTGATCGCCCGCTTCAATCATTTCACCTACTTTGCGACCATCGTTAGTGCCCAAGTGGGCGACCAAGCCACCGCGCCCCTTAATCAATTTTTTCATCTCCTCGAAGTCGTATTTTCCGGAATAGCACAATTTTGCCAAATCGCACACCGGCATGCTACCGCAGCGCTCCGGCGAAAACGGGCCTTCGCCGTCGAGACCGTTGTTGACGTCGATGACGACGCCCCTTTGATGCGCGCCGACTGTAATGCCACCGCCCAAATGGGCGACGACTGCGTTGATTTCAGTATAGTTCTTTCCCATGTCGCGCGCCACGCGACGCGCTACTGCCTTTTGATTAAGGGCGTGGAAAATGCTAATTCTATCGATTTCCGGCATGCCGGAAATTCTGGCCACATCTTGCAATTCGTCGACTACCACCGGGTCTACGATATAGGCCGGTATATTCAGATTTGTAGCGATTTCGTGGGCGATGACACCGCCTAAATTTGAGGCGTGTTGTCCAGAAACGCCAACTTTAAGATCTTCTAACATTTTATTGGAGACCGCATAGGTACCACCAGAAATGGGCTTTAGCAGGCCTCCCCGTCCAACGACGGCGCCCAGCTTTGTCAAATTGATACCGGCCTCGTTTAAAGCATCTAAAATCACTTGCTTGCGAAATGAATATTGGTCAAATATCGTATCGTATTTGGCGATCTCTGCCGCCGAATGGCGCAGCGTCAATTCAAACACTTCCTTTTCGTCATCGTAAATGGCAATTTTGGTCGACGTCGAGCCGGGATTAACTGCCAACACTCTATATGTATCCATATGTCCTCCTATTGATTTGCCGCCATCAAAACTGCCAAGGCGATTGAATTTAGTTTAACGTCATCGGAATCGGCGCGCGACGTCAAGACGACCGGCGCCTTCGCGCCGACAATTGTACCGGCATTACGCGAATCGCTCAAAATGCTCAGCGCCTTATAGAAGATATTACCGGCCTCAATGTAGGGACAAAGCAAAATATCGCAATCGCCTGCCGCTGGATGATCGACACCCTTCAACTTAGCCGCTTCTTTCGATATTGCATTGTCCAGTGCAAATGGCCCGCCGACTAAGCAACCCGACAGTTCGCCAGTTTGATTCATTTCGACCAGTGCCGCAGCGTCGACGGTTGCAGGCATCTTGGGATTGACCTTTTCCTTGGCACAGAGTACGCCGACCTTTGGCTCGGCGATGTCGAGCGCCTTTGTCACGACTAGGGCATTTTCGATAATTTGCTTTTTAGTCTTTAAATCGGGTGCAATATTCATGGCGGCATCAGTAATCACCAGTAGTTTATGATACTTTGGAACGTCGAACAATGCGACGTGCGACAACACGTTACCGGTTCTCAGGCCAACTGCTCTATTTAAAACTGCCTTTAATATAACGGCCGTGTCGACTAGCCCCTTCATAACCATATGCGCCTTGCCAGTCGAAACTAGTTCAACCGCCTTGAGCGACGCCTCGGCCACGTCGACGATGTCAATAATTTGATAGTTGTTTAAGTCGACGTCGACAAGTTTAGCCTTTTCCCGAATCTTCGCCGCATCGCCAACTAAAATTGCATCGGCAATTCTTTGTTTTCTAGCCTGTTCAACCGCCTTTAAAACGTCGTCGTCCTGAGCGCAGGCTACGGCGATTGTCTTCGGTCCGCGCGTTCTGGCATAATTCAATAAATCTTCAAAATTAGCGATCATAAATTCACCTCGGATTCGTAGTCGCGCACGGACTCCTCTCCAGACACGGTGCGCAAATAGCCTTGATTTAATGCCGTCATTTCATCTTCGCCGGGCTTGACGACGACCGGTGCGATAAAGTCGACGTGGCGCTTGACGTAGTCGGTCAAGTAGGTCGAGTAGGCGACGCCACCAGTCAAGGCAATCACTTCCACTTCACCCTTTAGCACCGTGGCAACTGCGCCAATTTCCTTGGCGATTTGATAAGCCATCGCATCTAATACCAACTTGGCCTTTGTGTCGCCACCTTCTATCATCTGCATCACATCGCGCACGTCATTTGTGCCGAGATAGCCGACCAAACCACCCTTGCCGCGCAGCAATGGCAACAACTCCACAAGCGTATATTTGCCGGAATAACACAATCTGGCGAGGTCGCCAACAGGCAGCGTTCCGGCGCGCTCCGGCGAAAATGGCCCCATTTCGTTGGCGTTGTTGGCGTCGACCATTTTGCCCTTTTTAATCGGTACAATCGAAATGCCACCGCCGAGGTGCGCGACGATCATATTCATATCATCAAAGGGTCTACCCAACTCATGAGCGACATTGTGACCAATCGCCCTGACGTTTAGCGCGTGTACGAGCGACTTTCTGACAATGTCGGTCATCCCGCTGACGCGCGCCACATCTTCAAATTCATCGACCGCAACCGGATCGACGATATAGGCGGTTAGCCCTTCTAAATCGGCAATCGCCTTGGCGATGACGCCACCCAAGTTAGAGGCGTGCTGTCCCTGAATCCCGACTTTCAAGTCTTCAATCATAAAATCGCTGACCTCGTATGTCCCGGAAGGCATCGACCTGAGCAAACCACCGCGCGCCACTACCGCCTGCAATTCACTCAGCGAAACGCCAACCTCTTGTAACCAAGCCAATATCATATCTTTACGATAGTCAAACTGATCGGTAATTCTCTCGTAGACATCGAGTTCTTCGGCAGAATGAATTAAACTCTTTTCAAAAATGATAGTTTCCGACTTGAATACGGCCACCTTGGTCGATGTCGAGCCGGGATTTATTACCAACACATACTGTCTTGCCATAATCCCTCCTAATTAAATGCCAGTTATCTTTATAAACTCACTGTTATAATAAAGCAAAAAACGTGCCATTTTCTAACTTGACACGTTTTTTAGAACTTTAGATGATTATATGGTTTCACTTGAAAACTTTTATCAATTATATTTGCGCAAATGCCATTATTTGCATGCAGTATATTGCGCAATATAATTCATAGTGCAATAAATTGCACTATTTGATTTGTAGTCTTTGCAATTTATAATACAAACTCCTTATTGAAATACCCAATTTTTCTGCCGCCAGGTTGCGGTTGCCGCCACATTTTTGCAGCGTGTCGACAATAAATTGCGCCTCTTTAAATTGTATGTAGTCGCCCAATGTCAAGTCGCCCGCGGCGACTTCTCTGCTCATCCGCAGCATCGGCAGGGCTTTTTTTTCAAAAGACGGCAAATGATAAGCCTCAATTTCGCTTTCGATAATTTTCATTTGAATCATCGTTCTACCAATGTAGTTTTCCAATTCGCGAATGTTGCCCTGCCAATCGCATTTTTTGAGTTCGGCGATTGCCGCGTCGGAAATCGACTGAATATTGCGACCGTATTCGCGATTGTATTTGGCGATAATATGCATCGCCAAGACGTCGATATCAGCTAAGCGATCGCGCAACGCCGGAATCGATATCGGAATCACGTTTAAGCGATAGTAAAGGTCTTCGCGAAATGCGCCGGCCTTGACAGCCGCCTCCAAGTCGACATGTGTTGCCGAAATGATTCTGACGTCGACGGCTATCGGTTTGGTTCCGCCGACCCGAACAATTTCCTTTTCCTGAATTGCGCGCAATAGTTTCAACTGCGTGCGCGTACCGATTTCACCGATTTCATCGAGAAACAAAGTGCCGCCAGAGGCCCGTTCAAACAACCCCATGCGGCCGCCTTTCAAAGCGCCGGTGAAGGCGCCCTCGACATAGCCAAACAATTCACTTTCTAAGATACTCTCCGAAATCGCCGCGCAATTGACGCGTACAAACTGAGCGTATCTTCGATTCGATGCGTTGTGAATGGCGTGTGCAAACAGTTCTTTACCGGTGCCGCTCTCACCGCGCAAAATGACAGTAGCCGGCGTAATGGCCGCTATTTTGGCCTTTTCAATGGCGTCTTTAATGTTTAAACTCTCACCCTTAATATCGTCAAAAGTATATTTGGCCTCTAAATTGCGTATTATTTGTTTGGCGCGATCGAGCTCCGTCGTCAGCTTTCTAATGTCTGTCAAATCGCGGATTACGGCCACCGAGCCGACCACTTGATCATCGACCACAATTGGCGCCGCACTGGCTACGACGTCTTTTTTCATTTTCCCAGTTTTTATCACGGCGTTTGACACCGGCAATCCGGTCTTTAATACGCGCTCGTGTACGCTTTTGCCCTCGACCAAGTCAACGTCGTAATTTTTACCCAGCACTTCGCTTTGTCGATAACCGGTCAAGCGACTATAGGCCGGATTGACCAATATGTGTAGACCCTGCCGATCGACGACGCTGATGGCGTCTTGCGTGGCGTTAAAAACAGCCTGCATCGTCATTTGTATTTCTTTTAAATTCGTCAGTTCTTCGGCCAATTGCACCATTTCCGAAACGTCGCGAAAAATAGCAACTGCTCCGATTTGAACGCCCTCGTCAAAAATCGGCAAGCGACTGGTTATAATTTCGATGTCGCCCAGCAATTGGCGCTGATTGACTTCGGCTGCGCCAGAGGCGATGACAATTGGCAGGCGCGTATTATTCACTACGTCGACGACTGGTTTGCCGAGCACGTCGTCAGCCAACTTGCCAGTCAACTTTTCGGCGGCGCTATTGTAGAGCGTAATCAGGCCATCCATGTCGACGGCAATCATGGCGTCGTGTGTTGAATTTATTATTTTATCGAGCGCTCTATCCACTTTAACTCACTCCTCATCCGGCAAAGTAACCGCCATTTTTATATTACCGCTCAGCGTCTGATCTCGCTGTGCCTCGATGCGCTTATCGGTTTTTATGCGATAGGGCACGCTGTGATTGCCTACACCTAAACCAGCTAAGTCGACGACCACGGTCGGTGGCTCGTAATCTTCAGCTGCAAAGACGCGTCGATAGGACGCCAAATTGAGCGGCATATTAATGTCTTCTAAAATTGTATATTCCAAATCCGCCGATTTATTAATGAGTTGCAACGCGTCGCCATCCAAATTGTATAGCTTTTCCTCCCAATAGTCGATGTCGACGGACACTTCGATTTCTAACGGTTCTTTCAACTCCAATTCATCGACCAAGTCGAGCGTCGCCTCGGTTTCGTAAACACCGGCGGTCTCCGGCAATTGAATCGGCTTTGTAGCCACCTGCTTGAGCGTCTTCAACAGTTCGACGCTGCCACTCAGCGTCGCGTAATGGACGGACTCGCGCTTTTCAACCACCCTTAAATCTTTGTCCTGAAATGGCAAATAATTGTACTGAATGGGCAACTTGACGGTTTTACCAATCGTGACGTCGACCTTAAAGCGATTATTAGAAATCGATAAATCGTCGATTATTTCGCCGTTTGTATCCAGTATGACCGCCTTATCGTAAAAGCTAATAGAATGGGTAACGTCGGTCAGCGAATAGGGAATGATGACCTTGTCGACCTTATCAATTCGCTTTTTGGGACCGGAAATGATAATAGTGCGCGGCGTAATGCGCTTTTCCAAAACTTCGAGCGGCGGCGCCAACTCGCCCTCGGCAAAGTGATCGACCACGCGAGTCAATTCGACGATGTCGTCCAGCACGACGCGCAGCGCGACCTTATCGCTATTCAGTATCGTAATTAAATCCGATGAACAGGACACGACTATCGGCAAATCCACCTTGCCGCTCGTCAAGTTTGACATATCTACTACTGCGCTCAAATCGGCCTCGGAAAGCGCTAAAACGTCGTTGCGCCTGCCCTGCACAGTAATTTTTACCGTTTCATTTAATGGCGTTTCGGCAAATAAAGCATCGTCGACCAACTTTTCGGCTGCCTTGTAATGAATCGGAATATTGCGAAAGGTCTTGGTCATCTGCGGATTCTCGTAATCGATGATGATGAGCCACAAGACGAGTGCCAATAATACCGAAACAATTTTTTGAGGTGCGTTATCTGTCAATTTAATACGCTTGAAAAAATCAACTAGCTTTGACATTTTTTGAACCTCCAAACACTTTTTCAAAAACGCTGCGCTTTTCGACGAACTTAAACTTTGTACGCAATATGCTGGCTAGAGAATTGGCGTCTAAAAAGCGCATTAACTTGCCGTCAATCGCAATCGAAATCGTACCTGTTTCCTCCGACACGACGACCACAATGGCATCGGAGCGCTCTATTAAACCCAACGCCGCACGATGTCTGGTACCTAAATCCTTGGCGATGTTCTCCTTGTGCGTCAAGGGCAATATTGCACCCGCCTTGACAATGCGGTTGTTGCGAATAAAAACTGCCCCGTCGTGCAATGGCGACGTCGTCAAAAAAATACTGCGCAATAGCTCTGCCGAAACGACAGAATCTAGTACTGTGCCGGCTTCCATTAAATCCGACAAGCCGGTTTCGCGTTCAAAGGCAATTAAAACACCAATGCTTTGTTCGGCTAAACCATCAATCGCTTCGACCACCTGATCGATCATCGCACCGACGTCTTCATCCAAGGCCTGACCATTTCTAGAGTTAATTAACCTATTGCGGCCGATGTACTCTAGTACCCGCCGCAGTTCCGGCTGAAACACGATTAACAGCGCAACCAAGCCGAGCGTCATCATATTTCTAATCATGTAATTGACCATGCGAAGTCCGGCAATTTCCGAAAACTGCCACATGAAGACGACAAAGAAGAGTCCCTTGATTAGTTGTTCGGCACGCGTTTCTCTGACCAACATCATCAGACTGTAAATCAATATTGCAATAATCGCGATATCGATTAAATCGGTAATCGTTATATGTAGTAAACTTCTAATTATAATATCCAATGCACTCACCTTCTCACTCGCAATAGTTACATCACTATCATAACATAATAACAGGTAGACCAAAACAGAAAAATGCAAAATTTTGCATATTATGATAGAAAACTTGTGCCTTCGAATCGAGGCATTAGTTTTTCCACCCCAGTCTTCATGAGCTGTTTTAAAATGTCTTCAGAAAAACCAAAAGGTTACAATTATTTAATATTTGTAACCTCTCGATAAATCTGGATTTTTGTCGACCACAACTGGGATTATTTACTTCTTTTGCCAATTCGGCTTGACGACTTGGCGGGCGCGCGCAATGGCCAAACTGTTACCGCTGACATCGTCCGTAATCGTCGAACCGGCGGCCACATAGGCCCCGGCCCGCACCGTAACCGGCGCAACCAAATTTGAGTTGCAGCCGATAAAGCAATTGTCTTCAACTACGGTGCGATATTTTTTAGCGCCATCGTAGTTGACAAATACCGTACCACAGCCAATGTTGACGTCTTTGCCGACAAAGCCGTCGCCGATATAACTGAGGTGGGACACCTTGGCACCATTGTCGATGCGCGCATTTTTAACTTCCACAAAATCGCCTATCTTGACATTTTTACCAATGTCGGACTTAGGCCTAAGATACGCATATGGGCCGACTGTCGTCTCGCTGTCGACAAACGACTCGATTATTGTGGAATCCTTAATCGTAACGGCGTCTGCAATAATGCTGTTTTCAATGCGCGCCGCCGGACCAATTGTGCAGCGCTCGCCAATAATGCACTGACCACTTATAATAGATCCCGGCTTGACAACCGTTCCCCTGCCAATTTTTACAGATGGTTCTATCCAGGTCGACGTCGCATCAACTATCAACACGCCCGCTTTGGTTAGCTGATTAATTTTGAGTCGATTGAGTTTTCTGATAAACTTCACAATATGCTTAGTTTTTCTAATGCGAATTACATTTTTTTTGTCGAGCCAACAGTGGTCGACATTAGATAGCGTTTCTACAACCAGCTGCGCCAAGGCAATTAATGACAACCGATAATCGGCGACGCGCGAATCCCTTTTTATAAGCGCAGCGCGCATGCCGGGCGAAAGAACAACTGCTACAAGCTCCTTTTTGTAAAAATAGAGCTCGGCCTGCGCCTCTAAATTGTTTTCTACCAATTTGTTCAAGTCGACGACGACCGTGCCGCTGCCCACGATGACATCGCGTTGATAGATAGCATCTGGCTTGCGTTCGCCATTCACTACTATGGCGTCATCTTCTTCCCTCATCACTTTGCCAATATCTTCGTAGGCGTCCGGTAATGTAATTGCCAAGGTGTTTAACTGTTGGCGATAATACCGCACCAGCTGCTCGATATAGCTCTTTGAAAAGACACTAAAACAATCGCGCGCAGCATCAAATTGTTTAATTACATCATTTTGCCCCGCTATTAAATGCCAATATATCATCATTACTCCAATCTAATCTCAACAGTTTGAATCCGGCTACCATTATATGGCGCTTTAGGCAATTAATCAACAGTAAAAAACACCCCGAAGAGCGTTTTTTACACCTTGCAGAACAGCTAAACCGCAAGTTCTATTCTTGCGGCGCCAGCGATTCAACTTCACCATCAAAGCTCTCAGTTTCCGCTGCGGTTTCTAACTCTTTATTGTAGGCCTCAAAGATAACCTTTTGCAAATAACCGCGCGTTTCACTGTTGATTGGGTGAGCAATATCTCTATAATCTGAATCGCCTACTTTTCTACTCGGCATGGCAACGAATAAACCGTTGAGTCCATCGATAATCTTAATGTCATGCACGACAAACGATTCGTCTATCGTTATGGATACTACCGCTTTCATCTTGCCATCGCTATTCACTCTTCTGACCCTTACATCGGTAATTACCATCTGTCTACCTCCTTAATGTATGTCCAGTACTAGACCAACGCTCAACAATTAACGCCCTCAGGATAGTATTTAACAAAAAGGTTGCCTTGCGTCAATCACCTAAACACCCGGGCATCGCCATCACAAACTACCCTTCGAAAACATTTTACATCAACTTAACCCATTTTTCTAGTTTTTGTTGCAAACCTTAATAAAAATTTTACAAATTTAATAATATAAGTCTAATAATTGGTCTTATTAAATTATAAATTACAGTGCATTTTGGGCTATTTCTACGGAAAAACCTTCATTTTGGTCAGTCTTTAGCTGCAGCAATGCAAAGACGTCGTCAATCACTTTTTCATTCGGCGCATTCAATTCCAACAACACTGCCGCGCCGACGACATTTGCCGAAAACTCATTGGCAAGGCGCATCAGCCCTTTAATAGTGCCGCCGCCTCGCATTACATCGTCTACAATCAAGACATTATCCGCTTTGTTTAAGGCTCCTTTATGAACAAACATCTGCCCCAATTTATTGGTCGACCCCGACATGTAATTGATACTGACAGTTGCGCCATCTGTTATTTTATTCTGTTTGCGAACGATTACTAACGGTACAGATAGGATGGCGGCCGTCATAAACGCCAACGGAATCCCCTTTGTTTCAATCGTCATAATACAATTTACATTTTTTTCACAAAAATGTTCAGCAATTAGATTGGCTACACCTTTTATATACTTCGGATCGTACAATACATCGGCAATATAAAAATAGCCGCCGACAATCGCCCTATCTCCTTCGGAAAGCGCCGCACAAAGTCCATCCAGCAACGCCTTCTTATTGGCAAAACTGTGCTGCGGCACATATTTTACACCTCCCGAGGCGCCGGCCACAGTAACGATATCGCCGACCTCGGCACATTTAAAAACCCGCTTGATAATCGCCAGGTCTTCACTTATGCTCGACTTTGCAGCGGCAAACAAATGACTGAACTCACCGTAGGTGATTAACTTATTGGGGTTTTCAACCAATGATTTTACAATTAAACTGACCCGATCTGTTCTCTTCAACTTGTTCATTTTTACCTCGTTTTCGCAATACCACTACCTGTGAAATACAATAAAACACGAATTATTATCTACTATTATACCCTATAAGTTCGTATAATTGCAGAAATTTCTCGATATTTTTTTAACATCGACCAACTTTGACATGCTGCTCCACTAACGCTTGACTTCTAACTCAATGAACAGTCTAGCGCCGGAAAACCCTTGCAAAAATAACTGCTTTTGATATAATTCTATAGAATAGAATAAGCTCGGCATTGCAGAACAGACGGAGAAAAATAAATGAATTCAATTTTTGACGCAAAAAAAGTTCACCTAGTAGGAATAGGCGGCATTTCGATGAGTTCGATTGCCCAAATACTAGCCGAACGCGGCATTCAGGTAAGCGGTTCGGATCAAGTCGAATCGAATACGATAAAGGAACTCAGAAAAAGTGGTATCGACGTGACAATTGGACACAGTGGTGCCAATATTAAAGATCAGGACTTGGTTATTTTTACCGGAGCGGTAAACAATACAAACCCAGAAATCATCTGCGCCATGCAAAAACAGATTCAAGTTGTACCGCGCACAATGGCACTCAATGATATATTGCAATTACACAAATCAATTATCGCCATTTCCGGAACACATGGCAAGACGACGACGACGTCTATTGCAACGCAAATCATGCGCGCTCAATGTGGTGAAATAAGCTACTTGATAGGTGCGCACCTTTACGCAACCGGCAAAGCCTATCACCTCGCCAACAGCGCCACTATTACCGTTGAGGCCTGCGAGTACCAAGCTAATTTTTTGCACCTTCACCCGACGACGATTGTCGTAAACAACATCGAACCAGAACACATGGACTACTATAAAAATATCAATCAGCTGGTCAATACATTTAGAACTTTTGCGAACAACTTGCCGGCAGATGGTCACCTGATTCTAAATCGCGACGACGAAAACGCCTGCCGCCTACTCGACCACGCAGCCGCAATTACGACATTTGCCGTCGATCGTACAGCCGATTATCAGGCAAAGAATATTAAGTACTTCGACGCCGCGAAAACTGTCTTTGACCTCTATATTAAGGGCAGTTACCAGATGACTTTAGAACTGCCTTTAATGGGAAAATTTAACGTCTACAACGCACTCGCTGCAATTTGTGCCTGCCATATTAACGGTGCCGACTTAACTGTTGTGAAAAAAGCACTTAAAACGTTTGTAAATTCTGATCGACGCTTTGAAAGAATAGGGACATTTAAAGGTGCACAGGTCATCTCTGACTACGCGCATCACCCCTCAGAAGTCAAGGCGACAATCGACGATGCCGCTAAACTACCCGACAGCGATCTGTGCGTGGTGTTCCAGCCGCACACCTATTCCAGAACGGCCAATATGTTGGACGACTTCGCCACTGCTTTCGACAATGCAAAGCAGGTACTTATTACCGACATTTACGCCGCGCGCGAGAATAATATCTACAATATTAGTTCGCGAGATTTAGCTGCGGCAATCTGTAAAAGCGGAAAAAAAGCCCACTATATCGGCGGGCTCGATAAAATCCCCGAAAAGTTGTCAGAGATTATTACCGCTAAGACGATTGTCATTATGATGGGCGCCGGCAGTATCGACGCCTTCGCCAGACAGATGGTCGATAAGCAGTAGAAAGTGGAAAGCGACAAGTAGAAAGCAAAACCAATTGCGCGCCGTTACCACAACGTATAAATTTCACTATAATTACTATAAGATAACGATCGGAAAGAAGTCCGACTACGACCGCAGGGAATAGCTTTTGCGCAGCAAAAGTACTGAGTACGGCAAGGTGCGCAGCAACAAAGTTTGGGCACTTCTCAGCAGTCTGGTTATTTTAAGGTATATATACTCTCCCCCACAATGAGGTCGCAAACCATATGACTGATTAAGGCGACAAACAGCGCCGGTACCAATAGCGAGGCGCTGCCGGTCAGTTCGACGACCAAGACGACGGCCGAAATCGGCGCGTGTGCAAAACCGCCAAAAATCGCCACTGCCGACAACGGCAACCAATAGTCGACGGCCATTTGCATATTTGCAAGTCGCCCCAACAGCGCGTTGACGATTGCACCGAATATAAAACCTATCGTCAAACCAGGTGAAAAATTGCCACCGTAGATGCCGGAACCGAGTTGTAAAGCCGTCGCCAATAAGCGCACGATTAACAGTCCAACTAACCAAAACATACCATCGGTGCGCTCGATTAACCTAAATATATCAGCTATTTCACTGTAGTGCGCCAACGGGAAAAAATAATAAAGCAAGGCAAAAGCACTCGCCAACGATAAGTATGTCAAAGCCTTTCTCTTGTGCGGCTGTAGCACCTTTTCAAAATAGCTGAGAGCGTAAATGTAGACTACCGCCATCAGACCCATCAAAACCGCAAAGACGACCATTGCAAACCAAGATTGTTCGCCCAGGTCGACGCGATGCACAATTTTACTCAAATCGAATACGCGATTGTCACCAACTGCTCTGACATTCAACAAAAAGGCCACTAAACTGGACAACAGAACCGGCAACATATAGTCAAAATAGCGCTTGGCAAAAATCACTTCGATGACAAAAATAGTGGCAAATAAGGGCGTTTGCATAATCGCCGAAATCGCCGCCGCCACACCGCAGCCAATCAGTGCGCGTATCACGCTTTTGGGGAACTTAAAATAATAGCCGACATTGGAACCTATCGCGCCGCCTATGTGCAAAGTCGGGCCAAATTGACCGACTGCAAAGCCGCAGGTTAAGGCGATAATTGTGTTGATGACTTTCAGTATGACGCCGTTCGGATGCATCAACTGGCGATCGATGTCGTTTAATTCGCGCTCTACTGCCTGAGCGCCAAACGCCGTATTTTCGGGCGTAAACAGGCGTTCGCTAAAATACAAAAAGCCGTAGACGACAAACGGCAACAGCAGCACGAGCGGCTGGCTGTATTCGATTAATCCGCGTACGGCACGCTTTGAAAAGGATAGCGCTATGTGAAAGACGACAGAAATCGCCCCCGCCAACAGACCGATTAGCAGCGCATAAAACATAATCTGAAAACGATTTTTACGCGATAGCGCCTCGTGTTCTATTTTCATCGTCTACCTACCACTGCGGTTTAAAAATCAGCAAAGTCATCAGCGCGATGACGCCAACTACGATAAAACTATCCGCCACATTAAAAATTGCAAAATTAATCAATCTGAAATCGATAAAATCGACGACGTACCCAATTCTAATGCGGTCGATTAAATTGCCAATGCCACCACCAATAATCAAGGCAAAACACATTTTTTGCCAGTGCTGACCATCGACTTGCGACCACTTATAGAGATACCCCAACATAAAGAGCATTGCTAAAATCGTTATGCTGATCAAAAACAACTGTTTGCCGCGCAATATGCTAAACGCCGCACCAGTGTTTTCGGAATACGTCAAGTGCAATGCGTTTTTTATGATTGGCAGCGTTCCAATCGGCTTTAAAAAGGCGACCGCCAAATACTTTGAAATTTGATCGAGTGCAATTGTCGTGATTATGATGGCTAAATACAATGTCATTCTGGCTCCTTTTTAATCCCTTACAACAACGGCGATACCAGTCGGCCAACACTTTCAAAAATAATGTGATACCACGGACGCGCACTGTGAATTTCTTTGGTTATTTGCGTAGAATTGGCAATGTCCTTTCGATACTGTACATCTAGCTGCTGTACGATTGCTCTATCGTAAATAAAAGCATTGATTTCAAAGTTAATTTCGAGACTGCGAATATCCAAATTAGCCGTGCCAATAGTCGATATATCGCGATCGACGATAATCGTCTTGGCGTGTATGAATCCCGCGTTGTAAAGGTATATTTTAACGCCGGCGTTTATCAACATTTTAAAATTTGCCCGGCTCGCCCAAAAAACGAAAAAGTGATCGGGATTGGCGGGCAGTACAATGCGCACGTCGACGCCGGACAAGGCCGCTGTCTTTAATGCCTCTAATACGCTTTCACTGGGCACTAAGTAAGGCGTGGTTATCCAAACCCGCTCAGTGGCATTGGCAATAATTAGAAAATAAGCTTGTAGCATTGCCTCCCAGTCGGTATCCGGCCCGCTGGCCATAATTTGCATAACGGTTTGACTGTCGCTGTAAATATCCTTTAGATAGCGATTTGCATCTAATTCTTCAGCGCTGACAAACGCCCAGTCGATTAAAAAATAGCTCTCAATCGACGCTACCGACTCGCCCACAATGCGCATACACGTGTCGCGCCAATGACCGACCTTACTGTCTAATCCCAGGTATTCATCGCCGATATTCATGCCGCCCAAATAACCGATTGCACCGTCTATAACGGTTACTTTGCGATGGTTGCGATAGTTAATTTGACGGCTGAAAAAGGGCAATGCGACCGGTAGAAAAGGCTTGCAGTCGACCCCCGCCTGGCGCAAGTCCTGCAAAAACCGCTTGCTCAATTGCCAGCTGCCGACGGCATCGTAAATCAAGCGCACTTCGACACCGGCGCGGGCACTTTCGATAAGTGCATTTTTTAGTCTTCTTCCGGTGTCGTCATCGCGCACGATGTAATATTCTAAATGGACGTGATGTTTGGCCGCTTTAATGTCCAACAGCAAGGCTTCAAGCATAGCTTCACCGTCAAAAAAAACCGTGACGTCATTATCGGTATAAAACGGCACGTGAGTACTGTTAATCAGTAAATTGACCAATTTTTTAGACGCCGCAGAACTGGTAAATACATCCGCTTGTTTTATAAATTCGCGTTGCGCATTTGCGCGATTGCCCAAGCGCTTAAGCATGTAATTCTTCTTGGCACGAGCCAGTTTTTCTTTGCGAAAACTACGACCAAATAACAGATAGAGCAAGAACCCGGCAATCGGAAAGGCTATCATCATCAACAGCCACGAGATTGCTTTAGTCGGTCGATTGTTGTCGATGATAATAAAAAGCGAAATAATCACCATATAAATTAAAAACAAAATGCGAAAAAGCGTCGACGCATTATAAAAAGTCAACACGCCGGTCATAACCGAATTGCGATAAGTTGCATAAAAACCGTATCCAATCAGCAGCAACAAGCCCAAAATAGCACTGTTCACCACAAACTTCAACATTTTTTTCATGCTATTCCTCAATTTCACATATTATTCTATATATATTTTTACCCTGAGCGACATAGCGTTTTTCATATTCTGTCGCAACATTGGCGGAATCGCACTCTGCGTATAAATCATGCGTCGAACTAACTACCCTAAAAAACTTTGCCAGCTCGACAATCGAAAACAAATACAAGTGGCGATTGTCGGTTTTCAGTATTAGCTTGGCGTCTTCCTTCATGCAAGACTTATACAAGCGCAAATAACTGGCGTGCGTCAAGCGCTTTCTGGCATTGCGCCGCTTTGGCCAAGGGTCGACAAAATTCAAGTAGAGCGTCTGCACGGCAAGGCCTTCAAACCACTTGGCGAAATTTTCGGCATAGCCCCTGATAAACAGCAAGTTGTCCAGTTCTGCCATAGCCGCTTTGCGCACTGCTGCCAACAGCAACTCTTCCTTTAACTCGATGCCGACAAACTTTCTGTCCGGGTAAAGCTGTGCCATTTGGCACAGATAACCGCCGCGACCACTGCCCACCTCGACGTGCAAGGCGGCGTCCTCAGCAAATTCTATTAATTTTAGATTAGTCTGATCGTCGTCTAATAGCGCGTAATCCGCATACGATAAAAACATATCCAGAGCGCCGGCAATTCTTCTCCTTCTCATCGCTAACTATTCTGTAAAAATGCGCGGATTGAGTCGCCAATTGGCGAGCTCTGCGCAATCGCTCTCGCCAATATAGCCCTGTTCTACGGCGACCGGCAGGAGAGTCTGGTAATCAGTCAACGACAAAAATGGTACATTGGCAGCACCAAAGCGTTCGCTCGCCTCGTTAAAATTATACGAGAAAATTGCGGCCACCACCAAAACTTCGGCGCCGGCCTCGCGCAGCGCCGCTACAGCCTGCAAGGAGCTGCCGCCGGTAGATATTAAATCTTCGATTAACACGACGCGCTTAGAGGCGACGTCGGCACCTTCAATTTGATTGCCCTTGCCGTGCCCCTTGGCAGAGTTTCTGACGTATACCATCGGCAAATCGAGTCGCTCGGCCAGCCACGCGGCGTGCGGTATGCCAGCTGTCGCCGTTCCGGCGATGACGTCGACATTTTGAAACCGCTCCTTGACGATTTCGGCAAAGCCGTCGGCGATCAACGCACGCACTTCGGGAAAGCTCATCGTCATGCGGTTATCGCAGTAAATTGGCGATTTAATGCCCGATGCCCAAGTAAATAAATGATTCTTATCGACTACCGAAACGGCTTTAATTTGCAACAATGCCTTGGCAATTCTTTTATTTAACATTAATCTTCACCCTCATTTTTAAAGGCCTCTGCGTGATAGTTGTTACTCGAATTCCACACCATGTACTCGTCTACCCCGTTTGCCTTTAAAGCGTCAATTTGCGCCCGCACTTCGCGCGCGCCATACTTAATATAGCGCCCTTTGCCGAGCCAACTGGCCGTGAAATCCTGAATCCACGGCCGCGTAATCGGCTGTGTCTGCAAATTGGCGTTGCGCGCCAAAATGTCTTTGATAGATGCGTCAATCGTCGCCGCCGGATTAGTATCCGGATACTTAATGCCGTAATTTCCCTTGCCGTAATGCGACGGATACATCATCGGCGCTACGTAATCGACCGCGTTTGCCATCGATTCCCAGTGTTGTCCAATGCCCTCGTCGCCGATGGCACTGCCCGACCACCCAAAGATGTCGGCAGTTATATAGACTTTTTTATCAGCTAGCTGCTGATAGGCATAACGCAAAAATTTGTGAATGACTTCCGCTTTCGATTCATCCAGCTGATTGTGAAAGTCGAGCGACGCGTTTTCGGAGCGCGAAACGACCGGAAAGCGCACGTAGTCAAACTGTATTTCGTCAAAGCCGATGTCCGCAGTTTCCTTGCATATGCCGAGTACATAATCCCATAAAATGCGATCGTAGGCGGTCGCCCAGGCGATGCCATCGCGCTTTTTATAGAGTTTGCCATTGGCCTTAGTTATCGCCCTATCGGTGTACTTCGCGGCGTACTGCGGCGACTTAAAAGTGACGATGCGGGCAATTAAGTAAATGTCGTTGTCCTTTAATTTTTTGACGAAGGCAGCAATGTCTTTAATTGCCACTTTTTCATTTAGTTCGGGCATAACGGACTCGGCAGTCTTGGAATAAAAGAGCAAATTGCCATTGTCGTCTTTAACGTCGATGACAAAGGCGTTGATGTCCGTCTGGTTGGCGATTTCAATTAAAGCGTCCATCCGTTCAGAGCTGCTGGCGGTGTACTGCGTGACGTATAGCCCTCTCACTTTAAGCGCAGGACGCTCCTCGATGTCACGCCGTTCAAAATAACCGTAATCGACATTGTCGACCGGTCTTCTGATAAAATCGCTCAGCGCTTGGGCGACGTCCTCGGCGTTGACATAGCCGGTTTGCACGCGGTCGCCGACCTTTTCGAATTGATAGGCAATCAGCACACCTTCTTCATTCTCGATTTGCTCAGTGGTCAGTATGGGCGTGCGCTTTGCGACTGCGACGTCTAATTCTAATGGCGTCGTCATTTCGCGGTCGCCGTAGAGCGCTATCTGCGCTTTGGCGTAAACGGTACGCGCCCTCAGTTCAGCTCTTCGTTTGGCCTCTTCTTCAGCTCTGCGTTTAGCCTCTGCTTCGGCCTTGCGCTTGGCCTCTGCTGCCGCTTTGCGCTCAGCCTCTTCAGCCTGTTTTTTTTCTGCCGCTAGGCGCGCGGCGCGCGCTTCGGCAGATTCCGTCGTCGCAGTAGTCTGCGTGGGCGTCGCCGGCTTGCCGACAACGCCGCCACAGCCGCTGAGCAAGACGACCACTATTAATAAAATGCTTATTAATCTCTTCATATCACCTCGTGCGATTAGTTAAATCTATATACTGCAGCCACCAAGTATTTATCCGGCGTTTGATAGTCTTTATCTAATTCCTCAAAATACCATTTGCCCGGAAAACCTGAATCGTGCATGGCGACTTCAAAGTAGAGCATTGCGATGCCGGCCTCCAGTCTCGCCAGGCGATCGTCGTCATAGCCGTCTTCACGCGAAATGCAAAGCACAAAATTTCCACCCTTGATCAAGAAACGCCAAGGCTGGCGATTGACCGATGACGGCGCTAAGCGCATATAGTAGAACACTTCGTCATAGCCCAATTCTTCGAGTCTCTCAAGCGATGCCAAATTGCCCCAGCGACTGAGGTGAACGATTTCTTCCAACGACATGCGACCGCTGACCGGCGCCTCGGAATATGAAGAATCGACCCTAGTAATATTGCCCTCGCGCTTGCCAAATATATTGGAAACGCGCGCCTCGCTTTCCGGATAACCATAGCCAATAATGGCGACGATTTCCTGATCTTGTGGCAAATTAATGTATTCAGCCACTCTTTGTTCACTGTGGTTTGCCGAAATCCAACAGGTGCCGATGTTGTGCCGCGTCAAGTTTAACACAAACCATTCGCCGGCATAACCGCCGGCCTTTAAGCCATTGGGATTTTTCGTCGCACTGACGACGACATAGTAAGGCGCTTTAATCATGACGCCATTGTAGCCGGCGTGACCGTCGAGATGACGATAACAATCTTCAGCATCTTCAATTTTTGTTAAAGTTACCGTTACGTCGTCGGCAATTTGTGGTAAACTATTGATATACTGATCGACACTCGCCAAGTCGTCAGCGTTGAGTGCCTTGTCGCGAAAATCGCGAACAGAGTGTCTTTTTTCTATGATTCTCAGCATTTTCATTATAAACTCCCTCCAGTATGAGATCTTAGTAAATTGATAACCTGTTAATAGTATAACGTAATCGAGGCTATAATTCACCCACTAATTTGATTTTTTTTGAAATATCTTTTTAACGATTAAGGAGGACAACATGATTATTAACTTTCACGGCGCGGCCGAATGCGTAACCGGATCAAACTACGTTTTAGAAACGGCCGGCAAAAAGTACATTATCGACTGCGGATTGTTTCAGGGCGACCCCGAACTGGAAAAGACAAACGGCGACGGCTTTGACTACGACCCAACCGAAATAGAGGCGATGATTCTAACGCACTCGCACATTGACCATTCGGGCAGAATTCCCAAGCTCGTCAAAGACGGTTTTATCGGCAAGATATACTGTTCGCGTGCAACGCGCGACCTATCGGAAATTCTCTTGATGGACGCCGCCAAAATTCAAGAGTACGACGCGCAGTGGGAAAACAAAAAACGCGACCGCGCCGGCTTGGATCACATAGAGCCGATTTACGATACAGACGACGTCGAAAGCGCCATGGCCATGTTTAATCCAATCGACACCAATACCATTGTCGAAATCGACGAAAACATTAAATTGCAACTCAATCACACCGGCCATTTGCTGGGCGCCTGTAGTGCGACGCTCTGGCTGGAGGGCAAGACGATTACTTTTTCGGGCGATGTCGGCACCGATAACCCAATTCTATTGCCGGCCGGCGAAACGCCGCCAAAGAGCGACATCGTCATCAGTGAGTCGACTTACGGCAACCGCTTGCACCCCGAGGCCAAAGACCGCATTGCCAGCTTAATAGAAGCCCTGGAGAGCACGCTCGGCAACGGCGGCACGGCTATTATTCCGGCCTTTTCAGTCGGTAGAACGCAGCAAATTCTATACGATATATTTACCTATACAGAAGAAAACCCAAATTCTGCAATCGCCAAGTATCCAATTTACGTCGACAGTCCATTGGCGATTAACGCCACTGAAGTCTACACGCATCACATTGCCCTGCTGCGCCCCGAACTGCGCGAACTGCTCGATAAGGGCAAGTCGCCATTTGCGCCGGAAAGACTTAAAATCGTCAAAGAAAACGATCGCTCAAAGGCGCTGAACAGAGATGAAAACCCCAAGATCATCATCTCGGCCAGCGGCATGTGCGACGCCGGTCGCATTCGCCACCACTTAAAGCATTATTTATGGAAGCCGTCGACGGCGATTATCTTTGTCGGCTACCAAGCCGAGCGATCGCTGGGCAGAGCAATTTTAGAAGACACGCCGACACTTGAGATACTTCAAGAAACGATTGCCAACAAGGCCAAAAAATATCGCCTCAGCGGCTATTCTGGTCACGGCGACCAACGCGACTTAGTGAATTGGATTCGCTCGACCGGTCACCATAGCGACCTGATTCTTACACATGGTGAGGCGGATTCAATTGCCGCACTGAGCGAACTGGTTAAAAATGACGCCGACCGCATTCATACGCCTAAGATCGGCGAAAGCCTCGAACTATAGTCAGACCGCTGAAAAGTGCCCGAACCCAAATTTTTCATAGCAGTGTGCGAAAAACGCAATAAGATTTGAGAATAGTTGCGTCTTAAAAATATGAGTCATACCGAATGAGCGTATGGTGAAAATTTTTAAGTCGCAAATATTCCAAAGATTGACGCGATTTTTGTGCAATGTTGTGAATGATTTGGGTCAAACTTTGTTGCTGCGCACGTCGCTGACCTTTACGTATGTCTTTATACGCTGCAGCCCAGCGATATGCTTGCGCCTCGAACTCGAACATTTACACGCAATTGATTTTTATTGCGTGGCGTCGCAAGTTGTTATTTTTATTTCCTCGATTTTTTAAACGAGAATAAAAAAACAACGAAAGACTAGACGTTATGAATTATGCTATGTTTGTTGTAAGCGATTGAAACAAAAGGTTTTCGCTTTTTTCATCGGGTAGCTGTAATTTTTTAGGTGGCAGCGCTACGCTACAAACTACCACTACAAAAACAACAGCCACCCGATGCGCTCAACCCTTTCTGACAATCGCCCACTGGCGTCACTAACAATTGCTGGCGCCTCTATCATTTCGATTGCACTAGTCATTTTTACAAAGTCGAGAAATCTCCGGTCTAAAAAGAGCTGTTACATTGCGCAACAGCTCTTTTTTTGCTTTGGTTTTTTAATCTCTACAGATATTTGGAAATGTTCTTATAAATCGCGAAGGTGACGATTGAGACGATTACGCCCTTGACGACGTTAAACGGCGCGATGGCAAAGAGCACAAAGTCCATTTTAGTGTGCACCAGCGGATTGACCGTGCCAGTTAGCGCGACGACCGCCTCTGTGGTGAAGCCCAATACATTGGCGTAGAGCGGCAAGAGAATATAGAGATTCGCCAAAACCGCGATGACCGTCATCGCCAGCGTCGCCAAAACCAACGAAACAACCGCCTGATTTTTGCTCTTTTTGCGGTGATAATAATAGGCCGCAACAAAGACAAATGTTCCGCCGACGATAAAGTTGCCGAGCTCGCCGACGCCCGAAGTACTGGACATCATAAGGTGCAATAAGTTTTTAACCAGCTGTATCACAACGCCGGCCAGCGGGCTTATCGCAAAGCCGCCGATGACGGCGATGACATCGCTAAAATCCAGTTTTAAAAAAGTTGAAAATAGTGGCGGCGTTTCCAGCAGCATGACGACAAATGCCGTCGCCGACAAAATTGCAATTTTCACCAAGCGATTAGTTTTCTTTGACATAAAATCCTCCGCAAAATAAAAGCCCTTACCAAACGATAAGGGCATAACTAGACTACTATCTATCATCTTCTTCCATCCAGACTATCACTGTCGGCTTCGGAATTTCACCGAATCAACCCCTGAAGGGTTCGCGGGCTATACCGCCGGTGGGGACTTACAC
>PDWI01002882.1_pt1 | contig 25271 bp, 21 predicted proteins | sample 1430891 | NCBI WGS metagenome assembly PDWI01 (sample SAMN01162508, study PRJNA174530) | Oral metagenome, whole genome shotgun sequencing project. | biome: Marine environment; feature: Marine mammal; material: Swab sample of the gingival sulcus; isolation source: swab sample of gingival sulcus...
TAGCCAAATGATGAATATCCCGTTCCAAAGTCATCTATTGCTGTTTTAATGCCTAATCTATTTAATTTTTTGATGACTTTTTGAGACGTTATACTATCGTCCATAAAGACTGTTTCAGTGAATTCGAAAATTATATTTTCAGCAGAAACGGCGTGTTTTTTGACTAGCTCCTCTACATCCTCCACAAAGTCCTCTTTTGTTATTTGAAGTGCAGATATGTTTATTGAAATTTTAAAATTACTACCATATTTGCTTTCTATTCTCGCTAGTGTTTCAATCGCTCTATTTAAGACCCAATACCCAACATCGTGAATAATACCTAAATTTTCTGCTATTGGTATAAATGTAGCTGGAGATATAGAGCCTAGTTCTTTGGATTTCCATCTCAATAATGCTTCAAACGTTAGGTCTTTTGAGTTTTTACAAGGAATTATAGGCTGAAAAACTAGGTAAAACTCGTTGTTCTCTATCGCTGAAGAAAGAGCTGACTCTATCTTGATTTTTTTCATTAGCTCGTTTTCTAGTGCTTCTTGGTAAAAATATACAGAGTTATCATTCATTTCTTTTGCTGTGTACATTGCAGCGTCAGCCGCCCTAAGTATATTCTCACTCGTATGAGCATTATTTGGATATTTTGCAATACCAAAAGATGCTGTTACAGTGATTTTTTTATTTTCAACTATTATATCATTTCTCAACACCATAAAAAGTTTGCTCAAAAATTCTTCTACACCCATTTTTGAAAATTCTTTTGAAACTATACAAGCAAATTCGTCTCCCCCCATTCTAAATAGCATTGCATCATCCTTTATAGATTCAGAAAAACGTTTTGCAAGTTCCTTAATGACTTTATCGCCTATATCATGATTTAGGGCATCATTTATTATTTTAAAATTATCTAAATCAAAATATATAAAATCAAAAGGGGTATTTTTTTCGATAAGTTCTTTAATTTTAAGTGTTGAAAATCTTCTGTTGTATAGTTTTGTTAAAGGGTCTCTGTATGCTAATTCAAATAATTCATTTTCTTTTTGATTGTATTTATTCATCGTAATATTATATAAAATAAAAACAAAATATGTTGATGCAAGAACAAAAACAAAGAGAATAATTCCCGTCACAAAGAATACTAAGTCATGATTTGTGAACATTTTTGGAGTAAGAATAAGGGCTCCAATTACGTCAATTGTAAAAACAAAGAATATATAAATATATGGGATATTCGTGCTAAATGTGGAGACGGGAATAAGTGTCAGTAATAAAGTGAAAAAGTATAGTATATAAATTTTATCGTATATAAAAATAAATAGTAGTATGTATTCTAAACTAATCATTATGCTTGATAAGTGGATTTTCGTATTGTTTGATAGTTTGCTTTTCTTAATAAATGCGATAGAAATATAGAATGTAGCTGTCGCTACAGAATGAATAATAATTTCATATTTTTCTAATTTCCAAAAATTTGCCATGCACAAAAAAGATATAAATGCAGTAAAAGCTAGTATTGCTGTGATACTTAGTATGATGTTTGTCTCGGAATTTTTATTGTCATTATCAGAATGGACTTGGTTTAAGTTTTTTAAGTCTTTATCTATGCCCAAAGTGATTTTAGATAATAAATTAGACATTTTTCTCTCTCTTTCTTGCAAGTTAATATAAATGTAACAATACTCATCCATTATAACACGATTTTGAGTTAAAATCTAGCAAAACTGCCTTAATTTCATAAAAAACCCATCTGATTAATATGACAGATGGGTTTTAATTACTCATTATGCTTATGATTATTATAATTATTTATTAATTATTTCTAACCAGTTTGTCATTTTAGCATCTTTAAAACCATTTTTAATGACGTAGTCGATTAAAATTTCGTCTAGCGCTCCAAATTCTCCAACTACAGGTTTGTCTTTTAGCATTTTGTACCCGTCTCCTCCTGCTACTAGGAAATCGTTAGTAACAAGTGTGTATTTTTTATCATCAACAATTGGGTTTCCGTCTTTGTCTAATACTTCTACTACTCTTGAACCAGCTTCTTTTTTAGCGTCGAATTTAACTTTTAAACCAGCTATGTGAGGGAAGCCACCATTTGGCTCTGGATAAGTAGAAAAACCATTTTCCAATACTGCTTTTACGTCTTTACCAGAAAGTTCAACAACTTTTACAGTGTTTCCAAATGGGAATACGCTTAAAATATGCCCTTTTGTAACCATTCCAACCTCGATAGTTTCTCTTATTCCACCGCCATTCATTAGGGCGATATCAGCGCCGCTTATATCTAATAAAGATGCAGTTAGTAAGTTACCTAGGTTAGATTCGCCTTTTCTAACTACAAGTCTTTCTCCAATAAGTTTTACAGGTGTTTCTTTGATTTCTTCGTCTAGTATTTTTTTGTTTTCTTTTTTGATACCTTCAACTATAGCTAAAACTTTTTCGTCGTTTTTGATGAATTTAGCTTGGTCTTTGGTAAATAAAGTCGCTGTAGCTGGTTTATCCATATCTTCTAAATCTATAGTTACATAGCCAACATTCTTAGTATGTTCTCCAGCCTGTACTATCATTACTCCATTTACTAATTGACCCTCTGGTAGAGTTGTGTGGCTGTGCCCGTCTACCAATACTTTGAATTCTGGTACGTTTTTAGCTAGATTTATGCTAGTCCAGTCTTCATCAAGTTTTTCTATTCCTAGGTGGCATATTCCGACTAAAATATCAGCACTGCCTTCTAGTTCTTTAACTACCTTTTTAGCTGCTATAACAGGGTCTTCAAATACTAAACCTTCTGTGTTTTTAGGGTGAGACTTGAATGTTGTTTCTGGAGTTGCAAAACCTACAAAGGCAATTTTTTTGCCCTTAACTTCTTTGATGTAGTAAGGCTTGTAAACACGGTTGCCATCCTTATCTAAAATGTTGCAAGCTATCATTGGGAATGTTGCTTTTTCAAGAAGGGTGCCTAATTGCTCTTGGCTATAGTCAAATTCATGGTTACCCAAAACCATAGCTTCGACTTCTAAACCTTTTAATACGTCTATAGCTGCATCACCCTTACTCAAAGTAACTAGGTTTGAACCTTGGATTGCATCTCCTGCATCCACGTATATTGCATCTTCGTTTCTAGCTTTAACTAGATCTACAAATCTTTTTACTTTAGCAGCTCCCATACCGTGATACTTGTGTTCCTCAAAGAAACCGTGCATATCGTTTGTATGGATTAAAACTATTTTATTTGTATCGTTTTTATACTTGTCAAAGTAAAGTGTTTCAAATAGATTTTCCTGATTTTTAGCATAATTAACAGGAGCTTTTAGAGTATTTCTAATCATAACAAAGGCATCGCCCCTTGTTAGCAAGTCTTTTGAATTTAAGTCAATATCTTTTAAAAGACCCATTTCATCGGCTGTTTTAGGAACGTTTTTATAGCTAGTGTCCTTGTATCCCAAAGCTCTTAGTAGCATTATCGCAAAGTCTTGGTTTTTAACTTGTTTGTCATAACCAAATTTCTTTTCGCTAACTCCTTTTATCCAACCTTCTTTTACAGCATAAGCAATGTATGGTTTGTAAAAATCATTTCTTATGTCTTCAAATTTTGTGACTCCCTTGCATTCTTTAGCTTCGTCCTCTTTGCCCATCAATCTTGACAAAGCAACTACAGCATCTTCCCTGCTCAATTTACCTTCTGCGTTTACGCCTGTGCCATCTCCCTTGATAAATCCAAGCTCTTTTAGTGTTTCTCCGACCTTAGACTTGTCAATTGGCTTATCGTCGGCGAATACTCCGCCAAAAGATAATGCTATCGCTAAAACTATGGTAAGCGATAATAAAGTTCTCAAAGACTTTTTCATTAAATTCCTCCATTCTTTGATTGACTACATATTTTTTTCACTTTTAAGTAAAAAGCAAGATAATTATACCATAGTATTAACATAGTATTCGAGAATTTTTATGATTATTTATAAATATTGAAAATATTTATGTAAAAGACACATTAACTTTATTTAGATGATTTTTTAAAAGTAACCAAAAGCCTATCGCCTTTAAATTTATAATTAAAATCATCCTCTACATCTTCTTTTACAAAAAAACTTTTTGAAGAAAACCTTTTTAATTTATCTTTTTTTCTAATTAGTTTAGATTTGGAGTTCTTTTTATTTTGTTCTATAATTAGGTACTTATCTTCGTAATAGACATTTATACAAGATTTTTTTAGCCCTTGAGAAGAAAAAGTATAATAATAGTGCTTTTTATCTTCGCTTATTTCTAAACTTAAATCAGGGATAGAGTTTGCGTGTGACTTGAAATTTTTGTTCGCAGCAAGCTTCCCAAAATCTTCAAAAGATTCTGAAAATCTTTCCTTTTTTTTCTTTTGTTTTAATTTATCAAGTTTCTTTTCCAAACTCATTATTTCTTTCCCTTCAACATTTTTATATATTTGATATGCTTTTATATATTATATCATTTTTATACAATTATAGAATAAAAAAATGAAATTTTTATGAATAATAAATAAAAAAAATTAAAAAGCATACAACTTGCATACCCCATATATTTGTGGTAAACTCAGGGGTTAGAAAGGGGTGCATAATGAAAGAAGAAAAACGATTTGCCGTTTTGATTGATGCCGACAATGTATCTTCAAAATATATTAAGTATATACTTGAAGAAATATCAAATTATGGGCTTATTACATACAAGAGAATTTATGGAGATTGGACAAGTAATTCCACATCTAATTGGAAGACAACCTTGTTAGAAAATTCTGTTTCTCCAATTCAACAATATGCTTATACAACGGGCAAAAATGCTACAGATTCAGCTATGATAATAGATGCAATGGACATTTTATATTCTGGAAAAGTTGATGGTTTTTGCCTAGTTTCTAGCGATAGTGATTTTACAAGATTAGCTTCTAGACTCAGGGAGTCAGGGATGGTTGTTATAGGTATGGGCGAACAAAAAACGCCAAAAGCATTTAGTGTTGCCTGTAACTATTTTAAGTATTTGGACATACTTTATGAAAATGAAAACCAAGGTTCACAGAATTCAGAAAATGTAAATATTGGAATAATAGAGGAAAGCATCAAAAAAATCATTGCTGAATATGGAGATGAATATGGCGGAATAAACATCGGAGAGCTCGGCTCACGCTTAGTAAAAAGACATCCAGACTTTGACGTTAGAAACTTTGGTTATACTAAATTATCTAGTATGTTGGAGAGGTTAAAGTCTGTAAGCTTGAAGAGAACAGATACTGCTATTATGGTCAATCTCAAACAGATAAAACTTGAACAAAGTTCATTGGAAAAAGCCATCGTAGAATTTGTTAAAAATTCTAAAAATGGAGAAATGAATTTGGGACAGTTAAATAAAATGACAAACGAGGCATTTCCTAATTTTGATGTTAGAACTTATGGCTATACTAAATTTTTTAAGTTTGTAAATGACATAAATGAACTTAAGGTAAATAGTAGTGGCAAAAACGGTTGTGTAAAGACTGTTGTGCTGTCTAAATAGCAAAAATTCTAATTGCGCATAATTGATACAATATAAGAAATTAGGAGGCAATGTGGAAATTTTAAGAGGGGATATTTTTATTGTAGATTTGTCGCCTGTTATAGGATCGGAACAAGGGGGAGAGAGACCTAGCATAGTTGTCCAAAATAATACAGGAAATAAATTTAGTCCTACAATAATAGTGGCTGCAATAAGTGGTAAGATAAAAAAACCAAAACTTCCTACACATATAGCTGTTTCAAAGGGTAATTTTGGTTTGTTAAAAGATTCAGTTGTTATGTTGGAACAAGTTAGGACAGTCGACAGAAAGAGGCTTTTATATAAGGTAGGTCATGCAGACGATAAGTTTATGGAAAAAGTAGATAAGGCTTTGAAAATTAGTTTTAACGTATAAAACGTATAAATGGAGATAATTTATGAATAAAAAAATTACAGTTCTATTAGTTTTGTTTATATTTTGTGTTGGGGGGCTTGCTTTTATCTCATTTGGAGATGATACAGACCCATTGATAAGCAAGTCTTATTTTGATAAAAAAATTCAAGAAATAAAAAATGAATTTGATGAAAAATTAAAAAATATTTCAAAAAACTCTGCTTCAGATGATACAGAAAACAAAGCAGATGAAAATGATAATAGTAATAATAAAGATGTAAATGTTTCAGATAAATTTACCCCAGTGCAGTTTTTTGAAGGAGACAAGGTTATTTTTTCCGAAGGCACTGAGTTTATCTTACGTTCTGGGGAGGCTAGAGTAATTGATGATACAGGGAATGGCATGCCAGATTTAACAGATGGTAACAACCTTCATTCTGAAGATTTACTACCTAAAAACCACCTTATACTTTCGCCTAGGGACGATGGCAGAGGAATAAAAACTACCAGCATTTCTATTTGGTTGATGGTAAAGGGCGACTACAAAGTAATTAAGGCAGAAAATTCAGATGAGTAAAGTTAAAGTAATGGGGATAGGTTTTGACCCTGTTGATTTGGATGCTGCCTTTGCTAAATTCATTAAACTATTAGATGAGGATAAGACAAATTATGTAGTTACTCCAAATCCAGAGTTTTTGATGGAAGCTTCCAAGAATAAAGAATTTTATATAGCTCTTAATTCAGCCGATATGTCTATTGCAGACGGCATAGGTGTAATTTATGCGGCTAAAATTTTAAAAAAACCGCTTAAAACGAGGGTTACAGGAATTGATTTAATGAATGAAATTTTGAGGTTTTTGGCTAGAACAGGCAGAAGCTATTTTTTGTTTGGGGCAAAACCAGGTGTAGCTGAAATGGCGGCAAAAAACATAGACGAAACATACAAAGGTATAAAATGTGTGGGTTATCAAGACGGGTATTTTCAAGAAAAAGACGAAGGAAAAATCATCGACAAGATAAATCTTGCCAAACCAGATGTTTTATTTGTGGGTCTAGGAGCTCCAAAACAAGAACTTTGGGTTAAAAATAACTTAGATATATTAAATGCCTCAGTTTGTTTGTGTATAGGGGGTGCTATAGATGTTCATTCAGGAAATGTCAAAAGAGCGCCAAAGTGGATTAGCAAGATAGGTTTTGAATGGCTATATAGAGGGATAAAAGAACCAAAAAGATTTAAAAGGCTTATAAAGTTACCACTTTTTTTAATCAAAGTATTAAAAGTGAGGTTTTAGTCCCTCTTGACAAGTGATGTATAATAGTAAGTGTATGGACTATTATGTTTTGTAAAGGACAATAAATGATAAAATATGTAGATGTAGACAAGGCTTATGGAAAAGAGGACCCTGTTTTAAAAGATGTTAACATACATATAAAAAAGGGCGAATTTGTATTTATAATTGGGCACAGTGGTGCTGGTAAATCAACTCTTATGAAACTTCTTTTTAAAGAGGAAGATCCAACAAAAGGTCAAATATTTGTAGCTGGCGATGAAATAACAAAATTATCTCGCAGGCTAGTTCCTTCTATTAGAAGAAACGTTGGTATGATTTTTCAAGACTTCAAACTTTTAGACAAAAAAAATGTATATGACAATGTTGCCTATGCCATGGAAGTTGTAGGAGAACGTAGTATTGTAATTCGCAGGGAAGTTCCTAAAATCTTACAGTTGATGGGAATTGCTGAAAAAGCTAAACACTATCCTAGAGAACTTTCTGGGGGCGAAAAACAAAGGGTTGCTATAGCTAGGGCAATGGTAAATAATCCGCCAATTTTGATGGCTGATGAGCCAACAGGCAACCTTGATGCTGCAACATCTAGAGACATAATGGCACTTATAGAAAGAATTAATAGATATGGTACTACTGTCGTTATGGCTACTCACGATGAAAACATAGTAAATAGAATGCAAAAAAGAGTTATAGAATTAAGAAATGGCAGGGTAGTTAGTGATAAGGTAGGAGGGTATTACAATGCGAATTAAACCTTTATATAATCTTAAACAAGCTATCCTAAATTTATGGAAAAACCCAACCAACACCCTAGGTTCTATATTGATTATGTCATTTACCTTTGCGATATTGGGGATAGTTTTTATAATAGTTATGAATGTAAATGCATTGGTAAAAGAAACTCAAAGTACTTTCGATAAAATTGCTATATTTTTGCAAGATGAAATAAAGTATTCAGAAATTCAAGAAATGTATGAGGAATTAAAGTCTATTGATGGCGTAAAAAACGTAAGGTACGAGGATAAGGAAGTCGGGTTTAAAAGATGGAAAGAGGAAGAGTGGGCAGAGGATGCCTATTTATTAGAGGGGATAGGAGATAGTCCGCTTCCAAATGCTTTCTACATAACATTAGAGGATATAAGCTATACTGAGGATGTAGCAGGAATTATAAATACATTTAATGGGATTGAGGGTATTAGGTATTATAGAGAAGAAATTGAAACCATGCTAGTATTTAGTAGGGTGGTTGCCCAAGTAGGTCTTGGTGTAATAGCTGTTCTATTGGTACTATGTTTCTTTGTACTTAGTAATACAATAAAAATTGCAGTAAATTCAAGGCATTTAGAAATCAATATTATGAAATTTGTCGGTGCTAAAAATGGCTTTATAAGGGGACCTTTCATAGTTGAAGGGATGTTGATAGGATTGTTTTCGGCGATATTTTCTTCTGCAATAGTCTACTTCTTATATAGGTATATAGTATGGAGTTTTGGTTTTGATAGATTAACTATGATAGATGGTAGTGTTGTATTTTCAGTGATTGAACCATCACAATTGATGAACTCTTTTGTGTTTATAGTTGCAGTACTCGGAATTGGTATAGGAATGTTAGGTTCAATAAGTTCTACCAGAAAACATTTAAAGGTATAGAGGGTGTTATTAAGATATGAAAAAAAATATTAATCAAGTTAATAAAACATTTCTGATTATGCTCATTTTTACTGGGGCAATTTTTTCTGGAACCTATATTTTTGCTAGTATTTTGCCACTTGATAAGTTAAATCATGACAAAAAACCCGATGGAGAAATTGAAAAACTAGAGGATGAACAAGAGGCGATAAATAATACAATAGAGGAAACCAAGGCACAGTACCAAGAACAAGTTCAAAAGTATTCTAAACAAGAACAAGAACTCGCTTTTTTACAAGATAAAATAGCCAATCAACTAAGTGTGATAGAGGAGACAGAAATAAAAATAAGGGCTAAAATTGTAGAGGTTGACGAGAAAAAATTAGAGGTAGAAAATGCCCAAAAAGAGGTAGATGAGCATATAGTTGCACTTAGAAAAAGACTTAGAACAATGTATAAGTTTGGTAAAACTGGCTATCTCCAAATTATTTTAAAATCAGAAAGCCTTGTAAATGCTTTGACTAGGCTAGATAGGATTAGATTTTTGACCGAGTATGACAGGGATATGCTAGAAAATCTTAAACTTTTAAAAGAAAGTTTGCTTATTAAACAAAAGTCTTTAGAATTAGAACAAAAAGAACTTGAGGACTTAAAAGAGGAGCAAATTCAACAAAAAGAAGCTTTGGAACTGTCGTATGAACAAGAACTCGTAAAAAAACAAAACATCTTTAATAATATAGAAGTCTTGGAGAGACAAAAAGAACAACTAGAAGCAGAAAGTAGACAAATAGCAGAAACTTTAAGGCAGATGAGGATAAAAAGAGACTATGTAGGCGGAACTATGGCATGGCCGCTTGACCTTAAAAACAATATTATAACCTCATTTTTTGGCAAAAGACGTTCGCCAATTGCAGGAGCTTCTACTAACCACGGGGCAATAGACATAGCAGCTCCGACTGGAGATAATATTTATTCTGCACTAGCTGGAGAAGTAATTGCCTCTGAACACTCTTATGGATATGGTAATTTTGTTATGGTAGACCATGGCGGAGGCATAGTTACCCTATATGCTCATGCAAGCGAGAGATTGGTTATTGTAGGCGATGAAGTCGCAAAGGGTGAAGTAATTGCAAAGGTAGGTTCTACTGGAATATCTACAGGACCTCACTTGCATTTTGAAGTAAGGGTTAATGGTAGTAGGGTAGACCCACTAGATTATGTGGTAGCACCATAAGTATAAGGAAGTATAATATGGAAGAAAACAAATTTGACGAACAAGAAAACAAGAATGACGAAGTAGTTTATAGAATACCTAAGTGGCTCATAATTCTAACAATAGTGTTTGCTTTGACTACAGTATATTTTGCCCTAGTGGCAAATTCTGTTATTGGTTTTGACTTCAAGGTAAAATACGGGGTTGAAAAATATACATCCTCTGAAGATTTAGCTTATTACAAAGAAAGATATGAAGATGTAGATGAACTTAGGAAGTACATAGAGGATAATTTTTATAAGGATATTTCCGATATGGATTTTAAAGAGGGGATGATAAGAGGCTTGTTTGCTACTTTACAAGACCCTTATTCTACATACTTTAATGAGGAGGAATTTAAGAGTTTTAAAGAAATGAACAACGGCGCTTATGGGGGGCTTGGAATTACTATAAGTCCAGCAAAAGATGGCTATATAACTGTTATCGGCACATTTGAGGATACCCCTGCATCTAGGGCTGGCATTAAACGTGGAGATAAGATTGTAAAGGTTAATGGGGTTGAATATCCTGCCTCAAAAATGGACGTAGCAGTCAGCAAAATGAAAGGCGAACCTGGAACAACAGTAAATATAACTATTAGGAGAGATGGAGAGGATTTTGACCTAGATATAGAGAGAGCCTTGATAGTCATAAACTCTGTCGAGTCAGAAATAATAGACAAAGAAGAAAATATTGGATATATAAGAATAAGAAGTTTTGATTCAAAAGTTTTTGATGAATTTGTAGAAAATTATGATTATATTGTAGATGAGGGGGCTAAATCATTTATAATTGACTTAAGGGGTAACCCAGGGGGCAGTTTGTCAGAATGTGTTTACTTGGCTGACTTCTTACTAGGAAAACAAAAAATTGTTTCTACAAAAACACGTAATGGCGAAGAAAAGGTGTTTAATTCGGATAGCGACAAGGTCAAACTTCCATTTATCGTATTGATAGATGGCGGAAGTGCAAGCGCTTCTGAAATACTTGCCGCTGCTATACAAGATAGTAATACAGCAAAATTAGTCGGAACTAAAAGCTTTGGCAAGGGCATAGTTCAGACAGTTTTGCCTTATGGAAATGGTACAGGATTTAAAATAACTACATCGGAGTATTTTACTCCTAATGGCAGAAACATTCACGATAAAGGCATAGAGCCAGATGTAGAAATTGAGTTATCTAAAGACTTTGAATATTCTGATAGGACAACGGATAACCAACTTCAAAAAGCGATAGAAATTTTAATAAATGAAAGTAAATAAGTTTTTGGTATTGCTATAGTCGAAAGGAAAATTTTATGATATTGAGGAGAGCAAACATATACGATGCAAACGACATTGCTAAGGTTCATTTAAAAGTATGGAATGAATTTTACAAAGAAAGGGTTTCAGAACCGTTTTTGAAACATTTTAATTTTGAATATCGCAGAAAGTATTGGGTAAAATTTATAAATGAAAACAGAATTTGTTTTGTTATAGAAGAAAAAGGTGGTAGCATAGATGGGTTTATTGTTCCAGTATTAAAAAGGGTAAGCTCAGAAGAAAATATTGGGGAAATATCTATGCAGTATCTACACAACAACCAGTATTACAATGAAAATTTTTCATCTCTTGTGATTTCTACAGCTATGTTATTTAATAAAAACAAAGCAAATTCAATGTATACGTGGGTTCATAGAGAAAGCCCCTACATAGAAAAATACAAAGAACTCGATGGGGTTGAAACAAGTGCAAAGGTTGAACGAATGGACTCTAAAGACGTTATAAAAATTAAGATAGAGTGGAATGATTTACAAAGTACAATAGAAAGACATAAGGCAGTATTGGACGAAAAAATAGTTGAGTTTTAGCAGGAGATATTTGTGAAAAACAAAGGAAAAAAAATAAAATACATAGAACTATTGCCAATAATAATATTGAGTATTATAGCTTTTAGAATATTAAATAAACAGGACTTAGTTAGTGGATTTTTTAATGGAGCCTTTGCAATTTTTGCTCCATTTTTCTGGGCGATTGCAATTGCTTATTTGGTCGATATGATGATTACATTTTTTGTCGACAAATTTAAAATACCTAGGACTATATCTCTCATAATTTCATATTTGATTGTTTTTGCTATAATAATTACATTTTTTGTATTGGTAATACCATTTGTTGCCAAAAGTGTACCAACCCTTGCTAACGAGTTTTATAAGTACGCAAATAACTTTGATGCATGGTACCAAAAAGAACTCGCAGATATGGGCAAACTAACAGAAGCTTCAAAGGTATATGGTATAGACTTCAATGTTATGGTAACTGATAAGATAGAGTCCCTATTAAAATTTGCATCAGAAAATGTCCAAAGTTATATTATGAAAATAGGTGAAACGGCATTTTCTATAACTACCGTCTTAATTGAGTTCTTTATAGGTTTGGTTGCTTCTATATACATTTTAAAAGACAAGGAAAACTTATTTTATCAAACAAAAAAACTTTCTACTACATTTTTAGGTAGTAAGTTTACAAATAAAGCTTCATCAATACTTAAGGACACGGACGAAATATTTGGTAAGTATTTGATAGGAAAGTCTTTAGACTCATTGATAGTTGGAATTTTGTGTTTTATTGGATTTAAAATACTTAAAATTGAATTTGCAGGACTTTTTGCGCTTATAATTGGAGTTACAAATATGATTCCATATTTTGGACCAATAATAGGAGCCGTACCTGCTGTATTAATTACATTGTTTATAAGCCCATTGCAAGCATTGTGGGTTTTGATATTTATCTTGGTTATGCAACAGATTGATGGAAATATAATAGGACCTAAGATAGTTGGTGATAAATTAGGATTGCCACCTCTTTGGATGGTGGTTGCGGTATTTGTTGGAGGAAAGTTATTTGGATTTTGGGGAATGTTACTTGGCACCCCAGTATTTGCACTGTTTAGAAAATTAGTTTTGGATAAACAGGAAAGATTAATAAAATTTAGAGCTCAAAAGGAGGAAGAAAATGTCTAAAAGAGTGGTAGTAAACGGAATAGGTAGAATGGGTAAATTAGTGGTAAGAAAGATAATAGAAAACCCAAACTTTGAACTTGTTGGAGTAAATGCGACATTCAAACAAGAACCAGCGGAAACTTTGGCATATATTTTGAAATATGATACTGCACAGGGTCAGTTCAAAAATCACAAGTTTGAAGTAATCGACGAGGTTTTGCACGTTGATGGCAAGCCAATTAAGATATTTAACTATAGAAATGCAGAAGAAGCGCCATGGAAAGAAGAAAATATCGATATGATAATAGAGTGTACTGGCGCGTATAATGACAAAGAAAAAGCTATGGCGCATATCAAGGCTGGGGCTAAAAAAGTTGTAATTTCTGCTCCTGCAAAGGGAGATTTAAAAACAGTTGTTTACAATGTAAATGATGAAATACTAGATAAAGACGATATAGTTGTTTCTGGTGCGTCTTGCACTACTAACTGCTTGGCTCCTGTTGTTAAGGTTTTAGAAGATAATTTTGGTATTGAAAAAGGATTTATGACTACAGTTCACGCATATACAAATGACCAAGGTCTTGTGGATGTAAAACACAAAAAACCTATTTCAGCTAGACGTGGTAGAGCTGGTGCGCAAAATATCGTTCCTACTTCTACAGGTGCGGCTAAAGCGATTGGTCTAGTTATGCCAGCGTTAAAGGGCAAGTTAGATGGTATAGCACTTAGGGTTCCTACTGTTACTGGTTCATGTGTTGACTTAGTTGTGGAACTAAAGAAAAATGTTACAGAAGAAGATATAAATAATGCTATGAAAAAGGCTGCTAATGAGACTTTAGAATATACTGATGAACCGATAGTATCTGGGGATATTATTGCTTCTGATGCTGGTGCTATCTTTGATGGGCTTAGCACAAAGGTTATGGAAGTTGATGGCAAACAGATGGTGAAGGTTCTTATATGGTACGATAATGAGTCTTCTTATGTTGCTCAACTTGTTAGAACTGCTGAGAAAATGAGTAAACTCTAAAAACTCGTACAAGCGAGTGGGCTTATGTCATCTTGAGCGGAGCGTCAGCGGAGTCGAAAGATCTTAAACCAAGCAATCAGAGTAATAATAAGCACGAGTGGAGAAATCTCGCTAAAAGCTACGGTAAAAAACGTCGAAACGCACAGTTTGCTACGCCTGCGTGTGTAGTGGGCTCATGTCATCTCGACTGGAGCGAACTACAGTGAGCGTAATGGAGAGATCTTGCTGTAATAAGCGCAATCAGAGTAATAATAAGCACTTTACTTCTCGGCAGCGTTCACGCTTCGCTACGCTCGCTCCACTACGGTTAACTACCTCGAATCAAAGTACTTATTACCCTTTCTGATTGCTTTACGTGTAATAAGTTGTCATATCGACCGAGTGTGTCTTACTAAGAAAGGAAGAAAAAGTGGATAAAAAAACAATTAACGATATACAGGTACTAGGAAAGACTGTTTTACTTAGGGTCGACTTTAATGTGCCAATCAAAGATGGTGTTATTAAAGACGACAATAGGATAAGAGCAGAACTTGACAATATAAATGCTCTTTTGTCTAAGGGCTGTAAACTTGTCGTTTTCTCGCACTTAGGAAAGGTGAAAAAGGAAGAAGACAAGGTTGGTAAGTCTCTAGCTCCTGTTGCTAAAAGGTTAGAGGAACTACTTGGCAAAGAGGTTAAGTTTATAGATAAAACTAGGGGGACTGAATTAGAAAATGCAGTCAAGGATCTAAAAGACGGCGAAATTCTAATGTTCGAAAACACTAGGTTCGAGTCTGGCGAGACAAAAAACGACCCAGAACTGGGTGAATATTGGGCTTCGCTTGGGGATGTCTTTGTAAATGACGCCTTTGGTACTGCTCATAGAGAGCATGCTTCAAATGTAGGTATTGCCAATCATTTAGACTGTGTTTCTGGTCTTTTAATGGAAAAAGAAATTGAATTTTTTGGCGATTTAGATAATGCCAAAAGACCTATGATAGCAATTCTTGGTGGAGCCAAGGTGTCTGATAAAATAAAGGTTATAGAAAATTTGCTAGACAAGGTCGACAAAATTCTGATAGGTGGCGGTATGGCATATACCTTCTTCAAAGCTATGGGCTACGAAACGGGAATGTCGCTTATTGAAGAACACAGGATTGAACTAGCTGAGGAAACTATCAAAAAAGCCAAGGAAAAGGGCGTAAAATTAGTGCTTCCAGTAGATAACGTGGTTACAAAAGAGTTCAAACCTGATTCAGATTGTATGACTGTTGATGTTAAAGACATCCCTATAAATATGATGGGGCTTGATATTGGTCAAAAGACTATAGACCTATTTAAAAAGGAATTAGAGGGAGCTAAAACAGTCATTTGGAATGGACCAATGGGCGTATTTGAGATGAAAAATTACGCCAAAGGCACACTAGAATTATGCAAGGTTTTAGCAGACCTAGATGATGCAACTGTCATTATAGGTGGTGGAGATTCTGCTGCTGCCGCTATAGAAATGGGCTTTGAGGATAAGTTCACTCATATTTCAACAGGTGGTGGTGCTTCTTTAGAGTATCTGGAGGGTAAAGAACTTCCTGCTATAAAGGCAATGGCAGACTCAAAAAAATTATGTAATTGTGGTAGAAAGTCAGATGACCACGTTTATTGTGATTGTCAGACTAGGAAAATACAAACAATATCTTTAAAGTGAGAATAAAAATGAGAAAAAGAATTATAGTTGGAAACTGGAAAATGAACGGTTCAATATCTGATTTAAAGGATTTTATGAAAGAAGTAAAACCTCACATTTCAGACAATATTGATAGCGGAATTGCAGTTCCTTATACCATGCTTGCTGTTCTAAAAGACGAAGCTAGTGGCTCAAATTTTAAGGTATGTGCTCAAAATATGAACTATGAGGACAAGGGGGCTTTTACTGGTGAAGTGAGTTCTGATATGCTAATTGAAATTGGCGTTGATACAGTTATAATAGGTCATTCAGAGAGAAGAACTTACTACAATGAAACAGACGAGAGCGTAAATAAAAAAGTGATAAAAGCACTAGAAAAAAACTTAATGCCTATAGTTTGTGTTGGCGAGACCCTAGAGGAACGTGAAAATAATAAACAAGAAACAAAATGCAGAATGCAGATAGAAAAGGCTTTTCAAGATATTGCTAGTGAGGACGTAGAAAAAATAGTTGTGGCTTATGAACCTATATGGGCTATAGGAACAGGAAAAACAGCTAGCAGTAAGGATGCTGAAGAAATGGCTAGTTTTATTAGAAAAGTAATTTCTAATATTTATGGTGATGAAGTAGCTGAAAAAGTGAGAATACAGTACGGCGGAAGTGTCAAACCTAGCAATATAGAGGAAATAATTGCAGAACCTAATATTGATGGTGCTTTGGTAGGTGGCGCTTCGCTAAAGGCTGAGGACTTTATAGCTTTGATAGAAAAAGGAGGCAGGTAATGTCAATAATAGCTGAAATTTATGGTAGAGAAATACTAGACTCTAGGGGAAATCCAACAGTTGAAGTTGAGTGTATCCTAGAGGATGGAACGATTGCAAAGGCTGGGATACCATCGGGTGCATCTACTGGCGCATTTGAAGCAGTAGAATTAAGAGATGGCGACAAGTCAAGATACCTAGGCAAAGGTGTTTTAAAGGCAGTTGACAATGTAAATGAGATAATTGCAGAAGAAATCGAGGGATTGCTCGCTGCAGAGCAAACTTTAATAGACAGAATAATGGTAGATATAGACGGAACTCCTAACAAGGCAAAATTAGGTGCCAATGCTATTTTGGGGGTTTCTTTGGCAACTTGCAAGGCTGCTGCGGAGTCTGCGGCACTACCTGTTTATCAATATATTGGTGGAACGAATGCTAAGACATTGCCAGTTCCTATGATGAACATATTAAATGGCGGTTCACACGCAGATAATAACGTAGATATTCAAGAGTTTATGATAATGCCAGTAGGAGCTAAAACATACCCAGAGGCACTTAGAATGGGAACAGAAGTATATCACTCTCTAAAGGCTGTTTTAAAAGAAAAAGGAATGGCTACAGGTGTTGGTGATGAGGGCGGATTTGCTCCTAACCTACCTTCAAATGAGGACGCTTTAAAAGTCATAATTGAAGCAATAGAAAAGGCTGGATATAAACCAACAGAAGATATATTGCTGGCTCTTGATGTTGCTGCTAGCGAAATTTATGACAAGGACAAAAAAGTTTATAAATTAGCTTCTGAAAATAGAGAACTTACATCAAAAGAGATGATAGATTACTATGAGGGTTTGGTCGACAAATATCCAATAATTTCTATAGAGGATGGTCTTGATGAGGAAGATTGGGATGCGTGGAAAGAAATGACAGCTCGTTTGGGCGATAAAATTCAGATAGTAGGTGACGATTTATTCGTTACAAACACAGAGCGACTAGCTAGGGGAATTAAGGAAAAATCAGCGAATTCAATCCTTATTAAATTGAATCAAATAGGAACGCTTACAGAAACATTAGAAACAATAGAAATGGCTAAAAAAGCCGGGTTTACCTGTGTAATTTCTCATAGGTCAGGAGAGACTGACGAGAGTCTAATCGCAGACCTAGCTGTTGCTGTAAACTCTGGTCAAATCAAGACTGGTGCTCCATGTAGAATAGACAGGGTTGCCAAATACAACCAACTACTTAGAATAGATGAAATGTTAGGCGATTTAGCTGTCTACCCAGGAAAAGACGCTTTTTATAACATTAAATAAGAGACAGAAATTAGATGTCAAAAGATAAGATAGCAGTATTTGATTCTGGGCTAGGTGGAGTAAGTGTATTAAATACAATTAGGGAAACAATGCCGAAAGAAAATCTAATTTACTACGGGGATTCGGCATTTAACCCCTACGGGATAAAACCTTTATCTTCTGTAAGAGATAGGGTTTTTCTTGTGGTAGAGGAACTTATGAATATGGGCATAAAAGCCTTAGTTATAGCTTGTAATACAGCTACGAGTGCTAGTGCCCATCTTTTACGTGAAAAATACGATATTCCGATACTTGGATTGGAGCCAGCATTAAAACCAGCAGTGGATATGGGTAAAAAAAATATATTAGTTTTGGCTACTGAAATTACCTTGAGAGAAAAAAAGTTTGAAAAACTTATGACTAGGTTTGAAAAAAATGCCAAGATTGATAAACTAGCGCTTTCGGAACTTGTAAATATAGTTGAAAACGATGTTATAAGCCAAGATAGTATAAATAAGACCTTAGATAGTGCTTTAAAAAATAAGGATAGCAATAAGTATGATGCTATTATACTTGGTTGTACCCATTTTATATTTGCAAAAAAAGAAATAGAGTCTTATTTTCCAAAGGCTGAAATTTTTGATGGAAATAAAGGCGTGGCTGACTATCTAAAACATATATTAGAAAGCCTAAACTTGCTTAATACTGGCAAAAAGATAGATACTATATTTTTGGCTTCTGATAATTCATCAATAGAGAGGTACAAAAAATATGCAAGATAATTATACTCTTATATTAGAACTTGACATTAAAAATCTCGATAGCAAAATTCAAGATTTTATAGATAAACATAATAATGACTTAGAGTCTGAGTTAATTAGGGAAAAGTATATTGAGCGTTCTAAAAAACTCAATGTTAGACAATATTCTAAGGTATATAAATGTCCTCAAAAAAAAGTTTTTGAGTCAATGGAAAAAGCAGAGAGAAAGTTATATACATTTTTACTTAACTTTGTTTAGGATATGTGATATAGTAATAATTACTTGTATTTAAGAATGAGTGAAGCTTATAATAAAAAATTATTTATAGGCTTGTGGAAAAATGTTTTTTTAAAGGAGAATAACATGAAGAAAAAAGTTTCAATATTATTAGCATTTGCAATGCTTTTGGGTTTATTAGCTCCAATGACACAGGTTTTGAGAGCTGATGACAAACTAGATTACAAAAATTTAGATGACGGTATGTATGAAGTTGGGTTTGAGATGGCTCATTACTATGAAAAAGGCAAACTATCTATGTCTGATTCCTCTGTTGTAAGACCAGCTTACGTAGTAGTTGAAGATGGTAAATATTATCTACAATTAGAAATGCAGCCAGTAAATAGAGAATGGGGAGCTGGTAAAAAATTAAAAGGCTATCTTGGAACGATGAAATACCAAGACGAAAATGGAGATTTTAAAGATGTAGAAGTGCTTTCTACTTATGATGATAAAGATGATTTTTATGACGTATATGTAAAACACGTTAATACAAAAAATCCTAAGTATCCAAAAGTAGTTAAATACCCAATAGAAAAACCAAGTGAGATAAAACAAACTACCGCTGCTGAAGTATTTGTTCCAGTTATGGAAAGCCTTATGACTGGTGCTGGAACAAAAAAATGCAAGCCTACTATATTATGGAATGAAATTAAAAAAGTAGAAGGCAAAAAAGAAGATAAAAAGGAAGATAAAACAGATAAAAATGACAAGCCAGATAATAGTGAAGAAGAAACAGAAATAAAAATTACTGAAGGTATGAGTAAGTGGGCTATTGAAGGCGTTAATAAGGCTATTAACAATTACCTAGTTCCAGAGGATTTACAAAACAAATTTAAAGAAAACATAACAAGAAAAGACTTTGCACAATTGGTAACTTCTTGTATTTCGTCAATTTTAGAACAAGATATTGACGATGTAGTTATGGAAAAAACAGGTAAAAGCCTAGATGATATAGTTGCAAATGAGGCATTTGTAGATACTGCTGATAGAAATATTTTAGCTGCAAAATCTCTTGGTATTATTAATGGTGTAGGCGGAAATAAGTTTGCTCCAAATAATGAGATTACTAGACAAGATGCAGCAGTTCTTTTAACAAGAATAGCTAAGCTTGTAGGCAAGTCTGAGGGAACAAATGATTTAACCTTTGCGGACAAAGATAGCATCAAAAAATACGCTAAAAAATCAGTTGCTTTTGTATCTAAAAATGACATAATGAAAGGCGTTGGCAAAAATATGTTCTCTCCAAAGAGCACATATACAAGACAACAGGCTTACGTAACAATCTACAGATTATTTGAACTATGTAAGTAGCTTGTCGAAAAATCTTATAAAAGATAACAAAAGGGCGAAAATTCGCCCTTTTTATTTACTTTTTATTTTCTATACTAGCCTTTATTAGCCCTACAAATAGAGGATGAGCTCTTAGAGGTCTGGATTTAAATTCTGGGTGGAATTGACCTGAAATATAGTACTGATGGTTTTCTAATTCTAGCATTTCTACTAGCAACCCATCTGGGGATAGTCCACATATTTTCATACCATTTTCCTCAAATAGTTCTCTGTACTCATTATTAAATTCATACCTGTGTCTATGACGTTCAGAAATATTTGTTTCGTTATACAATTTTTTTGCCAAAGTTCCATCAACTAATTTACAAGGATATGCACCTAAACGCATAGTCCCACCCATTTCTGCTAAATTTTTTTGGGTATCCATCAAGTGAATTACAGGAAAATCACTTTTTTCATCAAATTCTGTCGAATTTGCGTTTGGCTTCTTCAATACATTTCTAGCAAACTCTATTGCCATAACGTGTAAACCTAGACATATTCCCAATGTTGGGATTTTGTTTTCTCTAGCGTATTTTGCAGCCAAAATTTTGCCAGACATACCTCGACCGCCAAATCCGCCGGGTATTAGAATACCGTCACAGTCTTTTAGAACTTCTTCAACATTTTTTTCGTCGATAAATTCTGAATTTATCCAGTCTATTTCAACTATATGCTCGTTTGCAAAACCAGCGTGTTTTAGACTTTCTGCTACAGACAGGTAGGCATCTTTTAAAGATACATATTTCCCTACTAAACCTATTTTAACCTTGTCTTTTAGATTTTTTTCTTTTTCTACTAGGGAGCTCCAACCGCTTAGGTCTACTTCCCTTTTTTCAATATTTAGAGTTTCGCATACTATATTTGCTAGATTTTGTTTTTCTAGCATAAGTGGAACCTCGTAGATTGAGTTTACATTCATATTTTCTATTATATTACTTACAGGCAAATTGCAGAAAAGTGAAATTTTTGCCTTGATTTCTTCTGTCAACCTATGTTCTGTTCTAGCGACTATAACATCAGGGGTAATACCAATTTCTCTAAGCTCTTTTACGCTATGCTGGGTAGGTTTTGTCTTTAACTCACCCGCTTTTTCCAAATAAGGAAGTAGAGTTAGGTGGATATACATAACTTGGTCTCTTTTTAGTTCATATTTTAATTGTCTAATTGACTCTAGGAAAGGCTGACTCTCTATATCGCCCACAGTTCCACCAATTTCTACGATGACTATGTCCGCTTTTTCTCTTTCTGCATTTTTTAGTATCCTAGACTTGATTTCCTCAGTTATATGTGGAATGACTTGAACAGTTGCCCCTAGATAATCTCCTCGTCTTTCCTTTGCAATTACCGTCTCGTAGATTTTGCCAGTAGTAGCATTAGAAAGCTTGTTTAGGTTAATGTCAATCATTCTTTCGTAGTGCCCTAGGTCTAGGTCAGTTTCCGCTCCGTCATCAGTCACAAAAACCTCTCCGTGTTGATAAGGGCTCATAGTTCCTGGGTCTACGTTTATGTATGGGTCTAGTTTTTGAACAGAGACCTTAAACCCTCTTTCTTTTAGTATTCTTCCCAAAGAAGCAGCGGTTATTCCCTTGCCTAATGATGACACAACACCGCCTGTTATAAATATAAACTTGCTATCCATATTTCCCCCAAATTTTTATTGTTTTACACAACAATAAGTATATATTTTTTAGGCTTTTTTTTCAAGCTATTTTAAGTACAGATTTTTTATGTTATTATTTTATGGAAAGGAAAAAAATATGAGAATTAATAAATATATTGCGACCTGTGGGGTATGTTCACGCAGAAAGGCTGAGGAATATATCTCGTCTGGTTTGGTAAAAATAAATGGGAAAATCGCAGAACTTTCTGATAGGGTTTTAGATGGCGATGAGGTTAGTTTAGATGGCAAAATTATCTACCCAGAGAGAAAAAAAGTTACACTAGCATACAACAAGCCAATTGGGATAGAGTGCACAGCGGATTTAAACAACAAAAACAATATAATATCAGAAATAAATTATCCTCTTAGGTTGTTCAATGTAGGTAGGTTAGATAAAGACTCTGAGGGGCTTATCCTCCTCACAAACGATGGCGATTTATGTTATAAATTAACTAAGGCATCTTTGCTACATGAAAAGGAATATATCGTTACCTTAAATAAGCCAATATCAGCAGGATTTATTGAGAAAATGGCTAGTGGAGTAGAAATATTAGATACAAAAACATCCCCTTGTAAGGTAAAAAAATTATCGACAAAGAAGTTTAAAATTGTCCTTGTTCAGGGCTTAAATAGGCAGATTAGACGAATGTGCGAGGCTCTTGGATATAGGGTAACTTCACTTACTAGGATAAGGATAGATAATTTAAAATTAGATGGTTTGAAAAAAGGGGAGTACAGAGAACTTAGTCCATCCGAAGTCGAAAAACTATTCAATGTTTAAGTCCTCATCAGCCCTATTTTCCAAACTGTATAGTATTGAAGTTCCCGTTAGATAGCTTATGCCATTTTGCTTTTCTACATATCCATCGTTTATATATTGGTTTGATAAATCGCTTTCGTATTTTATTTCCTCGCCGTCCAAATTTCTATTTCTGGAAACTTGAATATCAAAAATTACCCCTATTGCTCCCTTTTTGATGGGCTTGTCTAGGTCGATATTTCCGTTTTCATCTACTGTAAAAGCCATTGTACTTTTTGGCAAACTATACATTCCTTTCCATTTTTGAACGCTCATTAGTGCGTCTGTTTTGTCGACAGAAGCGGGGATATTTTCGGTAAAACCTGCAAACGTTCTCATTGGATAGGATAAAATAAAAAGGCTTGGTTTGTAGCAAAAAACAGGTTTAGATATCTTTTGCCAGTACTTCATATAATTACATACATCATCTTTTCCAGACTTTTCAATTAACGCCATCTTTGTTACTGATATATCCAAAAAATCATTTGTATTTGCAATGTCCTTAATAACTAGATTTTGTTTTAGGTATTCTTTATCATCATCAATTTTCACAAGTTTTCCCTTGTTTCTGTAATACAAAACTATGTTTTCATTGATATTTCTGTTTTCGTCTAAGTGATAAAATCTAGGTTTTGCACTTACAATATCGTTTTCAGAGTAAAATGTTCCCATTGTTTTTAGGCTGAATACAAAAGGATAACCCATCTTGACAAAGCGATTTACTTTTTTATCTAGGGTGCTTTTTCCTATCGTAACAGGTAGGGTAAAATCAGACTTATCGCTTAGATACGCTGGGTCAAAGACTTTTTCTATACTAAAGCCGTAAACCCTAGGGGTCAAGTAAACCGTTTTTTCCTGAAAAGCAGCATAATTATTATAATCAAAATTAGCGTATTCCTCTGCTGTGAGTCTTAGCGGAGAATTTTTTGCTATGGCAAGGGTAAATATCTTATGTTCGCCTTCTTTTGCCCAAGGAGCTGCCTTGTAATAAATGCTTTTCACATTTGCAGGAAATTTCAGAATTTTGCGAGATTTCGCAAAGTACTTTGTATCGGGCAGGCTTTCTTTAAGGCTATCTTTATTTATCGAAACATATACATCAAAATCAAATTTGACGGTTTTTTCCCTAATGTGTTCCTCGTAATCCCTAGTTCTATACCCTTTTTCATTTATGTGATTGCCGTCCGTAAATAGGTCTAATTTCATTACCCTATCCAGAGGTATGGCAGTTCCTATTTTTTTTCTGTTTGTTCTCTGGTCGTAGTCTGGATTTTTATTTATTATAGTCCTATTTAGGCTAGGGGTGTGAACAAATACGTTGTTTCCTTGAATTTCGAACTTAATATTATCGTCGCCTTTTCCAGAAACCTTATTATACCTAAGAAAACCATTTGTTTTAGAATTGCCGTTTTTTATTAAAACATCTATTAGGTGGTCATTTTTTATTAGACTTGTTGGGGTTCTGTGAAAAGAATTCAATTCTGGAACATCGTCATCATTGTTAAAAATAGTATCGTCTAAAATTACTTGACCATCTACTTTTAGATAGTCATTTTTAAGTTCTAATACCGTGTTTTGGCTTAGGAAAGCATAAAGATTTCGCTTCCACTCACTTCCAAAGTAATTCGAGTTAAAACCAACATCGGCAATGATTTCGTAATTTCCGTTTTCTAAGTTTGTTAAATATAATCTAGCACCACCAAATCCACTTGGAATTATGCAATGTAGTCGTTCTCCATCTGTATACGATTTTGCAGAACTAGGCATTATTCCTTTGGCTTTTAGATTGATTGGGTCTGTTTTTTTAAGTTTTGGGTTAAAAACATCCACAGAATTTAAGTGATATATTGAATGACTGTATAATTTATTGTATTTGTATGGGATTTTAAGTGTATCTATGTAGGATTTAAATGTGTACACTGCTGCACCGCCATTAGCAAAAATTACCGTACGCTTGCTCATTTTATATACATCGATATTTATTTCTTCCTCGACTTCCTGAATATCATAAGCTACTAAGGCTCTCGAATCGACGTTTGCTGTGATTTTTACTTTTTTGTCGCTAGGTATCGCATTTGAAACATTATATTTATCAGATGAAATTTCTATACTTCCGTCTGCGTTCATACTTTCAAAATCAAAATTATCGTTTTCAATATAGAAAAATACTAATATAGGTTTTTCCTTGTCTATTTCATACTCGTGGGTATAAGTTGCCGTTTCGCTTGAAATTAGACTAGATGAGTTTATTTCTTTTGGATTTTCTCTATTTCCTACCTTTTTTAAGTATTCATCCTCGTTCTTATAAATCTGATAGCCAAGGTAGTCAAATGAACTTGATTTTCTAGCTTGAAATTCTTTGCTTTCACCCTGTTTGATTTTTATGATTTTGCCAACACTGTCGATATAAGATGTTTTTTTAGAAAGTGAGTATTTGTTTTCGCTATTTTTTTCTAGTGATAAGTGTCGTATTTCTAAGTTAGCATTTAAATCGTTTTCAAATTCTAATTTTACTTGGGTGTAGTATCCATTTTCTTTGTAAAATGCAGCAAAACCGTCTGAATTTTCACTTGGCAAGGCTATAATTTTTACAGCTTTTGATAAGAATTGCTTTTTTTCTTCTGTTTCAGCGCTAAAATTATCCTTGATATATTTTATATTTGAC
>PDWI01002883.1_pt1 | contig 25270 bp, 23 predicted proteins | sample 1430891 | NCBI WGS metagenome assembly PDWI01 (sample SAMN01162508, study PRJNA174530) | Oral metagenome, whole genome shotgun sequencing project. | biome: Marine environment; feature: Marine mammal; material: Swab sample of the gingival sulcus; isolation source: swab sample of gingival sulcus...
GTTTATAATCTTCGATAAACTTATCAATGTTCTTTTTTTGACTAAAACTGTTAGTTTTATAAAGTATATCGTTATGTTTATATTTTTTAGGGAATAGTTCAACAGTACTGCCTTTTTTAACAAATCTCACACTTTTTCCGTTTTCAAGTATTTTTGTTAAAATAAAGCCTCCTTTTGATGATTTGATGCCATCACTAAGTTCTAAATCACAAGCAAGTTCTACTGTGCCATTTTTGACCTTACCTATTACAAGACCTTTATTTGAGCCACCTGCTTTTGTGATGAAATTAGCATCCGCTTTATCATATAAGTAGGTGTTAGAAAACTCATCTCTTTTAAAGATTTGACCCATTTTTTCAATGCTGTATTCCTTGCCATCAAGGGCATTTTGATATTGCTTGATGCTTTCATAAACATAGTATTCATTCCTGAGGCGTCCTTCTATTTTAAATGAACTAATACTAGCTTTTTTTAAGTCTTTCATATTATGAATATAGGCTCTGTCTTTTGGACTAATTAAAAAACCACTATCAATTACCTTGCCGTTTTCAAGTAGATTGTATGGTTTTCTGCAAGGTTGGGCACATCTGCCTCTATTTGCTGATCGATCTCCATTTAGAGATGAAAAAAGACATTGTCCAGAATAACTAATACATATTGCACCATGTATAAAAACTTCGGTTTCTATACCAGAATTTGCAATTTCTTTGATTTCTGCTAAACTCAATTCTCTTGCTAAGACAACCCTTGAAATACCACTATTTCTGACAAATTTTGCACCATCTAAATTATGGATGGACATTTGGGTGGAAGCGTGTTTTTCTATTTCTGGGTAATACGTTTCTAAAAGATTTAGCAGACCAAAGTCTTGAATTATTATGGCATCTACGCCTAAATTATAGGCGTCCACACAAAGGTTTAAGGCTTCTATGATTTCGTTATCTTTAAATAGGGTGTTTACTGCAAGATAAACTTTAATATTTTCGTGGTGACATGCTTTGACAAGTTCAGACATCTCATCTAAACTAAAATTCTCTGCTCCATTCCTAGCCGAAAATCTATCGTTACCAATATATATTGCGTTTGCTTTTGCTGCTATGGCTGCTTTTAATTGCTTAAAGCCACCAACTGGTGCTAGTATTTCCATGCTTACTCCTTAAATTTAGTTTGTAATGAATTATAACAGTTTAATGTTGCTAATTCAACACCCCTATGTTATCCTTTATTTATAAAACTGTCACTAAGGAGGGGGTTATGAAACACAATGAAGAATTGTATGATGTTATAGTTGTTGGCTTAGGTGCTTCAGGTTTATTTGCCCTAGCAAATATTGATAAAAGTAAAAGAGCATTGGGTATAGAAGCTAAGCGCAAAGTAGGCTTAAAGCTTGGTATTACAGGTGGTGGTAGATGTAATATCACGAATGTTAAGAACCTTAAAAACTATGCGGATAATTATACCCATCCATCCTTTGTTCGCCCTATCATCAATGCTTTTAATCCTAATAAAACGATGGAATATTTTGAAAGCAGGGGGTTTCACTTGATGAAAGAGGGTGATAGAATTCTACCAAAAACTGAAAATGCAAAAGATGTTATAAAATTTTTTTTAAATCAAATAAAAGATAAGGGACATCAAATTCATCTTGAAGAAGAGATTATTGACTTTAAGGTAGCAGACGACTATGTCATAGTTAATAGTAAGGCTTCTAGTTATCAGTGTAAAAAAATTATTATTGCAACAGGTGGAGCTACTTATCATAACACAGGTTCTAATGGTAAATTAGTAAAAAAATGTTTTGATATTAGTCCATATCAACCGGCGTTATCCTCTATGCATATCAATGAAGACTATTTTAAAACTTTACATGGCGTTTCCCTCAATGTAAAAATAAAGTATGATAAAAAGACTTTTGAAGATAATCTTTTGTTTGCAGGAACTATGCTAACGGGTTATTCAGTAATGAATCTATCAAATTATATTAAGCCTGGGGAGTCCTTTATAATTGATTTTGCACCGCATATAAACAGAGAAGATGTTAAAACTAAAGTAAAAGAAGCGATAAAATCGACGCCTAAAAGATTATTTAAGACAGTTTGCATCGATATTTTAAGTTTACCAGAAAGTTTTGTGAAAGTCTTAATTGATAAGCTTGACTTAGATACAACAAAACTTGCTGATTTAAAGTCTAAAGACTTAAATAAATTCATAGAACTACTTAAAAATATGGCGCTTAGTGTGAAGTCAAAATTACCTTTAGAAAAAGCAATATGTTCTTTAGGTGGGGTAAAGACTTCGGATATTGATAATAAAACCATGGCGCTAAAGGCTGATAGTAGAATTTGCGTTATAGGTGAGGCGCTTGAACCAGTTGGTGCTTGTGGTGGGTATAACCTTCAATTCGCATGGTCTACCGCTTTTGTGTGTATTTTTGAACATTAGCTGCGTTATCTTCGCGTAAAACTACTCAACTCACGTACGATTTAGTGTACGCTTACTCGTGGCTTTCCCTCGATGCCTTGCTACTATCTCAAAAATCCAATACAAAAGTTTGCTTGTCTTTTTGCACGATACCTGCGTTGACTGCGAATAAATGGCTCAGTTATGTAGGTCTTTCTACACACCTTCGCCATTTTTCTTGTCGCCTTGTTCTAGTGCAAAAATTCTTCTCAAAATATTATTTAATAATAAAAAAATGCACCTCACTAGGAGGTGCATTGTAAGCATAAAGTAATGATTCAATTTGCAATGTGTTTATTTTAACTTATTTTGTAATTTTTCTAATTGGTTTTTAGCGAAATCTTTACCGCCTAAACCAAATGCAAGTATGAAAGCAATTGATACAGCACCTAATATGAATAGGAATGCCATATTGACAATTTGAGTTGCTATCGCTAATTGGTTCAGTACCATAAATATAGCGAACATATACACAATTGCTTTAACTGTCATAGCTAAGAATTTAGAATTTGTAGCGCCTTCCACTAATTTTGCTATGAAACCAGCTGCTATATGGGCTACCACTAATACAATCAGAGCACCAAATACATTAGGCATATATTGAAGTATAGTTACAGATATTCCTGTTAATATAGCAAGGTTTAGTACGCTAACAGCTTCAAATGCAAAAATAGCAATTATTAAGTATTTAACTGACTCTGCAATGACAAAAGATAGTTTATTTCTTGAAAGAAAAGCGTCTGGATTACTATTTTTACACATATTGTTTACGCCTGCTGTATTCAATAAACCCTCTAGTATATCTCTTACAATTTTTGCAATAAAGACGCCAACGAATATTAAAATAAAGCTCACGATGATATTTGGAATCATAGCGAATGCTGTTTCCAATATCATTGTTGCAGGAGCTGAAACAGCTTCTAATTTTAAAGTATCTAAAGCCAAAATTATTGTTGGTATGAATATTAAAGCAAATACTATTTTACCAATAAGCTCTGAAAACTTTGTGTCTTCTTCTGTGTTTTCATTTTTAGTAATTTTTTTCATTAGTGAATCAGCACCAAAAGCATGAGCTAGGCCACTTACTATTTGTTTTACTATTTTTGATATTAAATAGCCCACAAATAGTACAATACCAGCGCCAATTAAGTTTGGAATGAATGCTAGTCCCTCAGATACCATATTTGATAACGGAGCAGCTACACTTCCCATGCCTAATTTTTCTAAAACTCCTGGTATCATAATTAGGAAAACAATAAACGCTCCCAAGCTACCAAGTGTTTTAACCAGTTCTAAACCTTTAGCTTCATCTTTTACAATACGCATTTTTTCAAAATGCTTAGGAAGATTTGTCTTTTTACCAATTTTGATTATTATTCCTTTGACAACCTTAGCGACAATCCATGTTAATATAGCAAGTAGAATTGCTGCTACAAGGTTAGGGACTCCACTTAGTAGATTATCTAGTAGAGTTGTTAAGTTATTACCCATAATGTTTCTCCTTTTTTTTACTTTAATGCTTCTTTTCGTAAAATATTACAAGTTTTATTTTTTTAAAAAACAGTAAAAAATTTTTTACGTAAAATATATATACCCAATAATTTGCTTAATAATAATATGATTTCTTATTTACAATAAAAAAGCGTGTTACAGAAAAAAATAACACGCTCAAAATAATATAAATAATTGATTGTTGACTTTAAATTCTTTTTTATAATTTGCTGTTTACAGAATTTAATTTTTGCTCCATACTAGCTTTTTTATCTCGTCTATCATCAATTTTTATGCTAGTAGAGACACGTAAAGCACCTTTTTCAAAAGGTAATTCATGAACCTTCATTATTAGTTCCATAATATCATCCATTTCACCCTCTAAAATGGTGCTCATAGGTGTCAGCATATACTTAACCTTATCTTGATTTTGAACTATTTTATGACATTCAGCTACATATTTACTAACACTTGGTGTAGCTGTTCCAAGTGGTGCTGTTGTGAATTGTACTATTGGCATATACATATCTCCTTTCGTAAAATATTACTTATCCTTTTTGTCTATATTAGGTTTAATTTTATTGTGCCAGATTTTTTCGACTTTGTTCGCTCTTACTCTAGCTGGCATTTGGAATCCAGAACCAACAAGTGGTCTTACGTATTTATAGTATTCTCTAGTAACGCCATTACCTTCTTCGTTAATATATTCATCTGGCATAACCTTAGTTTTACCTGCAATATCTTCTAAGTCTCGCAAAACATAGTTCACTGCATAATCGCCGACTCTTTCTATACATACCGAGCCATCTTTAATACCATCTATTGCAAAGTGGACGGCGCGTTCGCCAACCTCACGAGCTTCGTTTTGATCAACATCAGACACGCAACCTACAAAACTTCTTTGTAAATAACCAAAAGTATCAGAACGAACTCGTTTTATATCAAGGTTTTCTCTGATGACATTGGCTAATAGTTCACCTAACACACCATTGCCAGAAAGCTGAACGTTGCCGTGCATATCTCTTTCTACATTTTCAACAAATTTTGTTACAATCGGTGTGCCGTCTTCATCTGCTATGCCTTCTGATACAGCTATCATACACCTTCCGTATTTATTATATACTTCTTGTACATCTTTCAAAAATTGTTCTTTTTTGAAAGGTCTTTCCGGTAGATAAATTAGGTGTGGTCCATCATCAGGAAAAACTTGAGCTAGGCATGATGCGGCTGTTAAAAAACCTGCGTGTCTCCCCATGACTACGCCAATATATACCCCTTTTAACGCTCTGTTATCAAGGTTTGCACCCATAAAAGCAGAAGCCACAAATCTTGCAGCAGAACCGAACCCAGGGCAATGGTCATTAAGAACTAAGTCATTGTCAATAGTTTTTGGTATATGGATTGCTATTAGGTCGTAGTCAGCATCTTTAGCATGTTCATTGATAATTCTTACAGTATCAGAAGAGTCATTGCCACCTATGTAAAAGAAATACCTTACATTATGTGCTTTCATTACTTCAAAACAGCTTAGGCAATAATTTCTGTCTGGTTTCACTCTACAAGACAGAAGCCCAGAAGATGGTGTTGCTGCAACTTTTTCAAGATTGTGTGCGGTTTCTGTTGTTAAATCAACAAACTCTTCGTTTATTATGCCTTCTATACCACCTAAGGCACCGTAAATTTTAGTAATTTGTGGGTATTTTTTGGCTTCTAAAACAACGCCAACAAATGATTGATTGATAACTGCTGTTGGTCCGCCGCCCTGAGCAACTAAGACCTTCCCTTTCATTTCCATTTAAAAAACCTCCTGTTTATTAAAAAAATATTTCACTTTTATTATCAAACTTTATTTAATGTACTTTTTTTTATTCTTGTGCTATAATATCCCTTGTGAATAATAGGAGGGTAAGATGAGTTTATTACAAGAATGGGAAGCAAATATCCCGGATAGCACAAATGGGCAAGCATATCAAAAGTATTGGAACAACTTTTTCAGTACTGAGGAAGAAATTTACAGAAAAATTCTTACTAGTAAAGAAGCATCTATCAAAGGGACCGTTGAAGAACTTGCAACACATTATAACACGAGTGTGCATGAAATGGTAGGTTTTTTAGATGGAATAAAAGAAAGTCTTACAGAAGAATTTAATGTGGATGAATTAGAAAAAGATAGTGTAGTTGATATAGAGATAGATTTTGAAAAACTTTTGTTTAATATGCATAAAGCAAAAGCAGACTGGTTATATTCAATGGAAGAATGGGCAGGTATTTTTTCTGAAGACGAAAGAAAAAGGATAAAAAAAGAATATTCAGCCTCTGGTACGGTTCGTAAAGAAGATGAACCAGGTAGAAATGATCCTTGTCCTTGTGGTAGTGGAAAAAAATATAAAAAGTGTTGCATGAAGAAATAACAGTGCTTTGAAAAAGAAAAAAACTTGTTAATAAATTGCTTTAAATTTGAATTTTCATTGTTTTTACTATATAATAGATATGTTTGGTGAGTAGAGTTAACTTTTAAGATAATTATGTAGGATAATAGTTAAAAAATTAAGTTTCTAACAAAACGGGAGTTGTTATGGCATCAAAAAGTAAGAAGAATAGAAACCAACAAAGAAGAGAGAATAAAAATAATAAGATGAATAAAACAACTAAAAAAACAAATAAAATAAAAGAAATCTTTAAATTTAAAGGTAACTTTAAGGAAAGACTGAAAAACAAGTCTACGGTTTTTTCACAAAAACTTAATGATTTGGGTGTGAATAAAAAAATAATAGCTGCGGTGTCGTTTTCTTTGCTTATGTTTGTTGTAGGTAGTGTTGCTTTTATTGATTATATAAGTGAAAATGAAGTGAAGGGGGCAAATTTAATTGAGGGCGAAGCATTAAGCGCTAGTATTGTAGCTCAAAATAACCCCATAGTGGTTTTTACAACTAATATCAATGAAAGTTCTTCAGTGGGGGATTCGTCTGCTAAAGTCAATTCAGCAGAAATTCAATTAAATACAGTTGGTAAACTGCCTTTTAATCCAGCAATTTTTGCACTTGTGTCTGTTGAAAAAGAAAAGAACGAACCTAAAGAGGGTGATTTTGTTGAAGTCTCTTTAGCACCGTCTATAAAGAATATTCAAAAAGATCTAACGGAAGTGCAACTTTTTGATTCCAAAAGAGATGTTTATGAAATGATTATAGATGGTAAAATAGTTGCTTGTTTTGATAACCCAGATGACGCTAGATTAGTTGTTGATACCATTATAGAGAGTAGCACAGATCATTCAGCGGAATTATTAAATGTTGAATACAAAGAAGACTTTGAAATCAAAAAGACTAAAAAGAGTTTTTTAAGTATTGATGAGTATTCTACTGTTGATGATGCTGTTGCTTATCTTTTAACGGGAACCAAAGAAAAGCATATTTATAGTGTTGTGGCTGGAGATATTCCGGAGTCAATAGCAGAAGAGCATGGCATGACAATAGATGAATTATATGCGGCGAACCCAAGTTTAATAGATAATGGTTATTTATTACAGATTGGACAGGAACTTGCTTTAGAAGTGCCAGTGCCGATGCTTACAGTGGTTACAACAGAACGTAAAGAATATAATGATTCTATTGATTTTGAAACAACGGAAGAAGAAAATCCTGAAATGTATGAGGGAGAAACTAGGGTAAAAGTAGCTGGTGTTAAAGGAAAAAGACAAGTTATTGCCCAAGTTACAAAGGAAAATGGTTTAGAAGTGTCTAGAGAGTTGGTGTCGGAAGAAGTTTTGTCTGAGCCAGTTGGTGAAGTGTTAATTGTAGGAACAAAACCTGCACCGCCAAGAAAAGGAACTGGTACTTTTGCGATTCCACTTGCTAGAGGTACTTTTGTTAGAACCTCAGAATTTGGTTACAGATGGGGCAGACTACATAGGGGCTTAGATATGGCTTGTCCAACTGGATCGCCAATATATGCTTCTGATGGTGGTGTTGTTGTTGAATCAGGCTGGGGTGGTAGCTATGGTTACGTAGTGGTTATTGATCATGGCGGTAACTTCCAGACACGTTATGCTCATTGTAGTGCTTTATATGTTAGTGAGGGGGAAAACGTTTTCCAAGGACAGCATATAGCTGATGTTGGTTCAACCGGAAATAGTACAGGACCACACGTTCACTTTGAGGTAATGCAAAATGGAACTCATGTGAACCCTGCACCATATATTTTTGAATAAAATAATAAATTGATATAAAACACCCTGCTTTCATTCCAATTTGCTGGAAGAATAGCAGGGTCTTTAGAATAGGAGGTTAGCTAAATGCAAACGATACTTATTGTAGAAGATGAAAAGCCTATTTCTGATATATTAAAGTTTAATCTGGAAAAAGAAGGATTTAATATAATATGTTCTTATGATGGAAAAGATGCTTTAACTAAGGCATTTGCAGATGATATTGATTTAATCTTACTTGATGTCATGCTACCGAATGTTGATGGTTTCCAAATTTGTAGACAAGTTAGAGAAAAATCTAATGTACCGATAATCATGCTGACAGCAAAAGAAGAAGAAGTGGATAAGGTGCTTGGTTTAGAGCTAGGTGCAGATGATTATATAACAAAGCCTTTTGGCATGAGAGAACTAATAGCAAGAGTGAAAGCTAACATAAGAAGAGTGGGGATAGATTCTAGTGCAAGTGATAATTCAAATTCCATAAAACTGTTAGATATTGAAATTGACTTAGAAAAATTTAGCGTTAAGAAGCAGGGGGAATCAATTGATTTAACCCTTAGAGAATTTGAATTGTTAAAATTTATGGCGAATAACCCAGATAAAATATTTAGTAGGGAAGAACTTTTAAAAGATGTTTGGGGCTATGATTACTATGGAGACATCAGAACGGTTGATGTTACTGTTAGACGCTTGCGTGAAAAAATAGAAGATGATCCTTCCAATGCAAGGTATATTCTAACAAAAAGAGGCTTAGGTTACTATTTTAAAAAGTCGTGATTTTATGCGTTCTTTAAGTTCAAGATTTATAGCGATATTTGTTATTTTAGTTTTGGTTACAACCCTTATTTTTGGTGTGCTTTTTACTAGGTTTTTGTATCAATATGATATAGAAAATATTGAAAAAAACGTTGATAGATTAGCAGAAAGGTTAATTCCCAAATTAAATGGCTATGATAGTTTTGAAAAAAATGCTTCCGAAATTTCATCATTTGTTGACACTGAAACTGAGATAGGATATAGTGAACAAATTTTTGTGGTAAGTAAAAACAAAATCATTGCGACCAGTTCAGAAAGTCTTGTAGGAAATGTTGAAAATCTTTTAGATTCTGAAATTCTTATTTTATCAGAAACGGGTAAAAGTACATCAAAGATTTGTTCTGTTATGTTAGATGGTGCTGAATTTAGAACATTTGATAAGGCATTTCCAGTTGAAAAAAATGGTAAAGAAATCGGTGTTTTATACATAAAATACTCACTTAAAGATTTGGATGAGTCTTCTTCAAATTCGTTTATGATTATGGTACAGTCTTTAGCTGTTTCTCTTGGTTTTTCTTTAATCTTAGCCGTTCTTATTGCAAGTAGTATAACTAGACCAATCAATAAAATCACAGATATGGCAGCCGAAATTTCGATGGGTAATTTTGATGAAAAAATTCTGATAAATTCAGATGATGAGATTGGTAAATTGTCAAAGATGTTTAATTACATGGCAGAAAAATTATCTACTAGTCTAAATGAAACTTATCGAGAAAAAAATAAAATGGAAGCTATTTTAAATAACATTATAGACGGGATTATAGCTGTAAATGATACTGGGGAAGTTTTACACATTAACCCAAGTGCCAAGTATATGCTTACAAAATTATCTGTTTTTAATACCACGAGCTATAAGGATTTATCACAATTTTTCCCAAAAAGTCTTTCATTTGATAATTTAATTTCTTTAAAAGAGCCTGAAGAATTTAGAGAAACCATTGAGGCTGGCAGAAATTATTTTGAGGCTAGATGTGAGAATTTTTATGACGAGCGTGGTAGTAAAAAAGGAATAATTCTTGTTTTTCAAGATATCACAAAAGAACATAAACTAGAAAAAATGAGAAGAGACTTTATTGCCAATGTTTCGCACGAATTAAAAACGCCAATTACTAGTGTAAAAAGTTATTCAGAAACAATGCTTGAGCTTGATGAAATGGACAAAGAAACATCCGAGTATTTCTTAAAAGTTATCAATAGTGAAGCTGATAGAATGAGTGCCCTTGTTAATGATTTGTTACAGCTATCGGCACTAGATGCTGGTAAAATTCACCTTAAAATTGAAACATATAGTTTAAACAAAATGTTTGAGAATATTTTAAGAAGATTTGACATGCAGATAAAAAAAGAAAAAATGACTTATAGTTTAGATTTGCCTGAACAAGAGGTGGTTGCAGAGTTTGACTATGATAGGATAGAACAAGTTCTCAGTAATTTAATTACCAATGCTATAAAATATAGTGAAGAAGGCAGTAAAATAGAGGTTATATTAAATGAAAATAATGATATGGCGGAAATCATTGTAAAAGATAATGGGATAGGGATACCTGCAGAAGATGTTGATAAATTATTTAATAGATTTTATAGAGTAGAAAAATCGCGTCAACGTAAGGCTGGCGGTAGTGGATTAGGTTTATCTATTGTGAAGCAAATTTTAAATTTACATCATGCTAATATCAGAGTAAATAGCACACTAGGTAAAGGGTCTAGTTTTATTGTGGAATTGCCACTGAAACATTCATAGGTTAAAAGAGAGGTTAGCTCGTTTGAATACGAAGTCAAGGATAATAGAAAATCTAAAAACAGTTTTAATTTTTTTATTGCTTATACTATTGGGTTTTAATCTTTATAATTTATTTATGCAAAACAGCACGCCGTATAAAGTAGCTAGAAGTGTTGAAAATAATGAATTTGAAACGAAAAACTATGTGAAGCCATATAAGCTACGATTTAGTAATGGTAATCAAAACTATTTTATGTATAACGAATTAGATGAAAAGTTATGTGATGATTTACTAGCTTATTTTATAGATATTATTAGTAATCCATATCAAGCGAAACAAATTCAAAACATAAATACTAGGGGCGATAACTTGAGTATGTTGGTGTTTTACTATTCATCAAGTATCAGCGAAGATTTGTTTTATAAAAATGAAGAACTCCAGAATCAAAGTGGTATAAAAACAATAAAAGATATTTATTTTATAGCTGATAAAACATTACAAGTTGTAGTGTATACAGGTAGCGAATATTACATTTTAAAGCCTAGTGATCGAAGCAAGATAAAAACGAATATTCCGATTAGTAATTTTAAAAAGAGGATTAAAGAGCTTATTGCTTCAAGTTCTTTAAGATACAAACCAGCAGAGTATATTATATCGGGAGATGAAGATAGAAAATATGAAAACTCCCCACTCTTTATTTGCCGAGGCTATTACTCGCCAGTTAACTATAACTTAATGCCAGAGTATGATTCTGCTGATTTTGCTGTGTCGAGCGATTTGGTCAATAAAGTTTTTGAAGCTAGAGCGCCTTTTGTAAAAGAAGCTGAAAATACAGAAGGTGATAAAATATATATGAGTGAGCATGGTAGTGAAATTTTAAAAATATCTTCAAGTGGAAGAATTGAGTATAAATTAGAAGATTACGAAGCTCAGAAACAGAGTACACTCCATGATGACTTTTTAGCAGCTATTAAGTTTGAGTCTAAGATAAGTGGCGAAAATGCAAATATAAGATTAGAAAAGTATGCTGAGCTTGATAAAAACAAATATTTTGAAAGAGAATTTTATTTTTCTAAAAATGATAAGGTAGGAAAAATATATTCTGATTTTGATGAAAATGGTATATATATTAAAATAGATGGTGGAAAAGTAGTTGAATATAATAGATATTTACCATCTTTTCAAAAAACTGGATATTCAGATATCACTGAAGTAGGGGTAACTTATGAGAAAAAAACAATTTTAAAAATATTAAAGAAGCAAAAAACATTAGATAAGTTAACCGAAATATACCTCGAAAATATTGAAAAAATTGCAGAAGTTAGTATAAATGATATTTTGCTCAAAGTAGAAAGCATAGATTATGGCTATTACCAAGACGCTAAGAATAGCATAAGGCCTTGTTATATTGTTAAGCTAGCAAACACAATAATTATAATTGATTTTTATACTGAAGAAGGAGTTTTTGATGAACTGGGCTAGGGTAAAAACAATTTTTATAATTCTTCTTTTAGTGTGTAATGCCATTGTATTTTATGTATATACAGAAGGAGAAAACATTTACACAGCAACAAAACATTCTGAAAAGGAATTAGTGGAGGAAATAACAGCTAAACTTGAAAATGAAGGTGTGGATTTAGGCGAAATTACACCACCTGAATACAAAACTGTACCTGCTCTCAAGGTATCTGATAAAGAACTTAGTTTTGGTGATGAAAAACAAAAGTTTGCTGATTTTGGACTTTATTCGTACTCTGAAGCCAATGGAGATGGCTATTTATTTACTTATAATATGGATTCTTCATTAGATATTGCCTATTATGGAGACATTGATCAAATCAAAGCGTCAGATTATGAAACAGCTTATCAAGTAGCTAGTAAGTTTGCTGAAACTAGTTTAAAAGATATCCATTTTGAATACTATGATTATGAAGAACTAGAAAATGGAAATTTTAAGATATATTTTGAAGAAAGTTTTAAAAATATTAGAATTTTGGATGGTTACATGGTAGCAGAAGTAAGAGGGGATAAGTTAATAAATATAAAGCAAAAAATAGTTGATGTTGAAGAGGATGAAACAAAAAAGCAGAACTTAATTGATTATTCGCTTGTTTTGTATAGGTTATATTCAATGATTTCTGAAGAAAATCAAAACATCAAAATAGATAGTATAAACATTGTGCAAGAACTAATAAAGAAAGATGAAAAGGATAATTTAATATCTGGAGAAACTTTTGTCTATTATAGGTTTGTTAGTGAAGATGGTAAAACATATCTAATAGATGCTATAAATAGTGAAAATAACTAAATAAAAAAACTGATAATAAAGTCAATAAATAACTTGGCAAGATTACTGGTTGTGTGATATTATATTTAGTGCTTAGGAGATCAACGCCCCTAAGCTTATTAGGAGGTAAGTATTATGATGGGAAAAAAAATAGTTGAAAAAAGGAAATCTGTTAGAGAATATTCTGACAAGGCACTAGGTGCTGCTGATAGGGCTTTTATCAAAAATAGTTTAGATAAGATGCCTACATTGGGAGATGATGATGCAGTTAAATACGAATTCTATGAAGACGGCAAAGACTTCATCAAAAAGGTTGAGGGTTTAGTTGGTTACAATGGTGTTATTATAGAGGCACCTCATTACGTAGTTTTGACAGCAAAAAAAGGCTTAGAACATATAAAGACTGCTGGCTTTGTAAGTGAATGGTTAGTGTTAGGAATGGCTGAGCGTGAAATCGGTTCTTGCCAAGTAAGTGCAGAGGGTAACGAAGAAAAAATTGCTGAAAAACTAGGTTTAGATGCTTCTTATCTACCTGTTTGTGTATTAGCCGTAGGTTATCCTAAAAAAGAATCTTTCTTAGCATCAATATTTGGTAGCAGTAAGCAGACAGCAAGACAAAGTGTAGAACAAGAAAAAAACACGTATAATCTTGATGATAGAGATTCGGCTGAAAGTTTTGTGTATGTTGATAAGTTTGGTAACAACGCTGATTTAAGCGATGAGAATCTTGACATTTCATTTATGCAGGCATTCTATCATATGCGTATAGCACCATCTGTTTTAAATAGACAACCTTGGAAGTTTGTAATTGTAAAGGGAAAAGTTGTTTTATTTATCGACAAGGGTGGCGATGAAATCTCAGAAAACACTGCATATTTAGAAGCTGGTATTGCTATGTTCTACTTTGGCAATGCGATGGAGGTTGAAGGCTACTATGGAAGCTGGGATATCAGTGAAGATATAGATAGACTAGGTACTCCAGATAACTACATAGTTGCAGGAACTTATGTTCCAAAGATGTAAAAAACTATAAATAAAAAAGTAAGAGGTAAATTAACTATATGAAAAAAAATAGAAGAAATACTATTTTAATTTTGGTGTTCACATTTTTTGCATTATTTTTGACATCGTGTTCTGAAAAACAGGTTGAAAAAACTGAAGCAGAAAAAAAACAAATACAAGCCCAGTATGCTAAGGTATACAAAGATATTACAGATATTGCTAAACAACATTTGTATGAATTTGCAACAATGTGCAAGGAGTATCAAACTATTAAAGATAAGTCGGCAAGTTTTTATACTCATAAAATGGCAAAATTGTATACAGATGAAACATTGAACGAAGCAACTGCAGAAACGCCAGAACATAAGAGTGAAGTGATAGTTGATTTACCTAAAGACTTTGATGAAAGCCAATTAGCAGATGAAAATTTAGTTTTTAAAGTCATTAGGTTAAATGGTAATGAAGTAGAAAAATATGTTAAGGCAAGTGATGTATTTGCTGAACGTTATGATTTTATAGAAATGCCGGAAGAGGGTATTTCTTATGAGGCTTTCCCTAAAAAGACTTATGAAAGTAATCCGCCAATCAAGATGAGAGGTGTCTATGTTTCTCAGGTATCAGCAGCTAATGGTGGTGATAATTTAGATTATTTGATAGAATTAGCTAGAACCACAGATATTAATACTTTTGTAATAGATGTGAAAGATGATAGTGGTAATCTATTATTTAAAAGCAAGGCAGCAGAAAAATATATGCCTGAACAAAATCAGTCGGCAGCAATAAAAGATATTGAGTCATTCATTAAGAAGCTAAAAGATGAAAAAATCTATTTAGTTGCTAGAATAGTTACTTTTAAAAGCCCTGAGTATGCCTTAAAATATCCTGAAAAAGCGATAAAATTTAAAGACACCGGTGAATTATTTAAAAGCGGGGACGGTTTAAAGTGGTCAACACCTTATGACAGAGATTTGTGGGATTATAATATCTCAGTTGCCGAAGAAGCTGCTGACTTAGGTTTTAATGAAATTCAGTTTGATTACGTTCGATTTCCGGATGTTCCATATGCAATCAATGAACAGTTAGATTTTCATAATGATGATAATGAATCAAAGACTATGGCGATACATAAATTTTTAAAAGAGGCTTATAAAAGACTTTCGGCAAAGGAAGTTTATGTTACGGCAGATTTCTTTGGCTATGTTGCAACAGCACAAAATGATCAGTTTATAGGGCAACATTGGGAATCTGTGGTCAACGTAGTAGATTACGCAGCTCCTATGGTTTATCCGTCGCATTACGGCTCAAGTAATTTTGGCTTGGCTGTGCCAGATGCCCACCCTTATGAATGTATTGATGGGGCAATGAAGGACGCTATCAATAGAAATAAAAACTTATATACACCGGCAAAGTTAAGACCTTGGATACAAGACTTTACAGCAGGTTGGGTGCCAGGTCATATAAACTATGATAAGGCAGAACTTATGGCGCAAATACAAGCGCTAAAAGATAATGGCATAGATGAATATATGGTTTGGAACGCTGGTAATAGGTATACTGATGCTGGCTTACACAATGATTAAATAGAGGAAAAAACGTTGAGAAGAAGAAAAAAACCAGGTGCGTTAGATAAGTATTTGTCTTATACAGACTATATTATTGAGGGCGAAATAGAAGAAATTTTAGCTCAAATTATAGTGTTTTCTAAAGATAAAGAATTAGAATTAGAACTCGGTTCAGGTTCAACAGGTTTTTTGATAGAACATGCTTCAAGCAATCCTGATAAGGTTTATATTGCAATAGAATATAAAGAAGAGTTGTTATTAAAAGCTTGTAGAAGTGCTGAGAAAAAAGAGCTTCGCAATATAAAGTTTTTAAGACATAGAATAGAAAAATTAGAAGCGATTTTTGAAACAATAAAGACCAATAAAATCTATTTAAATTTTTCTGACCCATGGCCTAAAGTAAGACATGCTAAGAGAAGATTAACGCACCAAAACTACCTGAATTTATATAAAAAAATATTACAGAATGGTGGCGTGATAGAATTTAAAACAGATAATACAGATATGTTTGATTTTAGTTTAGAACAGTTTGCAGAGGCTAATTTTAAACAAATAGAAATAAGTAGGGATTTGCATGCGGAGAAACAGAATATTATCATGACAGAATATGAAAAAAAATACTTAGAACAAGGGAAAAAAATAAAGTATGTAAAAGTTTCTTATGAGAAATAAAGGGGAAGGGTTTTGTTAAAGAGGTTACTCAGACAATTTTTTAGAATAGCGACATTTATAGGACTGATAGTTCTTATTATATATCGTTTTGATATATATCAAAAAGTAACCTTATTAAAGCCTTTTCCTTATCTTTATGAGAACTTCACGCTTGGTGTGAAAATTCTTTTTCTAATATATTTAGGAGCAATCGGTTTATCGATTTTTATGAAAAATGAAAATCCAGCATCTACTATTGCTTGGATTTTAGTATTCTTTTCATCGCCAATATGGGGCTTTATAGCCTATCTTATCTTTGGCAGGTCATTTAATATGGGGAAAAAGAGAACCATCAGGAAGGCGCTGAGAAAGGTTGGGATAACTCCTGATGACTTAGTATTGCCCAAGCATTTTGCTGGTGAAAAACTAGCTGAAATGATTTATAATAGCTCAGGGGCTTCTTTAAACACATATAATGACACGAAGTTATATATGGAAGGGGAAAACCAGTTTAGAGATGTCATAAAAGATATTAACATGGCTCAATCTTCAATAGACGTTGAATATTATATTATAAAAAGTGATGCTACTGGAAAAGAGTTCACTGATGCTTTATGTGCGAAGTCCTTAGAAGGGGTAGAAGTAAATTTAATATATGATGATGTGGGTTCGTATAATTTAGACGAATCTATTTTGAACAAGCTAAAAAAATCAGGTGTCAATGTGGTTAGTTTTCTACCATTAAGGTTACCAAGATTTACAAAGTCATTAAATTATAGAAACCATAGAAAAATTATTATCATAGATGATCAGATAGCTTATATGGGTGGTATGAATATTGGCGATGAATATAGAAGTCTAAGTTCAACATATAATTTCTGGCGAGATACTCATTTAAGAATAAAGGGAGAAGCTGTTCATGCAATTCAAAGATGTTTTGTTCAAGATTGGCTTTTTGCAACGTCTAAGTCAGATAAAAGTAATTCTGATTACATTAGAAAAAAATTGTTAAATCAAACGCTAGAAACAGAAAAACTACACTTTCAACCAATGCAAATAGTTTCTTCAGGGCCAGATACCAAGTGGCAGTCTATCCGGCAGGCATATTTTTTAATGATATGTTCAGCTAAAAAGACAATTAAAATCACAACTCCTTATTTAGTACCTGACTCTACAATCATGTCGGCTTTAAGAACAGCAGCCCTTTCGGGTGTAAAGGTAGATATCATAGTTCCTAAAAAGGCTGACCATTTTTTTGCATATTGGGCGACTCGCTCTAGCTTTGAGGCTTTGATTGAGGCGGGCGTTAATATTTATGAGTATAATAAAGGCTTTATGCACTCAAAGGGTATCGTTATTGATGGTAATATCGCATCTATTGGCACTGCAAACTTTGATATCAGAAGCTTAAAACTTAATTTTGAAATAAATGCTTTTATTTATGATAAAGCTTTATCCATAGAAATTCAGGATTCCTTTGACGAAGATATTTTAAATTCAGAAAAAATAGATAGAGAAGAATATAAGAAAAGATCGTTTGGTAAGAAATTTTTAGAATCGTTAGGTCGAGTGGTCTCGCCACTACAGTAATTTGCTGTATTTTTGAGTGTTAGCTACGTTATCTTCAGGTAAAGTTTTCAGTTATGTAGGTTTGTCTACACGCCTTCAAACTTTCCCTTGATGCCTTGCTATCATCCCAAAAATCATAGTAAACTAATAAATAAAACAAGGAGTAAACATGTCATACATAGTGCTAATAATACTACTAATAATAGCTGACCAAGTAACAAAGTGTTTGGCTGTCGTAAATTTACAAGCAATAGAAACCATGCCCTTAATACAGGATGCGGTTCATTTTACTTATACTGAAAACACAGGGGCAGCCTTTAGCATATTTAGGGATCAAAAATATTTTTTGATAATATTAACCTCACTTGCTATGTTGGGACTATTTTGGTATCTATTAAAACTGATAAAGCAGCCTGATAAAGTACTGTTAAAGCTTAGTTTTTCGATGATTATAGCCGGAGGACTGGGCAATATAATAGACAGAGTGAGGCTAGGTTATGTTGTTGATTTTATTGATTTTAGAATTATCAACTATGCTATTTTTAATGTAGCGGATATATTTATAGTTGTGGGTGCAGGACTTCTGCTTATAGATAGTTTGTTTGTAAGTAAGGAAATGATGAAGTAGTAATTTTAGACAAAAAATTTTATTAACACAAAAAAATCAAAAAAATACCTTGAAATAAAAGTAGATTTTTGATAAAATTGCTTGTATGTGAAATTTGGAATAATAAAAGGAGGTGAGGGCATGGCTAGAGTATGTAGCGTATGTAACAAAGGAACAATATCTGGAAGTAATATTTCCCACGCATTAAACCACACAAAACGCAAATGGAAACCAAATATCAGAAGAGTAAAAACAACCGTTAATGGTAATACAAAGAGAGTTGATGTTTGTGCCAGATGCCTTCGTTCAGGTAAGGTTGAACGTTAGTATATACTGATTAGAATATTGTTAAAATTTTGGGACTATATAATTTAAAATAGTCCTTTTATTTTGCCTCTTTTTTTATACCTATTTTTAAGTTATAATTATATTATGAATGAATAAGATAGGAGTTTACTTTTGAAAAAAGTTGAAAGTGCGGGTGGGGTTGTTTTTTATAAAAATTCAGTCTTGCTTTTAAAAAAAAGAAATGGTAGTTGGGTTTTGCCTAAGGGGCATGTCGAATTAGGTGAAACAGAAAAAGAGGCTGCACTTAGAGAAGTGGAAGAAGAAGCGGGTGTTGTGGCAGAAATTTTAGAATACATTGATTATATTGAGTATGAATTTGTTGATTTTAGAAACAATGATCAGGAAATTCATAAAAAGGTTTATTGGTATTTGATGAAGTCTGAATCGAAGCGAAGTAAACCACAACATGAAGAGGGCTTTATAGAAGCTTCTTATATCCCTATAAGTGATGCACCAGAACTAGCTAGGCATGATGATGAGAGGAAAATTATAAACAAGGCAATAGAGGTTTTTAATGAAAAATATGGAGCATAGCCTTGAGTTTTTCTGCTGAAATTAAAAATAGTATCGTTAGAAGTGTGTCAAAGTATTCAAAACGTATAGAAAAAGTAGTTGTTGGCGTTTTGCAAAGTTCTGCTACGCTAAAAAAAACTGAAAATGGAGAATTAATTCTATACTTATCTAGTGAAAATGCTTCTCTTGTTAAGCTACTTAAAGTGTATTCAGATAATTTACATTTTTATCATGGCGTTTGCAGATTACAAAAGGCTAAAAAGGGTAAAAACAGGTTGAGATACTCTCTGATTTTTACTGATGCTAGAGATTTTCTCCATGGTCATGGTATTGAAATTATAAATAAAAATAATAATAATATATCATTTAAAATTCCAAACGAAATCAATATAAAAACGCAAAGGAAAAAAGATTATATATCGGGTTATTTCTTAGGTTCAGGTTCAATTTCTGACCCAAGTAAATCATATCATTTAGAGTTTTTATGTAAAAGTCAGATGCAAGCTGAAGAATTGATAAACTTGCTCAATGATTTAGAAATAAAAGCTAAGTTTATAAAAAGACATGCTTTGTGGCTGGTTTATATTAAAGATAGTGAGATAATTGCCGATTTATTAAGTGTAATGGGCGCTGATTCAGAACGGTTTCGATTTGAAGATGCTAAAATTATTAAGGACTTGCGTAATAGAGTAAATAGGCAAGTTAATTGTGATACCGCTAATTTAGATAAAATAGCAGATGTTTCTAGTAGACAAATTACTGCTATCAAGCTGATAGATGAAAAAATGGGTTTAGATAAATTAACCCCAAAGCTAAGAGAAGCTGCTGAAATTAGAATGAAAGAACCCGAACTTAGTTTAGGAGAATTAGGCAAGATGTTGAATCCTCCTTTAGGCAAGTCGGGGGTAAACCATAGACTCAAACGAATTGAGAAAATTGCAAATAGCTTATTAATTGAGGATAATAATGAATAATAAAATGATGAAAATTGATAAGCAGAATTTGAAACAGGGAATGGAACTCGCTGTAGATATTCATGATATGAAGGGAAATGTTCTGGTTTCTGCTCAAACTGTGCTTAAAGAGTACCACGTAAATAATGTACAAAATATGGTAAATGTTAAGTATGTATACATTTACTTGCCAAAAAACACAAAGATAACGGATGATAATATACAGGAAGACTTAGCTCAGATTCCTCAATCTAGTAAAGATGATGTTAATAAGGTTTCAGTTGAGATTATAAGAAGTTCAGTAATAAGTAAAGTGAAGGATAATTTATCTTATTATTCTGATAAGTCGGATTCTAATTTTAAAATTTTATTTGAGATTGTGGAACAAATCGTTGAATCTGTTCTAAAATCAGAAAGTCTTTTATATGAAATAAATAGAATACAATCATCGAATGAGTACTTATATGACCATTCCATAAATACTACTATATTGTCGCTTTTAGTCGGTATTTCATTAGGTTTTAAAACGGATGATTTATATTCATTAGCGAGAGGTGCGTTTTTTTCGGATATTGGTAAGCTCCAGATAGAACCTACAATTTTATTAAAACCTAGTCAACTTACAGCAGAAGAATATGAAATGGTACAAAAATATACAGAGTATGGATATTCTTTTATGAAACAGTTTGATGAAATGGATGAATTAGCACTGGATTGCATTTTACATTCTAGAGAAAAATTTGATGGTACAGGTTACCCTCATGGCTTAAAGGGTGATGAGATTAGTCTTCATGCTCAGATTGTTTCTTTTGCAAGCTACTTTGATTCTTTATGCAGTGAAAAAACATATAGAAAAGCTATTTCTCCATATCGGGCGATGAGTAAGGCTTTTGATGAAGAAAATGTCTATTTTTCTGCCGAAATATTAAAAAAAGCAATCAAAATACTTGGTTATTATGATGTGGGAATGTTTCTTGAACTAAAATCCTCAGATATCGCAAAAGTTATGAAAAGAGGAAGATATAAGCCAGTTGTTAAAATTATAAAGGCTCCTTCATTTGACCATTCTAAGCATATATTTGAAATTGATATGGCTAAAAACCCGTCTGTCATAATAAAGGACGTGTTAGTAAAGTCAGAATATGATAGGTTGATTAATCACATTAAAGTTTAGGAGGATTCGTTTGTTTAAATATAGTAAGATATTTTTTGTTTTTATATTTTTTACTGTGTTTTTAACATCTTGTGTAGAAGCACCGGATAAAAATGCTGAAAACTGGGAAAAAATAGTAGAAAGTTCAAAAAATACAGAAGTAAATGTAGTTTATTATTCTAAACATAATTTTGAAAAAACTTTTAGGGATTATATAGCACCTAATGTCAAGGAACAAAATGGGATTAGGTTAAAGTGTGAAAAAAATAAGTTATTTAGGGTTCTTCCAACAGAAGAAGAAATTGAAGCAAAAAGTGCTAACGGTGTATATGATATCATTATCATACCCACAGAGGATTATTTAGATATGAATAAAAAGGGTATGTTATATCCTGATTTTCTACATAAATTACCTAATTACAATGAGTATTTCCAAAATAATGATTACTCAAATTCTTATGTTGGTTTAGATAAAATCCAAGATAATGCCTTGTGTTTTTATCAAACACAGTTATCGTTTTTTTATAATACTCAGTTAATGTTTGCACCACCTAAAAATATAGAACAATTGAAGGAATATTTAGAAGAAAATCCAGATTCATTGATTTTTCCACACCCAAGTAGTCCAGAAGGCAAGATTTTAATGCAGTCTGTTATACTGAGTTTTACAGATATCGTTGAATTTATGGATAAAGATCTTTCAAAAGAAGATGTTGTAAAATTGGCTCTTCCTGGATTAAGATATCTAAAAGATATCAAAAGGAACTTGTATGCGGGGGGTAGTATTTGGCCTAAGGATATTGAAGAAATTGATGAAGTCTTCTTAGATGAGGGGGTTCATGCATCGTTTTCTTTAGATACCTCACACGCCTACAATAAGGTGATGGATATGGATTATCCTGATTATACTAGGGCTTTTATGCCACTAGATGTCATCGTTGCCAATACAGAGTATCTTGCTATTATACCAGTCAATGCAGATAATAAAAGTGGTGCTATGTATGTACTTAATGAATTTTTAGAACCAGAGGTGCAAGGTAAGATATTTGATGATGAAGAAATTGCGGGTATGGTAGTTTATAGTTCATTTAGTTTAGATAAAAAAGTTGTTAATGCCATCAATAAGAATAGTGATAAAAACATGATTTCTAAACCGTCTGAATATGTTGAAAGAAAAGTAGGTGCTATTCCTGATGAATACTGGGATATTATTGTAACTGAATGGAAGAAAATGAGGTAGTTCTTAAATGAAATTTTTTGCTATTAGTAATGTAACGTCCTATTTTATATTATTTTTTTCAGTTTGTAGCCTAGCTTATATCATCGGTAGTATCCCTTTTTCATACTTAGTGGCTAAAATATTTAAAGGGATAGATATTCGCAAGCATGGTAGCGGTAATGTCGGTGCTACCAATGTTTTTAGAACGTGTGGTAAGTTTTATGGCTTTTTAGCGTTTGCATTGGACAGTTTTAAGGCTGGTATTGTATTTTTTGTTTTTTCACGTTTCTTTCCTTTTATGTATCTTGAATTAGCTACAATCTTGGGTTTTGCTACTATTATAGGACATTGCTATTCGGTATTTTTGAAGTTAAAAGGTGGTAAGGGCGTGGCTTGTGCAACGGGTTTGCTGTTTTTTATCGACCCCTTGTTGACCTTAGCTCTTATGTTAGTATTTATTGCTATCATATATTTTACGTCCTATGTGTCATTAGCTTCTATGGTAGTTGTTTTGTTAGCGCCTTTATTTTATTTTGTGATGCATAACAATCTTTCTGTATCAGCAATTCTTTTATGTTTAGGATTGTTTATTATATACCGCCACAAATCTAATATTATCAGACTTAAAAATGGCACGGAAAATAAAGTTAGGTTGTCGAAAAAATGATTTCAAAAATATTTAATCAAAACAAACATAAAAATGTATTTTTAGCCCCAATGGCAGGGTTTACTGATCTTGCTTTTAGGGCTATTTGTGATGAATATCATGCAAAATACAGTGTAACAGAAATGGTAAGTTGTAAGGCAATTAGTTATAAAAATGAGAAGACAAAGACTTTATATACATATAAAAAGCTAAATGCTCCACAAGGCATCCAGCTCTTTGGTAATGACCCTGCTATTATTAGTAAGGTAATCAAAGAGGTAATTAATGATTTAGCATATGATATAATCGACTTTAATATGGCTTGTCCAGTACCAAAAATCTTTAAAAACAATGAGGGTTCTGCCTTGATGCAAGAACCAATACTTGCTAGTAAAATTGTCAGTGAAGCTGTTAAAGTAAGTAAAAAGCCTATTAGCGTTAAAATTAGACTAGGTGTAAGTAAGGATAAGATAAATGCCAGTGAATTTGCTAAGGTGTTAGAGGAAGCAGGTGCCAGTTTTATAGCGATTCATGGCAGAACTAGGGATATGTATTATTCTGGCAATGCTATGATAGATGAAATTGCTAAGGTAAAACAAGCAATCAACATTCCGCTAATAGCCAATGGTGATATCTTTAAGCCTGAAGACGCTCAGAATATGTTTAAACAAACAAATTGTGACGCTATTATGCTTGGTAGGGGGGCTTTAGGTAAACCGTGGTTATTTAAGCAAATAGTGGACTATTTTGAAGCGGGTGCTTATAGTGAAGAACCTAATGCCAGTGAAATAGTAAATATAATCAAAAAGCAATATCTAATGACGAAGGAATATAAACCTGAAAAACTTGCTCTACTTGAAATGCGGAAACATTCCCATAGGTATATTAAGGGCTTGTATGGTGCTAGTGCTGTTAAAGATAAAATCAACAAGGCAAACAGTGAAGCAGACTTTTTTGCATGTTTGGATGAATTAAATAAGTCCTAAGTTTTACTTACTGGAGGAAACTATTTGAATAATAAAAAATTCACCCATTGTTTAGAACGCTTATACAAAGAAGACTATATGCGTTTTTATAAAAAAGCATATTCAATACTACAAAATGATGCAGATGCAAAAGATGTAGTGAATGACGCATTTGTTAAATCATATAGATATATAGATAAAATTTCTCAAAAAAGATGTCCCGAAATCAAGGCTTACTTTGTTAGTATAGTGAAGAGTGTTTCGATTAACCTTAAAAACAGGCAAAGAAAAGTTATTTTATCAGAACATTCTGACAATTTAATTGATAGTGTAGCTTGTTCACAAGGTGCAGATGTTTTGCTAGAACAAATGATGAAGCACGAAGATTTAAATTCTTTATTAAGTGATTTAAGTCAGTTAGAAAAAGAAATACTAGAAATTAAACTAATTGATGGCTTGACATTTAAGGAAATATCAAAAAAAGTAGGTATGTCAGAAGAAGCTGTCAAGAAAAGATATCAAAGAATTATAAAAAAACTTCGTGCAAAAAAAGGGGGATCGAAGTAATGCTTAGTGTTAGAGAAAATATGATAGTATATAGAAAAGATAGGCTCAAAAGACTAGCTGAAAAAACTGATTTTACTTATGTAAATTTAACTGATAAACAGGAAAATCAGCTCTTTAAGTCTGTTGTTGATATGTCTATTGATAGGCAGGGTTTACTTATTTTTAAAAATTACTACAAACATACCTTTGAAGAAATTGAAGATATAACAGGGATAGAAAATGCAAAAGGGGAATATATCAATTTACTTAGCGTATTATCAGAGACTTTAGCCTTGAATAATAAAATTATTGCTAATAGTTCTATGGAAAAAGTATGTAAGCGAGTAGCTGAAAAAATAAATGAGGACATTAATAGAGAATTTGAAACTAACAATAACAAGAGTAAAACATTAAAAATTAGTAATTTATTTAGCAATAAAGTTGCTAGTGTAGCGGCTATTTTTTTAATAAGTTTTTCATTATTATTTGCTGTAAATGCTTATGCTGATGGTAAACTATTTGAGTGGGTAGCAAATACCTTTGATAAGTATACAACA
>PDWI01002884.1_pt1 | contig 25270 bp, 25 predicted proteins | sample 1430891 | NCBI WGS metagenome assembly PDWI01 (sample SAMN01162508, study PRJNA174530) | Oral metagenome, whole genome shotgun sequencing project. | biome: Marine environment; feature: Marine mammal; material: Swab sample of the gingival sulcus; isolation source: swab sample of gingival sulcus...
TAATTTCAAGATCGTGCTCAGTATCTCGTTATGATACTTTCAGCTCTCCTTTTCAATGGCAGTGAGCAGCTCACGCAGCATCGGCCCAAAGGAATTTTTCCCGGGGCAGACATAACTGCACAATGCCAGATCTTCTTCAACAAGCTCCAGGCATCCCAGCTCGATGGCCTTTTCCGCATCCCGTATTGCCAAGGCCTTCAACAACGGTAATGCGGCGATATCAAGGGGCATAACATTCTGATAGACATCCAGGGGATAAATAGCTCGACGGCCACCCCAGAGAGCTGTTATCGCTGAGAAAACAGGGTTCTTTTTCCATTTTGAAGTAAAAAGGCCGGTGACTGAAAAACGATCCCCCCCGGGAACACACCAGCCAAAAAGCGAGCGGCCGCTCTTTTCCTGGACGGTGCTGATCTGACGATGATACCTTCCGAGAAAACCGGTTTCAGCGGTCCAGGCCCGACCTTCAAGTACCGAGCCGGAGACCACACGAAAGGCATCTCTCGCAGAGAAAAACGGGCCACAGACCTCATCGAGCATCGCCCCCGCCCTGGTTGCAACCAGGGTATTGGGCTGAAACCCTTCACCACTCAAGGCGACGACCGTACGAGACGAGAGACGACCATGACGAAAAAAGAAGCCAAGTTTTATCACATCCTGGTAGCCGATATGCCAGACCTCTTTCTCGGCATGAACCGGATCGATGAAATGGATATGGGTCGAAGGAAGTCCGGCAGGATGGGGCCCGGAGAACTGCCACAAGGACACCCCGGAAATCTCCGCTGCCTCGTCGAACACGGCCTCTTTGTCGGCGACACAGAGATGAATCGGCACGGCCATACAACGCGCCAGCACCTTCAGACCATGGAGGAAATCTTCACGGTCCTCATTTATGATCACCAGTGGGTCTGCGGCCAGGGGTTCGGTATCTATCGCGGTAACAAAGACCGATGAAGGCTGGGCAACAACGCCGGGAATACCGCCAAAGGGGCGTTTGCGAAATGCGGTCCACAAACCTGAACGCTGAAGCAGCTCTTTCATGGTCTCAGGATCCAGCTGGCTGACATCATCGGCGATGGCAGCAGGAAAAGTCTCCTCTTCGTCGCCACTGAGTTCAATGACAAGCGCTTCAAATTTACGCTTTGCCCCCCGATGGATGGCCGTTACTTTGCCACAACCAGGGGCAGTAAAATTGAACCCTGGATTTTTTTTATCGGTGAACACCGCCTGACCCAGTTTCACCTCATCGCCAACTTTAACCAGCATCGAAGGCTTGAGGCCAACATAGTCATCACCGACCAGAGCCACATGGCGGACCTCACCACCCGTGGTAATCTTTTGTTCAGGTTTTCCAGCCAGGGGAATGTCTACCCCTTTGTCGATGGTGAAAGTTTGCATCATATCTTGAAATGAAAATTTGCATTAAAAGGACAAACAAAACCAGAATGTCTTTCATACTTCAACGTCGTAGTCATACATTTTTTAAAAAAAAGATGCAAAGTTTTTAAGGGAAAATCGAAATACTTCGAAAATCTGGGATACACCACGACCAGAAACAACAAAGAAAAAGACAGTTAAAAAATATTCGCCTTAACGTACGAACGATCTTTTCATGCATGATGGCCTGGCAAGTAATCGCCTGAAAAACAACTCACCAGAGAAAAAATACGCTCTGCCTCGTAGGACACAGGGAACGGGGAGCAAAGCACAGGGAGTCAAAAAACGAAAAATTTGACTCCGTAAGCAGGATACGTGCCTGAGCAATTAAAATCACTCAACTCGTACCAAGACGCATTAAATATCTTATTTTTTACAACAAGTTTTGGCAGGCAAGACACTCCTAAGCTCTTTGTAAGATTGAATTGATGACCTTCTGTCCTCATCGTTGCAGTAAAAAACAGCCATTTTTTACCAGGAACTTTACAACAGGCATCTTCCCCCCTCAAAACTAAAACAAAGCAACAAAATCTCGAATAAATTTATTTTGTGTTCATCTTCAAGGTGTAAATAAGCCCACCATCAGCATCTGTCTAATATCCTGGAGATATTCTCAGGGTCGCAAAAATAAAACAGGTAAAAACTCATTATTCAATGAGAATAAGAAAGAAATGTATACAATAAAGGTTGCTTTATCTAAGGATAGCCAATATAAGTAAAGGCCGTCTTATTTGTTTTGGCAAGTAAAAAACAAGACGGTCAGACAACAGGCTCAATTTCCCATCATATTTTCACTTATAAGCTCATCTTTCTGAGCGCTTCAATCCAAGGAGAACCACAATGAGAACTTTTTTTCTGGCTTTAACCATTGTTTTATTTTCAACCCATATCGCCGCTGCCGAACAACAATTCACCGCCAAGCAGCATATGCAGCAGCTCAAGGCGGCAGCAACTGCAAAAGGCCCCTATGCTGCGTATGACCGCTGGCCAAAAGATTATTTTCTTATCCCCCAGAATCTCCCCTTCATGGTAGGTTTATCGCTGTATAAACCAGGACATGAAATTATCGGTTATAGCGAACAGCAAAAAGCCGAAATCCATAAAATTCGTTCTCGAACTGTCCCACAGGTTCTTGAAATTGCGAACAAGATAAAGGCAATGGAGCTGGATCTTGCCAATAAGCTGGTCATTGAAAAAGTTCCACCCAAGGATCTTTACCACATGGTTGACGAGATTGCTGCCCTCCGGGCAAAGCTGACCAAGGCACATTTAGACTGCATCTATTCAGTACAACAGGTAGTAACTGATGATGCCCAATATGCACGCCTGATTAACGTCGCAAAAACTGTTGGTAAAAAGAACAAGAAAGGAAAGAAATGATGTTTCGATTGATTGCACAACTGCTCGGTACAGGGCTGCTCGCAGTCCTGCTCGGGGCGAATGCCAGCATTGCTCAACCTTTAGAAAAACTGACCATCTCCGGCCCGATGGCGGTCGTTACCTATCCGCTTTTAACGATGCTTGACAATGGGAAATTTGCCAAAATTGCCAAAGAGGTTGAGGTTAAAATCTGGCAAAACCCGGACCAACTGCGTGCCCTCATTGTTGGTAACGGTGCCGATTTTATTGCGGTGCCAACCAATGTTGCGGCGATGTTTTACAATAAGGGAATCAATTTAAAACTCTTAAATGTTTCGGTCTGGGGCATTCTCCATATGGTGAGTCGTGACGAGAATTTAAAGACGTTAGCTGATTTTAAAGGCAAAGAAATTGCAATGCCCTTTAAAGGTGATATGCCCGACATTGTCTTTTCCGAACTGGCACGTCAGCAGGGGCTTGATCCAGCAAAGGATTTTATTCTCCGTAACGTTTCAAATCCAATGGATGCGGTGCAGCTCCTGGTCCTGCGTCGTGTCGATCATGCATTGCTCGCAGAACCGGCAGTATCCATGGTGCTTTATAAAAGCAAAAACCATAAATTGCTGAAACTGGTGGCTCCCGATCTTTATCGAAGTGTTGACCTGCAACAGGAGTGGGGCAGAGTATTTAACGCTGCTCCAGAGATTCCGCAAGCAGGAATAGCGGCCGCGCCTTCCTTACGGGATAAGCCTGAGTTACTGGAAATCTTTCAGGAAGAGTATCGGCAGGCAATCACCTGGTGCAAGGAACACCCGGAAGAAACCGGCAAGATTGTTACCAGGTACATCAAAGGGTTAAAACCTGCTCCGGTTGCCAATGCCGTGGGCAACACTCTTTTAAAATTTAAATCGACCGCTGCATCCAAACAGGAATTAGAACGTTTCTTCTCGGTTCTTGCTGCAAGTGATCCCAAGAAAATAGGTGGAAAGCTGCCGGATGATTCGTTTTATCAGTAACAAAATCAAAACCAGCCTGTTGAGCCGCGCGACCTGTTTCAAGGTATTAGGTATGCTGGCGGTACTGTGCCTCTGGCAGATAACAACCATGACTCTGGGGGAGATTGCCGTCGCCTCCCCCTATCAGACCTTCCTTGCCTTTTCACAGCTACTGACCGGAGATCATTTTCAGAGCAATTTTATCGTCACCCTGAAACGGCTTTTTTTCGGCATCGGAATTGGCAGCCTTGTCGGCTTCTCGCTCGGAATTATAGCTGGCCTGTATGAGGATGTGAAAAACTTTCTCGAACTGTTTATCTGGGTCGTCATGACTGTTCCGCCGGTGGTCGTTACTGTACTGGCCATGCTCTGGTTTGGAATGGGCTCCTCGATGGTGGTTTTTATCGCCGCATTGATGCTGATGCCCTTCGTCTATATCAGTGTTACTGAAGGGATGGCCTTGATTGACGAAAACCTTGCCGAAATGAGCGAGATTTATCGCTACTCGTTTCCGATGAAGCTGTGGCATCTCTATATTCCTGCGATTTCAGCACCGTTGCTTGCGGCACTGAACATCGTTTTAAGTAACGGCATCAGAGTAGTGGTCTTAGCAGAGTTGCTCGGAGCCCTTGACGGAATTGGTTATGCGATCAGCATCACCCGCAGCAACCTTGAAGTCGCAGAGCTGTTCGCCTGGGTGGTCGCCACCTTACTGCTGGTATCGTTTTTTCAATACATCGTTTTTAAACCGATCCAGGAATATTTTTTACGCTGGAAAAATTGAGCATTGCAATGACCACAATAACCACTGACGAATTACTCAGTTTTTCCGCAGTTACCAAATCCTATGATGGCAATGAGGTATTAGGCGGTGTTGATTTTCAGGTATGTCGAGGAGACCGGATTGGCATCCTGGGCCCGAGTGGAGTCGGAAAAAGCACCCTGTTAAAAATCATTGCCGGGATAGTCACACCTACAAGCGGCACAATAACGAATCGCGCCCAACGAATTGGCTATGTTTTTCAGGAACCTCGGCTGCTGCCATGGAAAACAGCTCGTGAAAATATTGCGTTGGGATTGATCGCCCGGAATGTCAGCAAAAAAGAGGCACGGGGAAAAGCTGATACAATGCTTGAACAGATTGGCCTCGGTGGCTTTGGGAAATATTTCCCCAGCGAGCTGAGTGGTGGCATGGTGCAGCGGGTATCACTCGCCCGTGCCTTTGCCATTGAACCTGACATTCTTTTGCTCGATGAGCCTTTTTCTGCCCTGGATGCCGGATTTAAAGAGGTGATGATGGGCTTGCTCGAAGATCTGATTCAAGACTGTGACACCACCGTTCTCTACGTTTCCCATTCCCCCGAAGAAGTGGTACGAATTGCCAACAAGATATTCCTGATCTTTGCTGGTGGAGTACTTGAAGAACTGCCGGTCGATGAAGACGCAAGTTTCAAGCAATTTTTGCAGGATGTTTTCGTTATGACCTGAACGCTGCTCTCCAGCAGATACACTCTCTATAACAGGATAAAAAATGGATCAAAAAGTACTGATTTTCGTACCAATAAATATTGGCCGCAACCTTGATAATCTGCTGCACAAGGAGATTCGCGGGGTCGAATTCATCACCCCGAAAAGTCCCGGTGAAGAGTTGACCCTTATTAAAGCAGCATTGGCAGAACCAGCGTCTGCACCGGATGTTATTATTTCACTGAACCCTGAACTGGTGAAACAGCAGGACATACTCGCCACCAGTGGGAACTATGAGCCTATTGATCCGTGCAATTTCCCGCTCCGGGCTGAATTTAACGAACAATTCAGTGGCAGTGGCGGGTATTTACAGCCTTTATTTCTGGCTCCTTTAATCATGATTGCCAATGGGGATCTCAGTAAGCCGCCCCAGGGATGGCAAGACCTGATGGAACGCTTTCAAGGCCGGGTGATTGCCCCGGCTGCTGATACCCCGGCAGCCATGTTATTTAAGGCCGTTGCCGTCAACGATATGAAAAAAAACGATTTCGCCGCTGAGCTCACCTGTAGTGGCTTACCGGTTGATGTCATCATGTCTGTCAACAGTGGCTTGTTTGACGTTGGCATTATTCCACTCCCCTTCGCCCGTTACAATATTGCGAAAAATGCCAAACCTGTTTACCCCCAGGAAGGGGCACTGATTCTGCCGCAGGTCGGCTTAATAAAACGTGGTGCCGGAGAACAGGCCAAAGCGACCCTGGATTATTTATTTGGAGCAAACATCCAGCGTTTTTTCTCCCAGCTTGGAGGGATGGTACCTTTACGAGATGGCATCCCAATCCCTAAGGAAATTGAAAAGAACAATGCCAAACTCTATTGGCAGGGCTGGGATTGGTATCAATCTCTGTTCGCCTGATCATCCTGACGACCAAAACCTTTACACCGGAAAAACACCATGAAACTTGAATCATTAGAGCAGCAGTCCGCCAATACCCAGGAACTGAAACGAATCCTGCAAAAAATTATTGATGGCGGAAGTATTGAAGCCGCACGGGCCGATTTTCGCACCAAATTAACAACCATGACCTTCCATGAGCTGACAAATGCAGCCCAGCAACTGGATAACGAATTAGGTGGTGGGGCAATTTTAATCGCTGAAAAGAAACTGAAGGATTTTCTTCTTCACGAACTCATCGAGGCAGGGATCGTTGAGAAGATTGGGGCATACCCTCCCGGCCATCCCATTCAAAACTATCTTGATGAGAACGTTCTGGTTACAAAACTCTGTAACGATATTGATGCGTTAAACGTTGCTGCTGACAATCTTCTCGAACTTACCAATCTTTTTAACCAGCTTGCCGAAATCCAGATTCATTATGTACGTAAGGAAAACCAGCTTTTCCCCTATCTGGAGAAGGCTGGTTTCAGTCATCCATCAACCGCAATGTGGCAGTTTCATGATGACATCAGAGAGATAATCAAAGAGAGTCGGGCAGCACTTGACGCAAAAGATTATGCGAGACTCTCGAAACTCTTGCCCTCACTTACCGGTGAAATTCGTGAGATGATACTGCGTGAAGAGATGATTTTGCTGCCAGTTGCTACCCGCTTTATCGATGAAGCAACCTGGGCAGAGATCCGCACGGGAGAAGATGAGGTCGGCTACATGGCGGAAATGCAGCCGCCGCAATGGGAGCCTGCGATCAGCGGCTATTTGCAGCATAGTGAAGAGCGCATGGCAGCTATGGTAACAATCAGTAAAGGTTTTATTGACGGTGAGCTTGATGCCAATGCCGCAAAACAGAAAATTAAAGAGCAGCTCAAAGAGATTACCGGCGGTGAATTTGCCTTTGCTGAGGTCGAACTTGAAAAAATAGGGGTCGCCCAGCACAGTCTACAGGAAAAAATCGAAGAGCTGGTGGAAATATATAAGGATGCCCTGGGCAATGACGACCTCGAAGAATTAACCGCTGGTCATCCGGTGCATACGTTTAGAAAAGAGAATCGGGCAATCAACAAGCTGGTTGAGCAAATCAAGGAAAAATCAGCACAAGAGCCTTTGGATACCGCCTGGTTGACAGATGCCTATGGCAGGTTGATGCAGATTACGACCCACTATGCCCGCAAGGAGAATCAACTCTTTCCCTATCTTGAAAAGAAAAATTTCAACACCCCGTCAACCATTATGTGGACACTCCACGATGATATCAGGGCAAACCTGAAATATCACAAGTCTCTGGTTGATGCAGGAGATTTTGCTGGTTTGCTGGCAACCCAGGAGAGTCTTTTAAGCAGTATCGTCGAAATGATTTTTAAGGAGGAGAAAATCCTTTATCCCGTCAGCCTCGAACTTGTTCATCCCCAGGAATGGGTGGAAATTCGCCAGGGTGAAGATGAGATTGGGTACTGTCTGATTCCCGACCCCATTTCCTGGCCCGATGCCGCTGATGCAGACTACATCCACCCTTCACAACTAGGCTCCGAGGCAGTAGAAAAGGTACTGACCGAGGGGCTTATCGGCCTTGATGAAGGTTTATTGACCCAGGAACAAATCAAGCTCATTTTCAGCTTTCTCCCCATTGATGTTACCTATACCGACGAAAACGATATTGTGCGGTTTTACAATAAAGGTGATTACCGGATTTTCCCCCGCAGTCCTGGCATTATTGGCCGTGAAGTACGCTACTGTCACCCCCCGAAGAGTGTTGACACGGTTATGGAGATTATCTCCGCATTCCGTTCAGGGGAACGCGATGTTGCCGAATTCTGGATTCAACTTCAGGGGAAATTTATCCATATCCGCTTTTTTGCCTTGCGTGACGATGACAAAAACTACAAGGGGGTTATAGAAATAATGCAGGAAGTCTCAGAAATCAGAGCCTTGGAAGGAAATCGAACTCTGTTAAACTGGGAATAACACCCGAACAAAAAAGAATTTTCCTGCAAGATTTCCCTTCAACTCAAGGGAAGTCTTGCCATTGTGTACAGGCTACGATTTATCCAGGACTCGCCAGCAAACAGCGAATCCTCAAACACCCTTAAAGGACGAAGAAATTATGAAAACGAAAAAATTCCCCAGGCACTTTCTGATCGCCACAGGTCTGATAAGCGCACTCCTATCTGCAGAATCAGTCTGGGCCACAACCGAAGATACCGCAACAAGTATGGACACCGTTGTGGTCACTGCGACCCGTACCGAATCTGCAGTGGAAAACACAAGTGCTGCGGTTGAAGTCATTACCCAAAAAAATATTGAAGCCAAAGGATGTCGAAACACGATTACGTGAAATAAGCAGCAGTGATTGCACTCGGCATACTCTTATGCTGTTTTATTATATTGACCATAATAGCGTATCTGCGATAGCAGCATTTCCAGACCGCTCTCTTGACTGCCGCTTTATTTTTAAATATCAGACAGATAATCCTGTACATTCTTTTTTTAATATCCGTCTGAAAAAAAAAGGAAAATCGTTCAGGATTCTCCTTTAAAAAAACTCTGGCAAAAGACCCGACAATCAAAATTTTTTAATAGCTTGAATCCAGCAGTTATTGATTTCAATTACATTACCAGATTTTCTTGCAAAAGAATACTGAATATTATCAGCGAGTTGCCTCTATCTTCCAGAAATACATGTCAAGTTTTTTCAGATGACAATTATGACAACCGCTGCATCCATGTTTTTTTACAGATCGTCGTTCTACCTGCCCCTTGCGTACCAGTATGGCAAGCATACCCTGAATAACATCCGGTTCACGGCCAAAATGAACGGCAATTTCTTCGAGAGACGCGTGTCTTTTTTGCCTTAAATATTTTTTGATTGCAGAAAGAATTGTTCTTCTCCCGGATTCAAGATGAAATAGCAACAGATTGCCGATTATACATAAGTTGTTGACGAGTACTGAAAACTCTCATGGCAGTAATAATCGCTGCAAGCAACAATATCATACTACTTATCCATAACAATGACGATATAGGATGCTCGCTCCAGGAGCTTGCCTGGTAAAACAATGTCGCAGCCATATAGCCCATGAGAGTTGTCCAGCTACCAACAAACATGGTCCAGAAAAGATTCGTTTCCCGGTATACAGCTGCAATTGCAGCACTACAAGGAAAATAAAGCAAAATAAAAAGTAAATATGCAAATGCTGCCGAGACATCGCCAAAAAGTCTTTGCATCGAAGCAAAGGTTCCCGTAGAGACTTCAAGCTCTTCAGCGGCCGCATCAGCATCACTGACATCACCAATATTAACACCAAGAGGATCAAGGAGAGTATCAGCCATTCCAATCAAATTTTCAGGAATTGTTGCAAAAGCCTCCCGGATACCGCCAATCACATCAACATCCTTGCCGGCATCATCCGTCTCTTTTGAAGTTTCATAGAGTGTGTCAAGTGTCCCCACTACGGCCTCTTTTGCAAAAATTCCGGTAAAAATACCAACAGTTGCAGGCCAGTTTTCCTCTTTAATACCCATGGGACCAAACAGCGGGGTAATTGTTTTACCGATAACAGAAAGCATGGAGTCTTCAGAATCATTATTTCCAAAAGTTCCGTCAGTTCCCAGGGAATTAAGAAAACTCAAAACAACGATAACAGGAATAAGCACCTTGCCTGCCCGAAAAAGAAAGGCCTTCAATCTTTCAAAAGCGTGCATAAAAACCATGTTTATTGTTGGCAAGTGATACGGCGGAAGCTCCATCACAAATTGCGAAATTTCACCTTTTAAAAGGGTGTTTTTCAGGATCAGCCCTGTGAAGACAGCAAAGGCAATACCAATTATGTACAGAACAAAAACAAGATTCTGACCGCTGACAGGGAAAAAAACAGCTATAAAAAGGACATAAACGGGAAGCCGTGCTCCGCATGACATGAAGGGATTCATCGCCACGGTAAGCGTCCTGTCCCTCTGATTTTCCATTGTTCTTGATGCCATGATAGCCGGAACATTACAACCGAATCCAATAAGCATCGGGATAAATGCCTTGCCGGGCAAGCCAATGACACGCATGGCTCTGTCCATAACAAATGCAGCTCTTGCCATATATCCCGAATCTTCAAGAAAAGACAGGGCAAGAAACATAAAACCAATGGGAGGTATGAAGGTGGCCATGGTCTGCAAGGCTCCGCCTAATCCGCCGCCAAGTATGGTGATCAACCAGTTGGGCAGACCTGCTTTTGTCAGGATTTCAGAAAGCCAGTCAACGCAAACCACACCAAAAAGGATATCAAAAAAATCAATGAATGCACCACCGAAGTTAATCGTAAACATAAACATCAGGTACATACTCAAAAAGAATATGGGTATCCCAAAAACCTTATGTAAAACAATTTTATCAATTTTTTCTGACAGGGATGAACTCGCTTCTCCAGCTTTTTTGACCACCCCCGACAAGGTCGAAATAATAAAATCATAACGGGATGAAGCGATAAGAATATCGGCATCTTCATCCATTTCCTCTTCAATTTCCTCCTGCCAGACATCAACCGCCTTCCGGACCTCTGCATCCACAAGATTATTTGCAATTTCATCAGCTTCCAGGAGTTTTATCGACAGCCAGAAACGATCATGGCCGTCATATTTTTTTGCATGAAGTTGATTGCTGATATCCCGAGCAGCATCTTCTATAAATTCGGGATAAGTAATAGATACAGGTGATATCAAATTCGCCTGTGCGGCTGTAAGAATAGCCCTTTGCAGCTCAGCCAGGCCTGTTCCATTTTTTGCAATCATCGGAACAACCCAGCAACAAATCTTTTCCTGTAACGCAAAAAAATCAATATCTATTTTTTTTTCTGCTGCGGCATCTATCATGTTGAGTACAATGACAACAGGTACTTTCATTTCAAGTAATTGAGAGGTGAGATACAGGTTCCTCTCGATGTTTGCAGCATCTACAATATTTACGATCACGTCATATTCTTTTGACAAGACATATTCGCTGGCCACTTTTTCGTCTACCGAGACCGCTGAAAGGGAATAGATACCAGGGGTATCAATAACATCCACCCTTCGCCCTTCGTATAAATAAAACCCGGTCTTTTTATCGACAGTTACACCAGGCCAGTTGCCTACCTTTTGCCTTGCTCCAGTCAGCAAATTAAAGAGTGTTGTCTTGCCACAGTTGGGATTACCGACAATCCCTATGGTTATTTTACCGGTACTATTTCTCTTCATGGTGCAAAATCTCCTGGCTTTTAACATTCAAAGCCTGAGCCTCTTCTTTTCTCAAACTTAACTGAAAACCCCTTAGCTCAATTTCAACGGGATCACCAAGCGGAGCAGTCCGGATCACCTTAATTTCGGTTCCTTTCAAAAGTCCCATGGCCAAAAGCTTCTTTCTCAACTCCTTGTCTTTCCTGGCATAACCGACAATTATTGTCTGGTCTCCAGCCTTCAGGTCTGATAGATTTAACATGATTATCTTTATTAAAATTTATTAGTTTGTTTATCAAATTTTCACAACAGTAACACTTTGACTGACACTTCTATTCAAGGCATACCGGGTCTCTCCAGACTGAACGACTTTACCGCCACCGGGATTGCTTATCTGTATCTTTATGGTATCACCCACTTTTAATCCCATGGACATGAGACGTTCCTCTTTCTTTCGACCTCCCCGAACAAAGACTATTTTCACAATTTCTCCTTCCGCTGCCAAAGCCAAAGGGAAAGAGCCGTAACTGGCGGATTCATGGTCAAGTTGGTTATCCATAGCTTCTCCAATGCACGTTTGTTCCCTTGTTTTAAAATTGTTATCGTCCGCAAGCTTCCGCAACAAAATATTGACAAATCAAAATGTTACAAAAAAATATCTGCTTTTCCGTTACGCCCTGACTTATTTTTTTTCTAAATGCAATTATTTTACGCCACGAATCCCATACTACGGAAAAAAAATGTTTGCAATAGTTAACGCATGCTAATTTTGGTTCTTTTGAAATTCAAGTGGGTAAAACTAAATCAACATCTAATTGAATACGTTAGCTAACAAACATTTTAGTTTAAAAGAAAGCAGAATCTCCATAAAAAGCATGAATTATTAGGGAGATAATGTTTGTGGCACTATGGAATTTGGTGAATCCGATAAGGGGCTTATTAGATACGTTTTTTCAGTCTTTTACTATCATTTTGCTGCTTCATTGTTAAAAAAGTCTAATAAAATATATAGTTACGCTGATGAAAAAATTACCCACTCATTTTTCACAAGAGCCCTAATTTTTAACTTGTCGCTTTATTTTTTGGGTATCTCTTTATCTTTGACAAACTCCACAAATATGATTAGTCTCTCCTTATTCTTTGAAACAGTGTATTTCTAACATATTTTTGTAGTATTTTTTCATCCAGGCACATTCACAATGAAAAAAAAAATCATCACAGGTCTCGAATTGGCCTCGTATCTCCAAATGCTTGCCTTTGATAAACAGACCTGCATGCTGCGTGTGAGACAGCACGATATGGAAGGTATGCTGTGCATGAAAGATGGATGTCCGCTTGATGCACAAACCAGGAAGAAAAATGCCTCTGAAGTTTTTTCACAATTCAGGGAAGATGCAATAATCGAAATGCTTCGCTGGAAAATGCCGGAGATTGAGTTTCTGTCTTTAGACAAACCAATCAAGAAAAAAATTAACAAATCCCTCGAATTTCTGCTTCTTGAAAGCTCTCGCCTTCAGGATGAAGCTGAAAAGACTGCCATTGAAGAATCGTTACCGTCTGAAGAGCAGCAACTTATTGACGATATGTCTTTTAACGGCATGCCAATGCTCATCGAACATCTTGCACAAAACGAGTATGTTGTAGCCTATCTTGTTCTTGATCAGCATGGGAGTATCATTGCAAAAAAAGACGAAGATAATATTTTGGACGCAGATTTTCTCAGTTTCGTTCAATTCACTTTCAATTCATATAATCCAGAGATTCTCCCGGATGCAGCATCAGGGCGTAACATAAATTTCACTCTGAAAAACAATAGAAAGATAATGATTTACGCATTCAAAATTAATGTGTTGGGAATGATTATCGATTCACGTATTGCATGCGATGAAGTTGAAAAAAATATTATCCCGTTACTTTCTGGTCTTCAAACCCTTGAACCGAATATGATTGCATCTGTACCGTCATGAATAAAAGTTCCACTTCAACTCTGAAAAATATCTGTAATCACATACTCGAAATACCTTCTACGGAGGGGATGGTTCTCTGTTCTCTTGAGCTAGATATTATTTATAATCATTTTAAAATAAGGTATGACGTAAGCCATCTGAAAGAATTTTTAAAAGGCTTAACGAGTTTGTTACGAATGAGTGTGCAATTGAACATGAATTGTCAAGTAATTGAATGTAGATTTAAAAATTCTGCAGTATTATCATACCAGATAGATAATCAATATAAAATGTCCATCTTCTTTAATATCAGTGCCAATAAACGTATAATAAAGATGATGGCTTTAAATCATCTCACAGCCATCCAGAAAGCATTGATCGTTCCCGACACTATTTTACAGGCATCTCAATCGGAAAACTTTAATAAAAATTCATCCCCAAAGATTACAATCAGACCTTCTTTGCAACCAAGGCTTGATATTATAGCAAATGCGTTACGGGTAGCCTTACCCGATGATGATGGCAAAAAATCAATGATTATAATGGAAGAAGGAATCAAAAAATGGGCTACATTAGGACCTGTAAACAAAAAAGAGCTCCCTGTTCTTGCAGATATTTTATGCAAAAGTATTACTAATACTCTAAAAAAAAACCAATTTCTTTCCGATATCGAAGATACTTTTCTTGGGATCAGGTAACTACCTTTCAAATATAAAATTGTCATTTCGAGTATGCTTACTTGTTGTCGAACATCAAAAGTAGATTGATACTTTCAATAAATAATTCAAAATAACCAATCAGATAATATTCGCAGCAAGCAACTATTCCCTACAAAGTTTAATTTTCAATCCTCTGGAGATTTAGCATGAAGTTATTTTGCCCCTATTGCGGGATTAAAGGAAGAGTGAAAGACCTTTCCTATACCAGAAAAATAGTTTGCCCTGGTTGCAAGAAAAAATTTATCATTAAATGTTCTGTTATAGTTAGCCCAACAGATGAAAAACAACTATCCCAACATCCAGACATTCCCCGAAAAGAAAATAATTCAGAGGACATTCAAGTCTCAAAAAATACAGGAATTGAAAAAGAAAGCCTTTTTCGCCCGCAGGAGCAAGAAGAACAAAAATGCTCTTCCTGTAAGGTAATTATAGAAACAGGAAAGGAATACAGGCTCGGCAATGGCGTATATTGTACTGATTGTATACCTGTAACTATGAGATCTACTATGAATTAAGCAAAATTTTACTCGATGAAACCCATGTACTTCCCATATCGGTGAGATTGACAAAGAAATCATTGCTAAACACATCATGCGCGGTACTGCCATAATTCGCTCCAAGGACACGCATGCCACCGACAAGAGCCATCATTTCAGAAGCAGTCAATCCTATGAGCCAGGTACGATCCAGGAACTTTTCTTCGGGACTGACCAAATATTTTTTTTTGAGCCTGTTGCGATAACCATCGTATACCGGCTCCAGAACCTCAAAAGACGCTCTGTCCGTCATTTCCTGTGTCGCATCACCACAACCAGCGAGAAAAGATACCGAAACTGTAACACCTTCAGTATCAGAGGCGATAAGAACCTTCGTCGCTCGAACAATCTCGTCCATATTACGGCCAATTTCCTGGGGATAATAAACCACCAAACGCACCTTACTCTCAAGGTCAACGATGAAAACGGCACAAACCGTATTGATTCCCTTACCAGGGTGCAGCATGCCGAGCTTACTTGCCACGGAATCATTGGCAGCAACGACCGGAAAGGTGATTTCTACACCCAGCTTCGCCTGAATCCATCCCACCCATTTGATATGGCTGAAAATCTGATCTATGGACATACCAATGAGCTGCACACCCATTTCTTCAAAAAACGCAAGACGCTTCTGAAAAGCAACAAATTCTGTGGTACAGACCGGGGTAAAATCAGCAGGATGATTAAAAAGAGCAAACCATCATCCTTTCATGTCACCGGGCAAATTCATTGGTCCCTGGGTAGTCAGTACAGAAAGTTTCGGAAAATCATCACCGAAAAAAGGCATATTTATTTTTTCTGATCCATTTTTTCTCCTTCATGGTTGGATTATTGTACATATTTCCGCATACGCTGCGGATTCTAATTACATTCACAGCAGTATCCATGCCAGAAAAAAGAAAAGAAATTTGAACAGGTTGACGGCGAAAAGGCCATTTACAGCAATGTTCGGGTCATTGCCACAAGTCATGTTGATCTGGCTCAAGCGGTACAGGAAAAAGATTCCGCAAAGATCTCTACTATCGGCTCAACGTTTTTCCGATAACTCTGCCTCCGTTACGCAAACGAAAAGACGATGTCTTACTGCTCGCCGAACATTTCCTAAGTCAACTGAGAGTACAGCCCTATTACGCCGATGTCTATCTCAGCAGCCAGGCAGTGGATTACCTGCAACATTATCCATGGCCGGGCAATGTTCGTGAGGTTCAAAATGTGATCCGCCGCTCTGCCCTGGTTGCGGGTAGAAAGCGTATTGAACCAAAACATCTGGCCTTAAAAACCTCACCGCCACAACATCAGGATAATACCATTGCATCAGCGACTTTTTCTAGTAAAGAACACAACAACACTGCCAACAAGCAGGAAAAACTACAACCCCTTGATGCGGTAATTCGTATTCATATCAATAAGGCTTTACACCTCTGCGAGGGCAGGATTTATGGGAAAAATGGTGCCGCAGCCCTATTGCAGCTCAAACCAACCGCCCTACAGAGCCGGATGAAAAAACTGGGAATCCGTCGTGAATAACCAGCCCCCAGAAAACCTCATCTCAAACAGGACGTTAGCAAATCATCAGTTCTACACAGAACAAGTCCGTTATTTTACAACTCTGGTGGAGACCATCCGAGGCGGTGGTAGAAATGACGCATACGACGTAGTGTTTTTCGTCGCCAAAGAAATGGCAAAAGAAGTTCCAGTTTAATAGCGGCCTTGGTGTCTCGATAACTTTTCAAGTCAATATATCGTATTGTAATTTCGCAATTTTTATAAAAAACAAGAAAGTTATCAAGATTGAAATCTGTAAAATAAAAGTGATTCTGAAGAATTATTTGAAAAAACGTATCAAAATGCTGTTTTAAAGAATCGTCACAGCGTTCCTGTTTAAGAAATACTGACAGATTTTGTGCCGCCTTTCCGTCATCATCTCGGATAAGTTCACCAACAAGACCTAACCCTCTATTTGTTTCAACCAATAGTTCATCGTACTGGCAAATAAACGGTGCTAACGTCGCTTTAACTTTTTGATAGACCTGTAACTCTTTTTTCAAGATTTTTACATCACTCTTTTTTTTCGCAACCTTGACGCATTTTTGCTCATCCTGAGGATGAAAATAGCAGGTACGCATCATTCCTTCAGCAAGGGGTTTCTCAAGAATCAGCATGCCTTTCCTCTCCCATTCATTTCATGATCCTGTTACGATACTTTGCTTGACAGTCCACGGTACAGCGACTTGATGATGCACAATGACAACGCAAGCAGATGGAATCTTTTACAAATTCATCAACTCTTTGCAACAGGATATGCCAGCACCGGCGGATTACGCAGAAAAAGTTCAGCATCATCAACCGAAAGAGGTTTACTGTAGAGATACCCCTGTATCTGCTCACACTTAATGGAACGTAAAAATTTCATTTGAGCCAGGGTCTCAATACCTTCAGAAACAACATCAAGTTTCAGACATTTTGCCATAGCGACAATGCCTTTAATAAGATCCTGGGCACTGGGACAATTTTCGATTTCTTTTACAAACGAGCGATCTATTTTCAAACGATCCACCTGAATTTGCTTAAAGCGGCTCACACCAGCATATCCTGTACCAAAATCATCAATAGCAATACTGATCTGCATTGCTCTGAGTTGTTGCACAATATGTTCAAGATCAAAGACATTCCCCCCAAAAACAGTCTCTGTAATTTCAAGTTCCAAAAATTCTGGTTGTAACCCGCTATATTTCAAAACGTTTTTTACAGTGCCAACAAAATCAGAATAGCTGAATTGCTTGAGAGAGACATTTACTGCAATACGGGGAACAAACAAGCCCTGTTCCTGCCAAATCCTGGTCTGAACACAGGCAGTACGCAATACCCAGGTACCTATTTCTACAATCAAGCCAAGTTCTTCAGCCACTTGAATAAACTCTAACGGTGAGACCTGTCCCAAAACGTGGTTATGCCATCGCAACAGAACTTCCATGCCGCTTACTTTACCAGTTCGCAAATCCATCTGAGGTTGGTAATGCAGGGAAAATTCATTACGGCCAAGAGCCTGTCGTAACGCATTTTCTAACGCAAGCCGTTTTACAGCCCGTTGGTTCATGGACTTTTGATAATAGACAATACTATTCTGGCTGGTACGTTTGGCTGCAAACATAGCCAGATCAGCATTTTTCAAAAGTTCTTCACCGGTTTTCCCATCCTGGGGGTAAAAAGAAACACCAATACTCAGCGTAACCAGAATACGATGGCCATCCAGACTCAAAGGCTGGGAGACCCTGTCAGCAATACGTTGTGCAACATGCGTTGCGGCATGTTCTGAAGCGACTTGTGGTAAAATAACAATAAATTCATCGCCCCCAATCCTGGCTGCAGTCCAACGCCCGACAACATCCGAAGCACGCAAACAAAAGACAATTCTTCGAGCAATGGCTTTAAGCAGTTTATCGCCGATACTATGCCCCAGAGAATCATTTATCAATTTGAAATTATCCATATCGATAAAGAGCAATGCCGCCTGGGTATCATTTTGTTGTGCGTATTTCAAAATTATTGGAAGTCGTTCCGACAGCATAGCCCTGTTTGGCAGACTGGTAAGCATGTCATAAAATGCCAGATGATGCAAACGGCCTCGTACCTCTCTGGCAAGCTCCCATTTACGGGTTAACGCATGAGCCATTTGCAATACTTCCATATTATCAAAAGGCTTCTTGAGTATAAGTAAGTTATCTGTTTCTCCGAGAATATTGCGAATCTCCTGCCATGAATAATCAGCATAGGCTGTACAAAGCACAACCTGTAATTCTGGATCTTTTTCCCAGAGAGCCTGAATGGTTTCAACGCCATCCATTCCAGGGGGCATACGGCCATCGACAAAGGCCAAAGCGTATGGATTCTTCTCTGCCAACGCCTTTTCCACCATGGCCAGACCTTCAGCACCTTGCATAGCACAATCAAGTCTAAAATCCAGAAAATCTCCCGCTGCTTTTGTAACCCCAAAAAGAGATTGTTCTAAATCATCCAGCTCTGTGTTCTCATTCTGTGTTCTGGTCAGGATTTTAGCGAAATCCTGATGAATAGCCTGATTATCATCAATGGTGAGGATACGATATAACGTCGTCTTTTTTCTTTTTGTCATGAGTTCTCTCCCGAATGAACAGGAATTTCCAAAGTAAAAGTCGCACCACATCCCAAACCGTCACTGGCAGCGGTCACAGTACCACCAAGAGCACGAGCTGCCAAAGCCCCACTATGCAGACCAAATCCATGTCCATGTTTACGGGTAGTAAATCCATGTTGAAAGATACGATTTATATTCTCAGGCGAAATGCCGACCCCGGTATCCTGAACCTGAAATACAACTCGTTCTGGAACAGGGTGAAAAATACATAATGCGACTCTCTTGAGTCCATCATTCTCCAAACAGGCATATCTGGCATTGCTGATAAAATTCAACAAAATCTGAATAACAGTGTGTCTATCCACAGTAATAGCAGAAACAGCATCATACTTACGTACCACCTCAATATTGTGTCGGGCAAGTACCTCTGCATTCAAAACAAGGGCATCTTCCATAAGCTCCTCGGGTTGTGCGGTTTCAACAACCCCCAAAAACCGGCCATAGGTTTGCTGTGTGGTAACAATTTCTCGAATATGATCAATTTTCTGATGTAACACATCAATTTCCCGGGATATTCCTTGTTGTTCTCCTTGCAAACTTACTGCCAGGGATGCCAAATATTTAGGAATCTTCTCACCCCGTGAATCTTCTGTAAGAAAATGCACGAGTCCACCTTCAGGATTGGACAGCAACTCGGCAATTTTAGCAACACCCAAAACTCGAGAGCGACGTACCTGTTCTCTGATGAGATTACTCGAAACATTAACACTGTTTAAGACATTACCAACATTATGCAGGACTCCGGTGGCCACTTCGGCCATACCAGCAGAACGAGACATTTCGAGCAGCGAACTTTGGGTTTCTGCCAGTTCACTCAAGGCCTGCTGTCTTGCGACAACCTGATTCCTAAGCTCTATGGTACGTTCTTCAACCCGTTCTTCAAGAGTCGCCTTTGCCTCAAGCAGAGATTGCTGGGCACGCTGTCGGCCAATGGTTGTTCCCAACATATCTGCGATTGTGCGCACACTATCCTCTTCACTTTCAAACCAAAACCGTTCTGCAACGCAGCTATCAAAGCCCAGAAAACCCCACCATTTCTGCTCTACCAAAATTGGAACCATCAATACCGAACCAATTCCTTCAGGTTCTAATACCGCTCGTATATTACCAGCCATCTGAGATAACGTTATATAAAGACTCTTATTATTTTTAAGCGAAGAGATGGTTGTTTCGTGTAAGCCACTGGTCTCATAGGGGAGATTTTGGAAAAAGGGATCAGAAAGCCGGGAAGACACGTTAGGGGCTGTCCATTCGCAGCGTTGCGACATACATAACTGCCCAGCATCATTGGTGTTATTTTCAAACATATAGACCCGGCAAACATTGAGAGCCTGACCCATTTTGGCAAGGACATCAGGTATCGCAACTTCCCAACTACTGCTATTCAAAAAATGCTGGGCCGCATAACGAACGGTATCCAAGATAGCATCTCGATGTAACAGACCTTCAGCCATCACATTAACTGAAACGGCCAGACTACCAATTTCATCACGCTGGATCGAATTGGCACGCACTTCAAGATTTCCACTGGCGATCTGTTGTACAATCTCACGCAGCTCGACAATGGGCTTGACCAACTGATGGGAATACCCCAAACAAATTAACAGACTGATAACTGCACAACTGAACCCCAACCAAAGGGTCTGCTGGTAGAGGTTTTCCACACTTTTGTTATAATCACGAAGACTTAAACCAACATGGAACCACCCCCATTTAATCCCTGAATAATCAAATGGCTCGGCATAATGAAAGGATTTTCTGTCAAGAATTGGAACCATAGAGATAGCACGCAACGGTTTTCTTTTTTCAGGAAGCCAGAAAGAATCCATGTCCCGCTCAATCCTCCAGCCTTCCCGCTGGTTAACCACTGCAAACCCATCATTTTGTACAATAATCAAAAATTCCAGATCAGGATCCCCTTCTATCAATGTTCGGCTGGCACTGACCAGAGTGGCATAATCTTCATTGATTGCAGCTCCAGCGATTGCATCATGGAGTGCAACTGCGACGTTGTTCGCCTTGGATTCCAGATTCCGTAAAAACGCCGCTTTTTGCTGGGGGATAATCATCAAAACAAAAGCTGCCAGAGTACCGAGAACAATCATCCAGGATATGACTGCAATACGCAGACTTATACCAAATGAAATAGGAGGTTTTTTCAAATACTTCATGATGTTTTTCTTCTTATAATTCCCTCTGGCCTACCATTTAACGATGTCCCTCTTTCAAATGTTTCGTCAACCTCCTGACTGTCTCAATATCTTCTAGGTGATAAGGCATAATCTGGTCTGTTTTAAAGAGTTGCAGTATTTGCTGTCCTACAGGAGAAAGATGTAATTCCAACATAGCCTTAGCAAAGTCTTCTTTGACTTTGGAGTTCGACCATTCCGCAGCATTAACACAGGTAACGCCGCAAAGCAGAGGTTCAGAAGTGGTAATGGTGCGCATTGTGTTCAGTTGTGGATTGAGTTCTGCCATAACCTTAAATTTCCCTGCAGAGATAAGCCCAGCATCTTTCTGACCCAAAAAAACAGGAAGAATCGCCTTCATAGAATCATTTTCAATAGAAATATCACCAAAAAATGATGCCATTGTTCCTAAATTATGTTGCCCGAGCAGACTCTGTAACCACGGAAGTCCTATTTCTGTTAATGCGGTAAAGAGAATATTGATATTTTTGCCACGTAAATCTTCAAGGGTCTTCACCTTACTCTTTGCGGGGACAAGGATCTTAAAAGGAGTACACACCTTTCCCTCACCAATTGACGAGGATGCAATGGGGGTAAGCCACCCTTCCTTTTCCAGTTCCAAAAACAACCAGCTTCCTAATGAAACGACATGAGGACGTTTCTCCTTGGGCAGACCTCTGAGATCATCTGCATTTTGAAAAATAGAAACAGTGACTTCCACGTCATACCCCTTTTGCCTCCCTACAATTTTGGCAAAGGTCTTAAATGCTGCCGCTGCATCATTCTCATTGCTTCCCAATAAGGAACTTTTAATTAACGCTACCTTCATCTGAAACGGAGTCAACGACTCATCTGCAGAAAAAGCTGTTCCAAACAAAAAAAACACCGAGAGAAATGCCAAGAGAAGTTTGGATAAATAATGCTGTATGATATACTCATGAAATGTTTTCATTTCAATCGATTAGCTTCATTTTGTAAATTCTGCACTCTTTTGTAAAAATGACAGGGTTGATTCCAGAATTGTTATCGGGTGTTTTTCTAAACGGACACAACGAAAAACCATCAATATCTGTTCGCCGAGCGGCGTGGTATGGAGCTGAGAAATCACTTTTTCCATAGTATTGCGCAGTGGTGTCTGCCAGGAGGGACGGAACACAAGAACCATCGGAATCAATGGCTCCGATTCCCTGATGACAAGAAGATCTTGTTTTATCTGAGGGTTCAGTTGTGCCATCCTGCTGAGAGTATCTCTACGCATTACCGCAGCATCAATCTGTCGAAAAAAACCTGCATTCCCACTTTAGAAATATCTTTTGAATCAGTTTTTTTGATAAGGGAAAAAGACGTGGAAGTGCGAGTATCTTTTTGCAGATATGTATCGAACCAAAGTTCAGCAAGCTGCATGAAATTCCCTTGGGGAAGAGCGACAACCTTATTATTCAATTCTTCAAACGTACTAATAGAACTCTTGCGGTGTACAACCAATACATAACGGACAAAAAAAGGGTCTTTTGAAATTGGGATAAAGACGGTATCAAATGTAGGGTCTAATGGTAATATCTCATTGATTGATGCGACTACAATTTCAAGACGTTCTTCTTCGATGTCATTACACAACTGGGTTGAAGATTGAATAATATTTACGTCAAAGATTGCCTCCAGGCCATGGTTCTTGGCAGCGTTTTGGCTCCAAGCCTTAATTGTGGCTAAAACATCATTGATATTCACATTAAAAACAGCCTGGGACGAAATGCCAATATGAACAACTTCGCAAAAAGCAGTTGTAACCACCCCCTGAAAAAAAAGAAAAAACACAAAGAAAAAAGGCAGCATACGCAGTATCTTCACTCCAAAAGAAACGGAACCAAAACACAATATAGAGCAAAACATCTTACCCCCCTTTCAATATCTCGCAAACCCTGGTTCCAACAACCATATTTAACTGAGATTGCAGAGCAATATGGTCAAAATGCGCTTTGTAATGCCGGGCAGTCATGAAAGCTGATACAAGCTGGGCCCGGATGACATCTTCGGTTTCTACCAAGCCATGCTGGTAGGCTCTGGCATTAAGTTTCCGATTTTCCGCAGATGCCTTCATAGCTGCATAATTTGCTTCGTGAATTTTTGCCGCTGTCGTCAGCGAAAGAAAAATATCACGGATTTGCAAACCCAAACCTTCCTTGAACAGAATTTGTTGTTCTTTAAGCCGGGCTATTCTGGCATCGCTTTCAGCTATTCGAGCCTTCGTCAGAAACCCATCAAAAAGAGGAATTTCAATACCCACACCTACAGACCAACTTTCTTCGTTCCCCTCTGTGTCCATGCCAATGTGATGCTCACTCCAGCAGCGGCGGAGTTCGCCAGTCACAGCAATTTTAGGAAAATAACCACTTTTCGCAGTGCGCATCGCACCTTGTGCCGCCCGAAGGCCTTGCTTAATTTTCACCCAGTCTGGATTGAACTGGTAACTACTGCCCACCAGATCTTCCAGAGAAACAATAGAGGGAGTAAAAGGAATAACATCATCCACAGGGCAGACGCTGGCACTCCAGGAAAGCCCCATAATATTGGCAAGAGCAGCCTGAGCCATCAGTTCATTTTTTTCCAGTTGTGCAACCAAGGCTCGCAGAGATTCGACAACAATCTGGGTATTCAGCCAGTCAGTTTTTTTGACGTTCCCGCTACTTGTCTTGTACATAGATTCGGTAAAGCCAAGGGTAACTTCCATACGAGAGAGCGTATCCACGCCAATCTGATGGAGCTGACGTGCCAGGATAGCACCATAATAATAGCGTGTTACACTGTCGATGATCTCCAGGTCTGTACGTCGGGCTTCCTGCCGCATCATTTCAAGCCTTGCTTGCGTCTGCTCAGAATAGCCCTTGCGCTTGCCTCCGTCATAGACAAGCCACTGCGCCTGCAATGAGACATGAACAGATTCTTTGTCCATAAGGGGGAACTCTTGGGAAGGGGTCACTACCGTAAGTTCTGATGTGGATAACTGCTTTATAGCTTGAAATCCTTGGGGCGTATTAAGCGTGAGGCTTGTTCCTCCAGGTAAGGAAATTGGAAGTTCCGGGAAGGTATAAAAACTATTTGGAGTAATGAAATCAGGAGACTCATCGAAATGCTGCCATGTTCCCTGAACTGAAAGTTGCGGCCAATACACCGCCAGGGCTTGACGATGCTGGGCCTCGGCCATCGCTACGGCAAAGCGGGAGGCTGGACGACGATGGTTATTCTTGAGAGCTTTTTCAAGAGCCTCATTGAGGCTTACTTTGTAAACTGCCTGAGGCTGTTGCAATACCGCAAACGAAGGCCTTGCATGTAGCCCTGTTAAAAGAGCAACAAAAAATATAATAGAAAAAGAAAAATAATAGTTCCTCATTACTGCTCTTTGCAAACAACGTATAATTAACATACACTCAAGATACATGAAGGAATCAAACATCTGATACTATATATGTATCGGTACATTTCTTATATTTTCTTATGAAAACATAATTAAAATATCTCCTTAAAAATTTTCCAGGTCAAACACTCCTAAAAAGTACATGACCCTCCTAATTATATACCTCCTGATGAACAAAGTACGTGCCTTGGTGGTTCAAGCGACGTAACCACAATTAAAATATGTTCTCTTACTTGTTTTTTATCAGATGATTTCGATGATAAGATACGAAAAATATTAAAAGATAATATCACCTTTCAATCCCAACAAAAACCATACAACGAGAAAACACTGTAGCTAATTTTTTTAATCTTAACAAAATATCACCGGGCAAAGACAATATCCTCGTTTCTCATAAATCCGGTGAGCCACGATCCTCCGCCTAGTTTTGCAATTATATCATAAATGTCACAACACAGAGGATAAAATAACAAAAAAACTGTTCCAAACGTTTATATAGATATATAGTCCCCCCTTTCTTATTGATATTTAAGACATAAAAAATTCGCACCAGCAAAGCTTTTATTTATACGCCTCATCACAGTCTATTCATGCGACGTATGATCTCATCCTGCGCAACGAATACATGCCTTAATAGTTCAAAATACGCAGCCATTACCAAGACAACTCTTTTACCTGTTTTCTACGACGGGTTTTGGCCAGCAAGGCACCAACCCCCAAAAAGCGGGATAAGTGCCTTAATGGCTCAAAGTACTCAGCCATTACCAAGACAACTCTTTTGCTTGTTTTCTACGACGGGTTTTGGCAAGCAAGGCACCAACCCCCAAAAAGCGGGATAAGTGCCTTAATGGTTCAAAGTACTCAGCCATTACCAAGACAACT
>PDWI01004201.1_pt1 | contig 25270 bp, 25 predicted proteins | sample 1430891 | NCBI WGS metagenome assembly PDWI01 (sample SAMN01162508, study PRJNA174530) | Oral metagenome, whole genome shotgun sequencing project. | biome: Marine environment; feature: Marine mammal; material: Swab sample of the gingival sulcus; isolation source: swab sample of gingival sulcus...
GGTACTCCCATTACTAAAAACAAATTTTATTCCGCCATAGGGATAGGCATGCTTATTAGAAATGATTATCTGGTTTTTAATGCTTTTCAGTTATCGCTATCTTATTTTCCTACTATGCCGGGACAAGGCCATCATATTTTTAGAGCAAATGCTTTCCAAACACATGATTTTGGATTTCAGAATTTTAATTTAGGTAAGCCAAAGCCTGTATCTTACCGATAGAGGGGTAATACCAAATCTAATATATAATGCTATGTTGGATTTGGGTGTGAATTTTTACTTATACAAGGCAAAAAACGCAGATATAGCCTTAGCTATGGCGAGTATTGGTATAACTTAAAAGAAGACCCTATTCCTTTTTATCCTTTTTTACAACTTTTTTTTCGGCAACCGATTTTTCATAGTCTTCTGATATAATACCTAATCGTCTGGCCCTTTTTTCCCAGTTTTTTCTGGCCAGTTCCTGCATATCAGACTCTACATCACTCTCATCCATAATTTCTAGCCCAAGAAGGGTTTCTACCACATCTTCAATAGTCACTAAGCCACTTATAGAACCATATTCATCCACCACCAATGCCATATGGTTTTTACTTTCTATTAACTGTTCAAACAGCTGTGGTATAGGCAGGGTTCTGTGCACTACAATAATATTTCTTTTAAGTTGCTTTAATTTTTTATCTTTATTATCCAGTGCTACTTCCCTAAAAATTTCATCTTTTAATACCAAACCGGTAATATTATCAGATTTATCGGTGTAAACCGGAATTCTTGAAAATCTAATATTGGAGTTTTTCTGAAAAAACTGATTTACTGTCATCTCCTCATTGGCAATATTCATAACGGTACGCGGTGTCATCACGTCCTTGGCCATAACATCTTTAAAAGTAAGAATGTTTTTGATTATGGTACTTTCGGATTCTTCAAAAACCCCTTCTTCTTCGGCTAAATCAGCCATAGCATGAAATTCTTCACGGCTAAAGATACTTTCGCCATGCCCTTTTTTTCCAATAATTCTGGTAAATAATTGCAGTAACGATAAAATACCGGTATATTTTAGAGCCAACACCATAATCTTAAGGGTTTTGGCCGTAAAATTTGCCAGTTCTTGCCAATAGGTTGCTCCAATGGTTTTTGGGATAATTTCAGAGGCTACCAGAATTAAAATGGTCATTATGGTAGAAACTATCCCCACCATAAGGTCTTCTGTAACGGAAACACCAAAAATGTTTCGCTGTGCAGTACCGTAAAGCTCTGCATAAGCAACCTTAGCCTGCACACCTACTAAAATAGCCCCTACGGTATGAGCAATGGTATTTAGGGTTAAAATAGCAATTAACGGTTTGTCAACATCAGATTTTAATTCTTCCAAAGTAACAGCATAGCCCTTTCCCTCTTTTTTCTTTAGGTTTATAAAAGTAGGGGTAATACTAAGTATAACCGCTTCCAATACCGAGCACAAAAACGAAAAAAAGATAGCAGCTAGTGCATAAAAGATTAACAGCGTCATAAGAATAGTTTACGCTAAGGTATTATAAAATTTTGGGGTATAAAAAAACTGTTTTAAAAGCATCCTCTTAAAACAGTTTTTTTGAGCACATTTTCACTTTATAAAAAGTTTAAAATAAGTGCTTTATATCATTTGTTTAAAATGAATAACTAAGTCCTAACAACCAGAAAGACTGTAATGCATTATCCACATTGTCATAGTTAGCGGCGGGGTCCTGATTAGGATTGTCTTTGTTAAGAGCCCAGTTAAGAGCTTCCTGCTTATTCTGCCTTAAACCAAAGTCAAAGCCCACACCAATTCCTTTCCATAAAGTATAACCGAAAGAGTTGGTCCATGTCCAGTTAGAATAATTAGAACTTTCGTAACTTAAGAAGGCTGACAAGTTAGATTTAAAACTAATAGCTCCCATTTGTCTGGTATAATCTGCGACCAATTTTGTACCCATGGAAGATTCATAAACCGAATTTCCTTCGCTAAATACAAAGTTGTAGTTTAATGGGTGTACCACTACTACTAAATTAGTAATTGGTGTCCATGTAGCACCCACACCAAGGTCTAAATAACCGGGATCATTAAAATTACCGACAGTAGTACGATATTCTCCCAATGCAGAAACTGCTATTTTAGATGTTAATTTGTAACCAAACAATGACGATACTGCAATTGCATCATTGGCTTCACGCCAACTGTCATCATCATTAGGGTCATCCTTATCATCTATTTGCACCCAAGACAAGTTTACATTTCCGGAGTTTTTCCAGAAATACTTTTCACGGTCCAGATTAGCAAAAGCATTTACAACAACACCAATACTACCGGCACTTGAATTGGGATCAGATTTTGAGTACCAATCATTATAACCGGAAAAACTTCCACCTATGGTACCAAAAGCCCCTATTTTCCAACCCGGATATGTATCTATTTGACCTTGTATATCAGCTATTCTTTTTTCGATAGCCGAGATTGAATCTTTTTTAGCAGCTTTTTCTGCTTTTAATTCTTCTAATGTCTGGCCATAAGAAAAACCAACAATAGTTAAAGTAATTAAACTTAAAATTATTTTTTTCATGATTAAAAAATTTTTAGTTTTTAAAATTTAGATTGCAAAGTTATAATTTTTTTAAGATTACAAGCATTAAATCTATAATTAGTTAGTGTATGAAAAATATTTAGCCTCATTTTCCATCCCATGTAAATGACTAAATTGAATATTTTAAAGCCACCTCAATTTTTCTTCTTATATAGCGGTACAGTAGAACAGGCTTCTCCAAACATGATACTTTTGGCTATGGGCATTAATCTCTGAAGAAGCTGAATTTTAGCTGTTTCGGGTATGAATAAGCGGTCACAGCCTTTAATAATTACGGGTTTATTTTTATAATCCTCAACTTCTATTTTATCAATAATATCAGAATAAATTATAAATTCTAATAAAGCTAAATCCCCGGCTACTATTTTTTTGGCATAAGATGCTAAATGAGTAGTTACCAACATATAAGCCCAAGAAGGAACAATAGCCCCGGTGGAACAGGTAAGTGCAATATATTGGCCGCTATATTGCTGCCAATTGTGTGATTTTAGCTGCTGCCTAAAATCTTTTTCCCGCAAAACAAGCCCTTTGTACAGCCATTTTGAGATATCCAGTAATACACGTTTGCCTTTTGGATAGAATTCTTCCAAGTCTATAGTAATTAATTTACTATTGGCTACCCTGTTTATGATTTGATCCGATACCATTTATAAAAATCCTAATTCTAATTTAGCTTCCTCACTCATCATATCCTGCGACCATGGCGGGTCAAAAGTTATTTCCACCTCGGCATTAGTTATTTCATCCAATATTTTTACCTTTTCTTCCACTTCTACCGGAAGAGTTTCGGCTACCGGACAATTGGGTGAAGTAAGGGTCATTAAAATTTTCACCTCTTTGTTTTCATTGACAAACACGTCATAAATGAGCCCTAATTCGTAAATGTCCACTGGTATTTCGGGGTCATAAATAGTTTTTAATATAGTTACTATTTTATCGCCTATTTCTTGTACTTCTGTTTCTGTCATTATATTTTATTTAGAATAAAATTATCTATTGCTTACCGCAAATTTATGCCGCAAAGATAACTAAATGCCTATTGTAATCCAATCTCATCAATCTTCTTCATCGCATTGAAAATCAAATCATAACAACAATGAAAACCAATATCCTGTATCCTTATAAATCTATTTAAAAATTCGTCAAAATTTATGTTTATTCTTTATCATCTGTTTCACCCTTTCCACATCTTCCATTGTATCCACACCAACTGTATCTATTTTGGTAATTGCTACTTTTATCTTATTCCCATTTTCTAACCAGCGATTCTGCTCTAAAGATTCTGCAATCTCCAAAGAAGTCTGTTGCATATTGGCAAAAGTTTTCAGGGCATTGGGTGTAAAGCCATAAAGGCCGATATGTTTGTAAAAAGTGTGTTTTTTAATCCAATCTGACTTTTCCACATCTCTTACAAAAGGAATAATAGATCGGCTAAAATACAGGGCGTTATGATTTTTATCCATTACCACAAATACGCCATTGTTTAAACCATCTTGCTTCTTTAAAGGAATGACCAGTGTAGCCATTTGGGTATCCGCACTTGTAAAACAAGATATTATCAGCCTTAACTGTTCGGGGTCTAACAACGGTTCATCTCCTTGAATATTTATCACTATATCAAAATTCTCATTAGCTTTAGCTTTATACATTTCGTATGCTTCCAAACAACGGTTGGTTCCTGTATTGTGTTTGGTAGAAGTCATTACCACATTACCGCCAAACTCCAGTACAGCTTTTTCAATACGGCTATCGTCTGTGGCCACTACAACATGCTCCAAAGCCTTTTTTGCCTGTTCGTACACTCGTTGAATCATAGGTTTTCCGCAGAGGCCTATCAGGGGTTTACCTTCTAAGCGAGTAGAGCCATAACGTGCGGGGATAATGCCAAGGGTATGCATGATAAAACTGTTTAGAGGCAAATATAAACATTTGTTGCAGACAAAGTTTATTTAGAAAATAGTAGTTGATGGCAGTGGTACAATGGTATGTTTTACCACTGAAAAAATTACAATTTATATCCTTCATAATAAAAAAACATCTTATATTTGCACCCGCTTAATAGTTAGGCATTTTTTATAAATTAATAACCTGGGTCGGGTACCTTAAAATTTAACAAACAATGGCAGTAAAAATCAGATTACAAAGACACGGTAAAAAAGGGAAACCATTCTATTGGATAGTGGCGGCAGATGCCCGCGTAAAAAGAGATGGTAAAATATTGGAAAAACTGGGAACTTACAATCCTAACACCAATCCTGCAACCATAGATATTAATGTGGATAATTCCATAACCTGGCTTGAAAACGGGGCACAGCCTACGCATACCGCAAGGGCAATACTTTCTTACAAAGGTGTATTGTTTAAAAAACATCTGGCAGGTGGCGTTAAAAAAGGTGCTTTTTCTGAAGAAGAAGCCGAAAAGCGTTTTAAAGCTTGGTTAGCTGAGAAAGAAGAAAAAATTAAAGCTAAAGCTAAAAATATTGAAGAAGCGGCTGCTAAAGCAAAAGCTGATGCTTTAAAAGCAGAGAAAGAAATTAACGAAGCCAGAAAAGCAGCGGCTGCACCTCAAGCAGAGGTTGTTAAAGATGCTCCAAAAGCTACCGAAGAAGTAAGTGAAGAGCAAAAAAAACAAACTATAGATGAAGCGGCTGCCGAAGCAGCTAGTGAAGGAGCCAATGAAAAACAAGAAGAGGCTTCAAAAAAAGAGGAATAAAAGATATTCTTAATAATGATATATTAAGCCATGCCATTTGCGTGGCTTTTTTTTTAATTTTTCGTAGAATTTTTTTTACTCGTAACCACGGCTATGACTTTTAAAAAGTGCCTCATCTAAACAAATTTTATCCAATTATATGTAGCATTATAATATATTGGATTTGGTATTATCTCATTTTCGATTAAAAACAAGGAATCAGGATGAGTTCGTAATTATAAAATTAACTATGCAAAAAAAAGATTGTTTCTATTTAGGTAAAATTGTAAGGAAACACAGTTTTAAAGGTGAATTGGTCATAAAATTAGACACCGATGAACCTGAATTATACAGTTCTTTAGATACAGTTTTTCTGGACTTAGGCAACAATCTCATTCCTTTTTTTATAGAAGAAAGTTTACTTCAAAAAGGCAACCAACTCAGGGTGAAGTTTGAAGGCATCAATACTGAAGCAGATGCCGAAACTCTTACAAAAACCGATGTTTATCTGCCATTGAAATTTCTACCTCAACTTACAGGAAATAAATTTTATTATCACGAAGTCATCGGTTTTTTGTTAGAAGATGTAAATTATGGAGAAATTGGCACCATTAATCATATCAATGATCATTCTGCCCAGCATTTATTTGTAGCCAAAAATGATGCCAAGGAAATTCTTATTCCCATAATTAATAATTTTATCAAAAAAGTAGATCGAAAAAATAAAAAAATTATTGTGGAAACTCCGGAAGGCCTAATAAATCTTAACTACGATGAGTAAACCTTTTAGGTGCAAACAATTCACTGTACACCACCATAAATCTGCTATGAAAGTAGGTACAGATAGTTTACTTCTGGGAGCGTGGACATCACTGGACAATAAGCCTGCTAAGATTTTAGATATAGGCACCGGTTGCGGGATTTTGGCATTACAAATGGCTCAGCGTTCTAATGCCTTAACTATAGATGCCATAGAACATGATGCAGAATCTTATGAACAAGCTGTAGAAAATTTTGAAAATTCACCATGGCCGGACAGATTGTTTTGCTATCATTGTACCCTACAAGAATACACTGCGGAAATAGACGAACAATATGATCTAATTATCAGTAATCCGCCTTTTTATACTTCAAACACAATCAGTACGGATAAAAGAAGAACCAACGCCAGAAATACGGTTTCACTATCTTTTAAAACTTTATTGAAAGCCGTACATATTTTATTATCCAAAAACGGTGTTTTTAGCCTTATACTTCCTCATTCAGAAGAAAGCAACTTTATTTTGCTTGCTAAAAATGAAGGCTTTTTTCTACAAAAAATCTGCCGTATAAACGACAAGCCGCAAAGCCCTGTAAAAAGAAGTTTAATGATTTTTGGATTTGAATGTAAAAAAGTTGAGTTAACACATCTCACGTTAAAAGACAATAACCGCCAATACAGCCTTGACTTTAAAAATCTTCTGCGAGAATTTTATCTGGAGTTTTAAATCTCCATGAATTCTAAACAATCAGACGAGTAACCCCCCCCAAAGAATCCACATCAATAAAAATAAAGCAAATTCACTTTATTTACCAACATACCGGTTTCTAAGGCTATTTCTATAATAACAATAGTCTATCTTTGATTTTTAGGTAATGAGCTCGTTTAAACTTTTTCAATTATAAATTGTATTTCAGCCACCATCCAACGGCAAATTTATTCAATGACATTATCCTCTTAATATATTATCCTATTACGGTATATGGATTATAGCCAAGATAGGGAACCTCCACTTCATCAAAAAATATTCCGTTTACTTTCAGTTCTTTTAAAATCGGTTCGTAAATCTCTTTTTTGATAGGAATTTGCACCCCATGTGTTTTAATTTTATTGTTTAAAATAAGCAAGGTAGTAATGGCAACAGGTAAGCCCACAGTCTTAGCCATAGCAGTATGGAATTGATCTTCACCGATGACTTTCATACTGGACTCTATCTGCGTTTTTTTTCCATTTAGCTCATAGCCAAATTTATGCTGCATCACTATCATATCCTTGTCATCTTCCTTCAACGTCCACTTATCCTTTAAAATTTTCTCCAAAATCTGTGCCGGTGTTGCATTTTTTAGCCCTACTTTTTTATTAGGATTAAAAATATCCAGTTCTAATAATTTTTCCCACATTATGTCATCCTGGTCTATTTTTAGGTAAGACCTAAGTTTTAACTCTACGGAATCATGAGGATTATAAGCCAAAAAGGAATTAGTAAAATCTCTGTAGCTCATATTTTCTGAGCCTTCTAACACATAACTGTCATCAGTCATACCCAGTTGCACAAACATATTCCAGGCCCGAGAAAAACCAATTCGCCTTATGGTACCGCGATACATGGTTAAAACATCTTCCAAGCCGTAAGATTTTCTGTATTTTAAGGAATCTCTGTTGGCATAAGCCTCAAATTGGCCGGTACCTGCTCCCGGTATTTTTAAAAATTCAGTCCGCCTAAATAACTTGTGGTATGGAATGTACTTATAGGCTCCTTCCTGAATAAATTTAGCCGCTCCGCCTTGGCCTGCAATTACTACGTTTCTGGGATTCCAAGTAAATTTATAATTCCATAAATTATCATCACTTTCCGGAGCTACCAATCCACCGGTAAAAGATTCAAACAACAACATTTTTCCACCTTCGGCTCTTATATTATCAATTACCTGCATGGCACTAAGGTGATCTATTCCGGGGTCTAATCCAATCTCATTCATAAACACCAAGCCTTTTGCTGTTACCTCTTCTGACAAGGCTTCCATTTCTTTAGACAAATACGATGCTGTAACCAAATTTTTTCCAAATAACAAACAGTCTTTTGCCACTTCCATATGCAAACTAGCCGGCAACATAGAGATAACAATATCAGATTTTTTTATCGCAGATTGTCGCTCTTTTTCACTGAAAATATCCAGATAAATAAAAGTTACACGCTCATGTTCCAATACTTTTTTTTGGATAGTATCTGTGGCCTTATCGGCAATAGTAATGTGTAGGTTTTCTTGTTGCGATCTTTCCAACAAATATCTGATTAAAGTAGCACTAGACCTGCCGGCCCCAATTAGCAATATATTTCTCATAAAAATTAAATTCTTTATTAATGGCGAATTTAAAAATAAATAAAAAGTTATTGTAATTTTGCATCAAATAATTTTTAGATGAGAACCAATTTAATTATCACTGCTTTTCTGGGTGCAATTACTGTTATTTTAGGAGCTTTTGGAGCCCATACCCTCAAGGAAACTTTAAATCCGGAAGCCTTAGAGGTTTTTGAGATTGGGGTTAGATATCAAATGTATCATGTATTAGCTCTCTTATTGGTAAATAGCACTTCATATCTTACCGAAAAGTATAAAAAACGGGTAAGCTATCTCTTTTTTATAGGGATGTTATTTTTCTCAGGGTCTATTTACGCAATTACGGGAGGTATTGATTTTTCAAATATGTGGTTTATAACACCAATAGGCGGAACCTTACTTATAGTAGGCTGGTTTGTAATGTTATTCGGTTTTATAAAAAGCAGGCACAATTCTTAAGCTTGATGCGTGTATATTTTACAAAAATATCTCTGCAACCCGTATTGGCTTAAAGAATTCATCTTAAACCAGTAAAGTGAATTATGAGAATGAAGCAATACGGTGTGGCATACTGCAACATTTTGGATTTTAATCTATCCTAAAATTTGCCAATTTAAAATTATATTTTTTTTGTGCAAACTGAAAATATTGGTATAGCTTATAATTTACCTCCATTCCGTAGTCTATATCCGGTTGATAATCAATTTCATTTTCAAAAATATTGGGATTGTATCGCAACGGATTTCTGGCTCGCATATTCCATTCGCTTACATAAACCCTGTTTTTAGCTTCTAAGGTGACTTTAGAATAATAACTCATAGGTTTTGCAGTAGCCAAATAGCTGGTAAATCCGGGGTCTATAATAATTACCTCATATTCTAAACTATCATTGGCTATAACTACCGGCTCTTCGGTTTTTTCTGTGGTGTTTTGTCCCTGAGTAGTGGTTTGCTGTTGCGTACCACAACTGGCAAGCATCAGGGCTATAATCGTTAAGAGAAAATAAAAATATTTCATCTGTGATAAATTTAGTTTGTTTGTTGCTACAATTAGCACTTTAAAAGTTACAAAAATTATTCCAAATAAAGCAGTTTTTAGAATAACAATTTTAACTGCACTTCTACGGGTGCGTTTTCTTGTTCTTTTTTGGTATCTAAATTAGAAACAGAAACTCCCAGTAACCGTACAGATTCTTGTAGTCTTTCCTGAAACAATAAGGCTTTAATTACCGGAAAAATAGATTTATAATCATTTACAAAACCTGCCATTGTCCTGCTTCGGGTTTGCATAGAGAAATCACTGTATTTAATTTTTAGCGTAATTGTTTTTCCACTTATATTCTTCTTTTGCAGCCGCCTTTCTACTTCTTTAACAATTTCTTCCAATTGACCTAACATGTATATTTCCGAAGTCAAATTTGTACTAAAAGTGTGTTCAGATGCCACCGATTTCTGTATGCGATGGGGTTTTACCACACTGTTATGAATTCCCCTTACCAAGTTGTAATAGTGCAATCCGGATTTATTAAAATGTTCTTCTAAAAACGCTAACGATTTATTTTTTAGATCCATACCGGTAAAAATACCCATATTATACATTTTTGTAGCCGTAACTTTACCAATACCATAAAATTTACGCACATCTAATTGTTCTAAAAACGAGATGACCTCTTCCGGTGGAATGGTTTTTTGGCCGTTGGGCTTGTTTATATCCGAAGCTATTTTTGCCAGAAATTTATTGATAGATATTCCTGCTGATGCAGTTAATCCGATTTCCTCAAAAATTCGTTGTCGGATTTCTCCAGCCAATATAGTAGCAGAAGGAAATTGCTTTTTGTTTTCTGTAACGTCTAAGTAAGCTTCATCAAGCGAAAGCGGCTCTACTAAATCTGTATAGTCGTAAAAAATTTTTCTGATTTTTGCTGACAATTCCCTATACCGTTCAAACCTGACTTTTACAAAAATAAGATGCGGACAGTTTTTTCTTGCCAGTACACTGCTCATAGCAGATCTCACCCCGTACCTTCTCGCTTCATAACTGGCAGCAGCCACTACGCCGCGTTTACCCCCATAGCCTACTGCTATCGGTTTGTTTCGCAATTGCGGATGGTCCATTTGCTCTACAGAAGCATAATAAGCATCCATGTCTAAATGGATAATTTTTCTAAAAGGGGGTTGTAAGGCCATGACTCTCAAATTTACAAATTCATCTTGGTTTGAAATAACAAAATTTTAATACTTTTACTCATCTATGAAACCTTACTTTGTAAAAACTCCAAAAATAATTGATTGGGTTTACCCCAATTTTCTCTGGCGGATAAAAACTACTGACAAAAAAATTTTCCTTACGTTTGATGATGGCCCTACGCCCAAAATTACCCCATGGGCCTTGGAACAATTGCAAAAATATAATGCCAAAGCCACTTTTTTTTGTGTAGGCAACCGCTTACAAAAACATCCTGAAATTGCAGCACAACTATTAACCAACGGACACAAAATAGGCAATCATACCTTTAACCATGAACACGGCAGGCTTACTGATGCAGATGTTTATATTCAATCTGTTATAGAAACTCAGAAAGTATTGGTACAATACGGAGTAGAAGAAAAAATATTTCGGCCGCCTTATGGCCGAATAACCGCACAAAAAGCAAAAATGTTGCGACAATTAGGTTATAAATTTGTAATGTGGACAGTACTAAGTGCAGATTTTGACCGGAAAATATCCGCAGAAATGTGTTACAAAAACGTAACAGACAATACCTCCTACGGCAGCATAATTGTTTTTCACGACAGCGAAAAGGCTTTTCCGCTATTAAAAGCTACCTTACCAAAAATATTGGAATATTATCACAACAAAGGATATGAATTTTGTAGGTTGTAAGAATAAAACAAGGCCAATTAAATGGCCTTATACCAAATCTAATATATAATGCTATATTGGATTTGGTATTAGAATAAAAAAATATCAATTTTGGGAAAAATAAAGAGGGAATCCCTCTTTATTTTTCCCAAAATTATTAGCTAATAATTGCAACTGTTGTTTTTAAGAACTCTACACCACACCTTGTTCTAGCATAGCATCAGCTACTTTAACAAAACCTGCAATATTGGCTCCTTTTACATAATCTACAAAACCATCCTCTTCCTTGCCATAAGTTAAACAGGCCTCGTGGATATTATTCATAATTGACCGCAATTTGGCATCAACCTCTTCTCGAGTCCAATTATATCTCAGGGCATTTTGAGACATTTCCAATCCTGATGTAGCTACGCCGCCTGCATTTGACGCTTTTCCCGGAGAAAATAATATTTTATGCTTTAAAAATATTTCAATTGCCTCGGGAGTTGAAGGCATATTTGCCCCTTCACTAACACAGATACATCCGTTAGCAATTAAAGCCTCTGCATCTTTTTTGTCTAATTCGTTTTGTGTAGCACATGGCAAGGCGACATCAGCCTTTAGGTTCCACGGTTTTTCCCCGGGTAAATATTTGGCATTAGGATATTGTTTCACATATTCCTTTATCCGTCCGCGTTTAACATTTTTCAGATCCATTACATATGCCAGTTTCTCTGCATCTATACCATCAGCATCATATATAAAACCTGAAGAGTCTGACATAGATATAACTTTTGCTCCCATTTGGTTGGCTTTCTCTACCGCATACTGAGCTACATTTCCAGATCCGGAAATCAGGACAGTCTTACCTTTAAAACTTTCACCTTTTGTTTTTAACATATTATCTGCAAAATACACTGTACCATAACCTGTTGCTTCGGGCCTTATTAAAGAGCCACCATAAGACATACCTTTACCTGTAAGCACACCGGTAAACTCATTTCTCAATTTTTTGTACTGTCCGAACAAAAAACCTACTTCTCTGGCACCCACTCCAATATCTCCTGCCGGAACATCTGTATTAGAGCCAATATGCCTAAACAATTCGTTCATAAACGCCTGACAAAACTTCATCACTTCATTATCTGATTTACCTTTGGGGTCAAAATCAGCACCGCCTTTACCACCGCCCATAGGCAAAGTGGTAAGGGAGTTCTTAAACACTTGCTCAAAACCCAAAAATTTTAAAATGCTCAAATTTACCGATGGATGAAAACGCAATCCGCCTTTATATGGCCCTATCGCGGAGTTCATTTCTATTCTCATTCCTCTGTTTATTTGGGTTTCTCCTTTATCATCTACCCAAGGCACCCTAAAAATTATAGTTCTTTCGGGTTCCACCATGCGTTCTAATAATTTTTTCCCTTGATATTTAGGGTTGGCTTCTATAAACGGAATAATTACTTCTGCAACTTCTTTTACAGCTTGTAAAAATTCGGGTTCATTGGGGTTACGCTTAGCAACGTATTGCATAAATGCGTCTATTTTGTTTTTCATAAATGTGGTAAATTTGTAGGTTTATCTTATGGTTCAAAGATAAGATATTCTAAAGTTTTTACAGACACTATATTTATTTTTTTTAGTGATGAAATATTAATAATCTTAGAGCCTTAGTTGTTCCTACACTTTAAAAAATTAGTAAATTTGCAAGCAAATCAAAAATCATCTATGTTAACAACAGTACATGAATTAACAGATAGAGTAAAAGCATTCAACGCTAAAACCAAAGAAGAAATAGAGGCTTTCAGGATAGAATATCTGGGCAGCAAAGGCAAAATTAAGATGTTGTTTAACGAATTCCGTACGGTACCGGTTGAACAAAAGAAAGAATTTGGCCAAGAACTCAACCGTCTTAAAAAAATGGCAGAAGAAAAAGTAAATACTTTACAGGCTGCTCTGACCTCTTCTGTAAAAAACACCACAAAGTACGATGACCTAACCAGACCTGGCGAAGCAAAGATGCTAGGAGCAAGCCATCCGGTAACATTGGTTAAAAACAAAATTATTGATATATTTTCGAGAATAGGATTTACCATTTCAGAAGGCCCTGAAATAGAAGATGACTGGCACAATTTTACTGCTTTAAATCTTCCAGAGCACCATCCGGCAAGGGATATGCAAGACACCTTTTTTATAGCAAAAAACAAGGACGTTAAACAGGATATGCTTTTGCGTACGCATACTTCATCAGTACAAATACGATACATGGAAAACCATAGACCTCCTATACGGACTATCTCGCCCGGCCGTGTGTTTAGAAATGAGGATATATCCGCAAGGTCACATTGTATATTCCATCAGGTAGAAGGTTTATATATAGATACTGATGTTTCTTTTTCTGATTTAAAACAAACGTTAGAATTTTTCACCAAAGAGATGTTTGGCAAATCTAAAATAAGGTTTAGGCCTTCTTATTTTCCATTTACAGAACCCAGTGCAGAAGTAGATATTTATTGGGGCTTAAAAACCGAAACGGATTATAAAATTACCAAAGGTACGGGTTGGCTGGAAATTATGGGCTGCGGTATGGTAGATCCAAATGTACTGGAAAACACCAAAATAAATCCTAATAAATATAGTGGTTTTGCATTTGGAATGGGCATAGAACGCATAGCCATGTTATTGTATCAAATTCCCGATATACGAATGCTCTTTGAAAATGATATGCGGTTCTTAAAGCAGTTTAAGTCGGTGATATAAATGAGTCTAAAAAAATTTCTACTTAGCAAAAACTACGAAAGTGTAAAGCTAAAGCGAATTGCTACCAATCATTTTCAGATAAAGGCAAAAGTTAACGGTGTAAAAGGCCAGTTTATTTTGGATACCGGTGCTTCCAATTCCTGTCTAGGATTTGACGAAATAGAAAAGTTCAGCCTTGACACAGCACATTCTGATCACAAAGCAGCAGGAGCCGGACCCGAAGAAATAGACACTTTAATTTCAGAAGACAATACGGTGAAAATTGGCAATTTTAAATTAAAAAAAATAGACTTTGTTTTAATAGATTTGGCTCACATAAACAAAGCGTTGGTAAAACACAATGCCGAAGCAGTAAACGGAATTATAGGTACTGATATTTTAGACAGCGGCAAAGCGGTAATTGATTATCACAAAAAGAAACTCTATTTAAAAAACTAGAAAATTATGGACATGGATAACAGATACAATCAACGAGGCGTTTCGGCATCAAAAGAGGATGTTCATAATGCAATAAAAAATATAGACAAGGGATTATATCCACACGCTTTTTGTAAAATTATTCCTGATTATTTAACCCATGACGATGACTATTGCCTTGTAATGCACGCCGATGGTGCCGGCACCAAGTCTTCTCTGGCCTATTTGTATTGGAAAGAAACAGGAGATTTATCCGTTTGGAAAGGCATTGCCCAAGATGCTTTGGTGATGAATTTAGACGATTTGCTATGCGTAGGTGTTACAGACAACATCTTACTGTCTTCCACTATCGGAAGGAACAAAAATCTAATCCCCGGAGAAGTTATTGCTGCCATTATAAACGGAACGGAAGAACTAACAACTAACCTGCAAAAACACGGTATAACCATTCATACCACCGGTGGCGAAACGGCAGATGTAGGCGACTTAGTGAGAACTATTATTGTAGATTCTACGGTAACCGCCAGAATAAAACGTACTGATGTAATAGACAATGCCAATATTTTAGATGGCGATGTAATTGTGGGGTTAGCTTCGTATGGACAAGCTACTTACGAAGAAACATACAACGGTGGTATGGGCAGTAACGGCTTAACCTCCGCAAGGCATGACGTTTTTGCAAAATATCTGGCCAGAAAATATAAAGAAAGTTACGATGACGCAATTCCCGAGGATTTGGTATATTCTGGAAATATTAAATTAACAGACACTATACCAAACTCACCGTTAGATGCCGGTAAACTGGTATTATCCCCCACCAGAACTTACGCCCCCGTAATTAAAAAAATATTAGAAGCCCACCGATCAGATATTCACGGCATGATACATTGCAGTGGTGGAGCCCAGACAAAAATCTTACATTTTATTAACAATTTACATGTAGTAAAAGATAATTTATTTGAAATACCTCCACTGTTTAAATTAATCCAAAAGCAATCCAAAACCGATTGGAGAGAGATGTATCAGGTTTTTAATTGCGGGCATAGAATGGAATTATATGTTCCGGAAAGTATTGCCGATGACATTGTTAACATTTCAAAAAGTTTTAATATTGATGCAAAGATTATTGGGAAAGTTAGAGCATCAACCACTAAAAAATTGACCATAAAAAGTGAGTTTGGCATTTTTGAATATTAAATCTAACCGCTTTTTTTCAATGAAGTGGTTTAAACTTTTTGGATTGTAGCAAAATCGAAGATTTACCAACCCATTTAAAAAACAAAAGAGCCGTGAGCTAAAATTGATGGTTTTGTGCTAATATGAAGGCTTTTTTGAGCTGCATAGCAGGGCTACGGAGGTAGAAAAAGGCAAAATATGGGTGCAAAATGGCAATTTTTTAGCCAATTTGAAAAAGTTTAAACCACTTCAATTTTAAAATATCTACTTTCACTATCTTTGCCACTTTAAAATTCAATTTACCATGCTTCAAGTTAATTTTATCATAGATTATAAACAACGTGTTTTAAAAGGATTAGCAAAACGAAATTTTAAAAATGCCGAAAAGATAATAGATGAGGCCATAGCTTTAGATATAAAACGCCGAAATACCCAAACCGATTTGGATAACACATTGGCTGAAGCCAATAAACTATCCAAAGAAATAGGCTTGCTTTTTAAAAATAAAGAAATTCAAAAAGCCAATCTACTCAAAGAAAAAAGCGGCCAATTAAAAGAAAAATCAAAGAAGTTATCAGAAACATTAAACGAAGCACAAGAAGCACTGGCAGATTTATTAAAACAAATTCCTAACGTACCCAACACTTTGGTTCCTGCCGGTAATTCTGAGGAAGATAACGAAGAAGTTTTTAGGCACGGCGACATTCCAAAACTATATGACAAGGCCTTACCACACTGGGAATTAGCAAAAAAATACGACATTATAGATTTTGACTTAGGCAATAAAATTACAGGTGCAGGTTTTCCTGTTTACAAAGGAAAAGGGGCTAAACTCCAACGGGCATTGATTACTTATTTTTTAGATAAAAACACGGCTGCCGGCTATACAGAAGTACAAGTGCCGCTTGTGGTAAATGAAGCATCCGGTTTTGGCACTGGGCAGTTGCCAGACAAAGAAGGGCAGATGTATCATGTAACGGGAGACAATTTGTATCTCATTCCGACTTCTGAGGTGCCGGTAACAAATTTGTATCGAGATAATTTATTAACAGAAAGCGACTTTCCTATCCGCCACACATCCTATACACCATGTTTTAGACGGGAAGCCGGTTCTTATGGTGCACATGTACGCGGATTAAACAGACTGCATCAGTTTGATAAAGTAGAAATAGTGAGAATAGAACATCCTTCCAATTCTTATGAAGCATTAGACAGCATGGTAGATCATGTTAAGTCTATCTTAAACGAATTAAAATTACCCTATCGGATTTTGCGATTATGTGGTGGCGATTTAGGATTTACCTCCGCCCTTACCTATGATTTTGAAGTCTTTTCAACGGCTCAGGACCGCTGGCTGGAAATAAGCTCAGTCTCTAACTTTGAAACTTTTCAAGCTAACAGATTAAAACTACGATTTAAAAATAAAGACGGAAAAAGTGAATTGGCACATACGCTAAATGGAAGTGCTCTGGCATTGCCACGTGTGTTAGCAGGTATTTTGGAGAATTGTCAAACCGACAAAGGCATTGTAATTCCGGAAGTATTGCAGCCATATACCGGATTTGATTTAATTGATTAGAATAAATTTTAGTTAAAATCTCAATCAATTATTAAGCTAAAACATTGCTCTCTTTAAAAGCAATTTAACTACTAATTAGCGATTACAGAACGCATCAATTTTTTATATCGACGCATTTCCATTAATGCGAGAAAGTAATCGTTAATTTGTCCGTTTTTCATAAATAGATTGGCTTTTTTCTTAGCCAAATCATATCGGTATCTTAATTCGTCCATGGTTTAATTAATTGCTTTAATTCCTTATAAGCAAAATCTATGCCAACACTATGGTTAGATTGCTCTAAAAACAAGTTTTACAAATTGGGATTTGTGTAATATTTAACTCCTATTTACAGTTAAACTGTGGTTCTTTTTTTACCTTTGAACCATTGTATATGTATAACGAAATGATTAATAAATTTATTGTAATTTTTTTATTAACAAGCACAATTTGCATTGGCCAAAGTGAACAATTAGGTTACAATTATTTTAGAGGCGGAGAATACGAAAAAGCCGCAGCTGTTTTTAAAGAACTATATGAAAAAAACAAGGTAAGGCAAGATTACTTTAAACATCTACTAAACTGTTATCAACTCACTCAACAATTTAAAAAAGCAACAGCATTAATAGAAAGCCATAGTGCATTGTATCCGAATCAGTTAAATTTATGGGTTGAAAAAGGCTACAACCAACAATTGCAAAACAACAATGAAGAAGCTAAGAAATACTACGAAAAAGCCTTAGAGTTAGTTTCAGAAAATCCATTTACCGGAGGTAATATAGGCAGAGCTTTTGCAAAAAACCACCTTATAGATTACGCCATAGCCACCTATAAAAAGGCCATGAGTTTAAATCCGGAAATAAATTATCATATCTATCTGGCACAGGCTTATGGCGAAAAAGCAGATATTAAAAATATGTTTAATTCCTATCTGGATTTATTAATGGTAGATGAATCCTATTTTAGTACTATTCAACGTTATATCGGCCAATTTATAACCGAAGATAATACAGAACAAAACAATAGTATATTTAGAAAACTTTTGCTTTCCAGATTACAGAAAAAACCACTCCATGCCTACAATAAATTACTGAGTTGGCTATACATTCAACAACGCGATTACGAAAAAGCCTTTACACAAGAAAAAGCCTTGTTTAAAAGAGATGCCGCAGGAATAGAAAGGTTACAAAAACTGGGCAGTATTGCATTTGAAAACAAAGATTATGATATTGCAAAAGAGATTTTTCAATATATCTTAGAAAGTACAAACCGGCCGGAACCTATTTTTGATGCCAATTATTACTTACTTAAAATAGGAATAAACACCGCAAGTAACAAAAAAGATTTTACAGCAATTGACGAGAAATTCAAGTCCCTCTTCAACCAGTTTGGACGAGATATAAACACCTATAATTTACAATTGGCTTATGCAGATTTTTTGTGTTTTTCCATGGGCCGGCCACAGGATGCCATTGATGTACTGCAAGAAACCAAGAAGTTAAACCTATCACAATTAGACCGAGCTGCATTACAGCTAAAACTAGCTGATTATTTGGTTTTTACTAATCAATTTAATCAGGCATTAATACTTTATACACAAATACAAAAAAGGCAAAAAAACAGCCCTTTAGCCCAAGAAGCAAGATTTAAAGTTGCAAAAACCTCGTATTATAAAGGCGATTTTAAATGGGCGATGACACAACTAAAAGTGCTAAAAAAATCTACCTCACAACTTATTGCCAATGATGCTCTGGAATTATTTCTGATAATTTCTGATAATATGGCCGGTGATACCGTTTACACACATTTAGAAAAATTTGCCAAAGCAGATTTGCTCGCTTATCAGCAAAAGAATGCTGCTGCCATAGACACCCTGCAAACCATTATAGACCAATATAAAGGCAGAGCCATAGAAGATGAAGCCCTTTTTAAACAAGCCCAGTTATTTGAAAAAGTTAGAAAATACAATAATGCTGAAGAAAATTATTTACAGGTTTTGACATTAGACAAATCCGGTATTTTAGCTGATAATGCTGTATATCACCTCGGAAGATTGTACGAGGAGAAATTAAACAATCCGGAGAAAGCCAAGAAAATGTATGAAGATATTATCTTTAATTATCCGGCCAGCATCTATCTAATAGATGCCAGAAAAAGGTACAGAAAATTAAGGGGAGATGTAGTAAATTAGATTTGCCAGTAGGCGGACATTAAACTTGATACTAAATATAATTAATTGTTAGAAATTTTATTGACAGGCTCAGCCCGCATTATTCACCAATGCAATCTATTACAAAACAAATCTGCTTTAGAATAAGGCCTGCTTATTAAATTATGCTCATTCACTACACTCATAACCTGAGTTCGATTAATATTGTGACCACAGCTTTCTTTATTTTTGATTAGAAATTTTATGAAATTTTCGAGTAATATCAAGATATTACGAGGAGATTTTGAGAAATTTATGGCAAAAAGAAGAAAGTCTTAACAAGAAACGTATATAACACCTCATCTTTACACTTAAAAACCTTTGAAATATCTTGATATTTCTTCATGATTGCTTATTTTATTGTATATTCAGCCCTCATAACAAAACCTGATGAATAATCTGAGTTAAATATTTGATATTTTAATCATTTAATTTTTCAATCAAAGAAAATGTACATATACAACGTAACGGTAAACATAGACTATTCCCATGAAAAAGAATGGCTGGCATGGATGCAAAATCACCACATCCCTGATATGTTGGCAACCGGTAAATTTTCCGAGGCCAAAATGTGCCAAGTCATGGTAGATGCTGATTCCGGTGGAGTAACGTATTCAGTACAGTACACCACCGAAAGCAAAGAAATGTTACAACATTATTATATGGAAGATGCAGATAAACTCAGAAAAAAAACTTTGGCAAAATTTGGAAATAAGCTCGTGGCATTTAGAACAGAATTAAAAGTAGTAAACCATGTACAGCATTTTATAAACTCATAAGCCTATATGTCTGTACGACCAAAGAAACATCTCGGCCAGCACTTTTTAAAAGACGAAAACACAGCAAAAAAAATTACCGATAGTTTAACTGAAAAAAGCTATGAAACGGTATTGGAAATTGGCCCGGGAACCGGAGTTTTAACCAAGTACTTATTACAAAAAAAATATGAGCTTTTTCTGATAGAAATAGACAGAGAGTCAGTAATTTACTTAGAAAAGAACTATCCGGAATTAAGGGATAAAATCATATCAGAAAATTTTTTAAAGTTTAATTTAAAAACATTCTTTAATCACAGGCCTATTGCCATTATTGGAAATTTTCCGTACAATATTTCTTCGCAAATTATATTTAAAACTATTGAGCACAAAGAACAAATAGCAGAGCTTTGCGGCATGTTTCAAAAAGAAGTAGCCCTGCGTATTACATCTGCTTCCGGTTCAAAAACATACGGTATTTTATCCGTACTTACCCAGGCATTTTACAAAACAGAATACCTGTTCACCGTACCACCTACCGTTTTTTATCCTCCTCCAAAAGTTGAATCAGGAGTAATTAGACTTAGAAGAAAAGAAGATTACACTTTTACAGTTTCCGAAAAATTGTTTACCCGTGTAGTAAAAACGGCCTTTAATCAACGTAGAAAAACTTTGCGAAACAGTTTAAAATCTTTCAATTTACCATTAGAAATAAAAGAAGATGCTATATTTGCGAAAAGACCTGAGCAGTTATCATTAGCAGATTTTGTATCCCTTACAGAGAAAATAGCTTCCTATGGCATTTGAGATAAACGAAATATTATTAACCCGGATAAAAGAGCTTATTAAGAATCAAGATAAGCCTGCCCTACTCTCACTGTTGAGTGAAGAGCACTTTGCGGATATAGCCGAGTTGATAGAAGAACTTACGTTGGATGAGGCCACATACATTATAAAATTGCTCGATAGCCAACTCACAGCGGATGTCTTAATGGAACTAGATGATGATGACAGGGAAAAAATATTGGAGAATCTCTCCTCCAAAGAAATTGCCGAAGAATTAGAAGAACTGGATACCGATGATGCCGCAGATATGATTGGCGAACTGCCCGAAGAAAGACAGGCCAAAGTGATAGCCAATATAGAAGATGAGGAACACAAGGCAGACATAGAAGACCTGCTAAAATACCCTGAAGATACGGCAGGTGGATTAATGGCTAAGGAACTGGTAAAAGTATATAACAACTGGAATGTACTAAAATGTGTAAAAGAAATGCGAGCTCAGGCAGAGTTTGTAACTCGTGTGCATTCTATTTATGTGGTAAACCAAGATAATAAATTGGAAGGCCGGCTCTCACTAAAAGACTTACTCACCACTTCTACTACAACTCCGGTTTCTGAAATTTCAATACCTAAAGTAGATTATGTAAACGTAAATGACAGTGCAGAAGACGTAGCCAGAGTAATGCAAAAATATGATTTAGAAGCCATTCCGGTGGTAGATGATGAAAGGCATTTATTGGGTAGAATTACCATTGATGATATAGTAGATGTAATAAGGGAAGAGGCAGACAAAGATTATCAAATGGCAGCCGGATTATCCCAAGATGTAGAAGCAGATGACACAATCTGGAAACACACTAGGGCTCGATTGCCTTGGTTGTTTCTGGGATTATTTGGCGGTGTGGGTGCAGCAGCTATCATGGGTAATTTTGAAGAAATGATAAGCAAACATGCCATCTTATTCTTTTTTACACCTTTAATTGCCGCTATGGCAGGAAATGTAGGGGTGCAGTCTTCGGCCATAATCGTTCAGGGTATTGCCAATGACGAACTAAAAGGAAGTATTGGCAACAGGCTATTTAAAGAATTTTTACTTGCCGTTGTAAACGGGTTATCATTGGCTATTTTGTTATTCTTTGTTACCTGGTATTGGCAGGGACAGATGCTGACCTCAGTGGCCATCTCCATTTCGTTATTCTCAGTTATTATTGTAGCCGGCATCATTGGCACTTTTATCCCGCTGTTCTTACATAAACAAAACATAGACCCTGCAATTGCAACAGGGCCATTCATAACCACAAGTAATGATATTTTTGGTATTCTTATCTATTTTTTAATTGCAAAAATGATTTTAAACATATAAAAATCAAACAATCATAGATAACGTCCTAAGTATTACATCTTTATTCAGGCAAAAAAAGATACATTTTATTGTGATTTATAACTCTAATCACAAAGTTCTAATCATAATCCGGGCTTAATAACATACCTGTACCGTTATTTTAATTACTTTTGTATGTTTAAAAGAATTAATCTTTAAATAATGCCAGGAGAAAAAAAATCACTCAATTTTATAGAACAAATCATAGAAGAAGATTTGTCTGCCGGAATGGACAAAAGCCAATTGCGTTTTCGGTTTCCGCCGGAACCCAATGGTTATTTGCATATAGGCCATGCGGCCTCTATTTGTTTAAACTTTGGACTGGGTTTAAAATATAATGCCCCGGTTAATCTCCGATTTGATGATACCAACCCCATAAAAGAAGAACAGGAATACGTAGATGCCATAAAACAAGATATTCAATGGTTGGGTTTTAAATGGGACAAAGAATTGTACGCTTCAGATTATTTTGAACAATTATATCAATGGGCTGTAGATCTTATCAAAGCCGGCAACGCTTATGTAGATGAACAATCTTCTGAAACAATAGCGGCACAAAAAGGCACGCCTACAGAGCCCGGAACCAACAGCCCTTTTCGAGACAGGCCGTTGGAAGAAAACTTAGCCCTATTTGAACAAATGAAAAACGGTGAATTACCGGAAGGTTCGCATGTACTTCGGGCAAAAATAAATATGGCCTCACCAAATATGCTAATGCGTGACCCGGTGATGTACAGAGTATTAAAAAAAGCCCATCATCGCACCGGAACAGACTGGAATATTTACCCTATGTATGACTGGGCACATGGCGAATCAGATTATGTAGAACAGATCTCTCATTCTTTGTGTACTCTGGAGTTCAAGTCACATCGCGATTTATATAATTGGTTTTTAGAACAGGTTTATACCGGTAAAGATTTAAGGCCAAAACAGCGAGAATTTGCACGGCGTAACCTGAGCTATACAGTAATGAGCAAAAGAAAATTGTTAGAACTGGTCAATGAAAAAATAGTAAGCGGTTGGAATGACCCCAGAATGCCAACAATTTCGGGATTACGCAGAAGGGGTTATACTCCGGAATCTATTATAAAATTTAGTGAACTGGCCGGAATTGCTAAACGAAATAACGTAACCGATGTAGCTTTGCTAGAATACTGCGTCAGAGACCACTTGAACAAAGTAGCTCCCAGAGTGATGGCTGTATTAAATCCGGTAAAAGTAGTCATCACCAATTATCCCGATGACAAAGAAGAATGGCTCAAAGCTGAAAATAACCCGGAAGACAATAATTCTGGCAGTAGAAAAGTGCCGTTTTCCAAAGAAATTTATATAGAAAAGGAAGATTTTAGAGAACAAGCCAATAAAAAGTTTTTCAGGTTAAAATTAGATAAAGAAGTTAGGCTTAAAAATGCTTATATCATTAAAGCCCAATCAGTAGTAAAAGATGATTCAGGAAAGATAACAGAAATTCACTGTACTTATGACCCATTGAGTAAAAGCGGCAGTGGAACGCCAGAAAGTCAACGTAGGGTTAAAGGCACTTTGCATTGGGTTTCCGTAAAACACGCTGTACCTGCCGAAGTAAGATTGTATGATCGTTTGTTTAGCGATGAAGCTCCGGATGGACACAAAAACAAAGATTATAAAGCATATATCAATCCTAATTCACTGGAAATAAATACTCATGCCCTTGTTGAGCCAAGTTTAAAAGAAGCCAAGATTGGCGATAGGTTTCAGTTTCAGCGGTTAGGGTATTTCTGTATAGACAATGACAGCACCAAAAATCATTTGGTCTTTAACAGAACGGTGGCATTACGCGATACTTGGGCTAAGATAGAGCAGAAATAGCATCTTCCGGTTTTTCCAAACAACTCCACTAAATCTACAACGATACGTGGAAAGAGCAAAGATTGGTATCTTTTATTTTTTAAAATTTCTATAAAATAAAAATTATCAGACAAATCGGAACAATAACAGAGTATAAAAAAACATGACATTTGAAAATAGTTGAGCAAATAAAACAACCTATAAAAAAAGAGATGGAACTTTTTGAAGATAAGTTTCAGGCTTCCATGATTTCCAATGTGCCGTTGCTCAACAGAATTACCCATTTTATAGTAAGGCGAAAAGGTAAACAAATGCGACCTATGTTTGTTTTTTTAACGGCCAAATTGGTATCAGACGGCAAAGTATCTGAGCGTACCTACCGCGGTGCATCATGCATAGAACTTATCCATACCGCCACTCTGGTTCATGATGACATTGTGGATGACAGTAACCGCCGTCGTGGGTTTTTCTCTGTAAATGCCTTGTGGAAAAACAAAATTGCTGTGTTAGTAGGTGATTTTTTATTGTCAAAAGGTGTATTGCTATCCATAGACCATGATGATTTTGATATTTTAAAACATATCTCAGTTGCCATTAGAGAAATGAGCGAAGGCGAATTACTACAAATAGAAAAAGCCCGAAAATTGGATATTACCGAAGAGGTGTACTTTGAGATTATAAGACAAAAAACGGCAACCTTAATAGCCACCTGCTGTGCAATAGGAGCTGCCTCTGTAGATGCGGATAAACAAGAAGTGCGATTAATGCAACAATTTGGCGAATATATAGGGATGGCATTTCAAATAAAAGACGATTTGTTTGATTATTCCGAAGCCAAAATTGGGAAACCTACCGGTATAGACATAAAAGAGCAAAAAATGACCTTACCGCTTATTTACACCCTTAACCACTGCTCAGAAAAAGACCAAAAATGGATAATAAACATTGTAAAAAACCACAATAAGAATAAAAAGCGGGTAAATGAAGTCATTGCATTTGTTAAAGAAAACGGAGGCATTACCTACACCCTTAAAGCCATGACAACATATTACGAAAAAGCAATGGATATTCTTGACAAATATCCTGACTCTCCCTATAAAACCGCTCTTAGTGAAATGGTAAATTACGTGATAGAGCGTAAGATATAATTAATACCAGTTCTGTGAAAACAA
>PDWI01005285.1_pt1 | contig 25259 bp, 23 predicted proteins | sample 1430891 | NCBI WGS metagenome assembly PDWI01 (sample SAMN01162508, study PRJNA174530) | Oral metagenome, whole genome shotgun sequencing project. | biome: Marine environment; feature: Marine mammal; material: Swab sample of the gingival sulcus; isolation source: swab sample of gingival sulcus...
CGCCGCATCTTCCGCATCGAAGAACAGCGCCTGCGACGCCGGCGCGCCGCGGGCCTTCAGATCGGCCGCCAGGGCCTGCAAATCCGCCATGTCGCGGCCGGCGACCAGCACCGTTTCGCCGGCCTCCGCCAGTTCGCGGGCAAAGGCGCGCGCCATGGACGAGGTTGCGCCAAGAATGATCCAGCTGCTCATTGCACCGCCTCCCGAAGTCCGAGCCTGCGCACGATGTCGGTGATCAACGCCCCCTCCGGGTCGGCCTTGCGGGCCTGTTCCGCCCAAACCTCCCATTCGGGATACATCGCCTTGATCCTGTCGCCCGTCGCCAGCGCATCCTTGCCGAGATAGAGCCGCCCCTCGGCCTCCAGCGTCATCGCCTCAAGCTCGGCGATCAGCGCTTCGGCCTTGTCGCGGGCCGGGAAGTCGATGGCGAGCGTATAGCCTTCCATCGGGAAACTCAGCATGCCCGCGCGTCCCGGGCCCATCCGCTTGATCACCGCCAGCGGGCTCGCCAGCCCCGAGCGCGCGATCTTCATCACGATTTCCTTGAGGACCGGGGCGTTTTCCAGCGGCACCACGCATTGGAACTGGTGGAAGCCGCGTTTGCCGTAGAGCCGGTACCATTCATAGAGCTTGTCGAGCGGGAACACATGCTGGGCGATCGGCATCACATGGGTCCGGCCGCGCCGCGGCACCTTGCGCCAGTAGAGCGCGTTGAACGCCTTCACCGTGGGGGCGGACAGCGCAAAGCCCGGCAGGTTGAACGGCACGGTCACCGCCGGAAGCCGGTGGGGGCGCACCGGACCGCCGGTGAGTTCGGCTTCTTCGAGAATGCCACGGCCCAGCGCCGCGCCGGTGGCGGTGCCGTCGATCCAGCCGACATTGTAGCGGTATTTGGAGGCGTCGAGCAAAGCGAGGAATGCGTCGAAGTTTTCGACCCGGGTTTCCTTCACCTCCATGCCATTGCCCGGGGTCGGGATCATCTGCAACTTCGCCGCGACGATCACCCCGGTCTGGCCGATGCCGCCCATGGTGGCGCGAAACAGCGTCGCATCGCTTTCGGGCGTCACCTCCACGAGGCCCCCGCCCGGCTGCACCAGCGTCACCGCCAGAACATGCTGGCCGAAGGAGCCGAGCACATGGTGGTTCTTGCCGTGGATGTCATGGGCGATGGCGCCGCCGACGGTCGGAAAGCCGGTGCCCGGCACCACCGATCGCCGAGTTGCACCCCGGCTTCAAGCTCGATCACCCCGGTCTCGCTGTCGAAAGCGCGGATCTTGTCCATCCGGCTCATGTCGATCGCCCGCCCGCCATCGTTCAGCGGGGAATCGTTATAGCTGCGCAGCATCCCGTAGGCGGGTGCGGGGCTGTCCTGCATCAGCCGGTCGAGCCCGGCGCGGCGTTCTGGCCGGGCGACAGGCCCCCGGGCCTTGTGAACCTGCGCCCAACCGGCGTAGTCGGTGTCTTTCCAGAGCATGTTACTTTCTCAGCGCGTGGCAGATGGCGCGCGGCAGGGCCGCGGTGGTCGGGGCGTGGCCGGGCAGCGGCGGCCGGCCGCACCAGCGGGCCGGCCGTGGGAGGGACACGGCAAGGCGCGCTGGCGGGCGGAGGCTCGGATCGGTGCTCGACGGTGCCATTGCTGCCGGATTATTGGTCTATTGCGGCGATATTATGGAATTGTTTCGCAAATGCGAACAGCGCGCGAGAAATTCCCGCTCAATTCCCGCGCTCCCCCCGCGCAGCCCGCCAAACGGCGCAACCCCCGCCAAACGGCGCAAGCCCCTGAAAGACCGCCGGTTCCCGCCACCGCGGCTCAGAGATCAAGCCGGGCGTGGCGGTTCACGTCCTTGTAGAGCAGATAGCGGAACGGCCCCGGGCCCCCGGCGTAGCAGGCCTGCGGGCAGAAGGCCCTCAGCCACATGTAATCGCCCGCCTCCACCTCGACCCAATCGCGGTTGAGCCGGTAGGCGCCCTTGCCTTCGAGCACATAGAGCCCGTGTTCCATCACATGGGTCTCGAGAAAGGGAATCACCGCGCCGGGCTGGAGGGTGACGATATTGACATGCATGTCATGGGCCATGTCGGCGGGGTCGACGAACCGCGTCGTCGCCCAGCGCCCCTCGGCCCCGGGCATCGGCTTGCGCGGCAGATCGCGTTCGTTGGTCACGAAAGCCTCCGGCGGCGCGACCCCCGGGGCCGGCTCGTAACGCTTGCGGATCCAGTGGAAGCTTGCCGGGGTCTGGCTTGCGTTTTCCAGCGTCCAGCCCTGCCCCGCGGGCAGGAAGGCATAGCCCCCCGGACCGAGCCGGTAGGAGGCCCCCCCCGCCCCTTCGAGCGTCAGCACCACCGCGCCGGCGCTCACGAACAGAACCGCTTCGGCGGCCGGGTTTGGCTCGGGCTGCCCGGAGCCGCCGCCCGGGGCCAGTTCGACCACATAATGCGAGAAGGTCTCGGCAAAACCGGTCATCGGCCGGGCGATCATCCAGATCTGCGCCCCGCGCCAATGCGGCAGGCGGCTGGTGGTGATGCCGCGCAGCGCCCCGGCGGGGATCACCGCATAGGCCTCGGTAAACACCGCCCGCCCGGTGAGCAGATCGCTCTGCGGCGGCAGGCCTCCGGGGGGCGTGGCATATCTGGTCTCGATCATGGCGCGGGCTCTCCTCTGCTGGGTCCGTTCTAGAGGAAATCACGCCCGCATGGGTAACGGTTTGTGCCGGAAGCGGCCCGGAGCCGCCCCTGAACCGACTGGCCGCCAACCCGAAACCGACCGGCCACCAACCGGACAAGGCCCTACCCCAGCCAGGCCCGCCACAGCCCCGCCGCCTGAAACATGATCGCCAGCGCGATCAGCAGAATGCCGATGCCGCGCTTGTCGCGCATGGCAAAGACGATCGGGTCATAGTCCTGCCGCCCCTGCCAGCCCATGCGGATCATCCGCAACAGCCACCACGTGATCGGCAGCATCGCCACCCAGAGCAGCCAGCGCGTCGGATAGAGCGCGATGGCCTGATCGGTGAAGGAATAGCCGAAGAAGGCGAGCAGCGCCCAGACCATGCCGAGCACCGCGATATTGAGCAGATCGCCCCGGTCGGCCCGTCCGTAGCCGCGCCCGGGCAGTCGTGCGTCGGAGGTTGCAAGCGTCAGCTCGGTGATCCGTTTGACCGCCCCGAGGGCGATGAACACCGGATAGATGAACACCAGCAGATAGCCGGAAATCCCCGCCCCCGAGGCCAGTGCCCCCGCCATCACCCGGATGGTGTAGAGCGCCGCGAGGGTGGCGATGTCGATCCAGCGCAGCCGTTTGAGCCGCAGCGAATAGGCCAGCGACAGCGCCATGTAGAGCAGCAGCACGCCGAGAAAGCCCCAGCCGATCAGCGCCGCGAGCACCAGCGCCGCGGCCCCTGCCCCAAGCCCCGCCGCCATGCCGACGCCGATCGGCACCCGGCCGGAGGCGAAGGGGCGGCGGCATTTGGTGGCATGCAGCCGGTCGGCCTCGAGGTCGAGCAGGTCGTTGACCACATAGATCGCCGAGGCCCCGAACGAAAACGCCAGCGCACCGAGAAGCGTCACCAGCCATGGCCAGGGCAGAAACACATGCCCCGCCAGCAGCGGCACGAACAAAAGCGCGTTTTTCACCCATTGATGCGGCCGCAGGGCCTGGACGATCCCGGCCGCGCGCCAGCCGCCCTCGATCCGGGTGACCGGCTTGCCCGCCGCCTCCAGCGCATCGGCCGAGGCTTTGTCATTGACCACCAGAGCGCGGTCGGCATGGGCCCAGATCCCGCGGTCGACCGCCTCGTTGCCGCCATAGTCGAAACCGCCCTCGCCGAAGGCCGCGATGAGCGCCGCCGCCTTGGCCTCGCCCCTGAGGTTCGCGCCCGGCTCCGAGGCAAAGACCCGCGCCGACAGCCCGTAGTCGGCGGCCAGCCGTTCGACCAGCGCCCGGTCGGAGGCCGAGGCCAGCACCACCTCGCGGCCCGCCGCCTGCGCCGCCTCCGCCTCGGCCAGAACCGCGCCGTTCACCGGCAGCAGATCGGTGCGGACCGCGCCGATCCGCGCCAGCTCCGCCTTCAGTGCCGCGCGGTCGCCGGTCAGCGTGACCGCAGCGCGGAGCGTCGCCAGCGGATCGCGCCCGAGCCCGGCCCAGAAGCTTTCGAGCAGCATGTCGGTCTTGAGAAAGGTGCCGTCGACATCGAGCACCAGCGGTTTCAGCTCAGCCATTCCCTGCCCTTCGCCCTTCCTCCGGCCGCTCACGGCCGCTCACGGCCCCTTTTTACCACCGCCCGTTCACCCCGATGCAAACACACAGCCGTCCGAAATCAGTTCCGGCCATGTCACGCAGAGCCCCCGCGCCACCCGCCACGCGGCGAGCACCTTGGGCACATATGCGCGGGTCTCGGCAAAGGGCGGCACGCCCCCGTGTTTGGCCACCGCGCCTTCGCCGGCATTGTAGCCCGCCAGCGCCAGAATCGGGTCGCTGTCGAATTTCTTCAACAGCCAGTCGAGATAGGCCACGCCGCCCTTGATGTTCTGCTTCGGATCGGTTGCATCCTCGACCCCGAACCGCTCCGCGGTCGCCGGAATGAGCTGCATCAGCCCCTGCGCGCCCTTGTGGCTTTCGGCCTTGGCCATGCCGCTGCTCTCCACCGAAATCAGCGCCAGCACCAAGGCCGGCGACACCTTGGTGCCCACGGTGGCGCCGAGAATGTCGCGCCCATAGGCGTCGGCGATCAGCTTCAGCGCCTGAAGCCGCGGCTCCGGCAGATCCCGGCGGACGTCGAGCGCCCGGATGGCGCGGGCGACATTGGCCGGCCCCGCGGCGGAGGCCTCGGGCGCCACCCCGTTCCAGAACCATTCCCAGCCGTTGGCGGCAACCGTCGTGGCGGCAGCCGTGGCCGCCTCCCCGGCCTCCCCGGCCGATTCCGCCTCCGCCCCGACACTGCGCGCGCGCGGTTTGGCGTTGGGACGTGCCGCGATATAGGCCGCCTGGGCCTCGGGGTCGATCTGCACCAGGGTCTTGGGCAATTGTCCCGGCGGCGGCGCGGGCACGGCGCGGAAGGTGAAATCCGGATAGGTGGGCGCCGCGGGCTCCGCAAAAGCGGGAAAACCGGCGGCGACGCAGGCGCAAAGCGCCAAAGCTCTACTGCAACGCATGGGGAATATCTGCGGGTCTTTCTGCGGATCGTTCTGCCTCTTGCCCCGGAGATTCACCGCCCCCGAGGTCGATTATTCGCCCCAGTATCACAAGAAATCCGGGAGAGGGCCAGTTTTTCCTTCCGCAAGGCCGGAAACCGCCCCCGCCCGTCTTGCAAATAAGGCGCGTTCTGGGCAGATAAATCTCAGGCAAAATCGCGTTTTTTCAAGCACTTGACCGGGTTTGTGTCAACAATAGGGCAACCGTCCAAAAACGTACGAAACCCGTCCAACTCTCGCCCAAATCAATGTGTGTATTCGCAGCATGCCAAGCAGGGCAGCGGATCGGTTCACAGGCGGTTCGGGGGTCTGCTGGCTCTGAGCAACAAGCTTAGCTTTCGGAGGGAAATGAAATGAAACTGATCAAGCTTGCCAAAACTTTCGCCCGCGATGAAGACGGTGCGGTTACCGTTGACTGGGTCGTGCTGACCGCCGCCATCGTCGGCCTCGGCATCGCCGTGCTCGCCTCGGTGTCCGACGGCACCACCACGCTCGCCAAGAAGATTTCGAACGAGCTGATGACCATGGAACCGGCGAACTACCTGACCAAGTAACCGTGATCCTTCCGGTGGCCACCCGGCCACCGGAGCATCAAGCCAACCTACATGAGTCCGGGCAATGCTCCGGATACTATCGGAGAAAATTCCATGAAATTCATGAACATGATCAAAACCTTCTCGCGTGATGAAGACGGCGCCGTGACCGTTGACTGGGTCGTGCTGACCGCCGCCATCGTCGGCCTCGGCATCGCCGTGCTGGCCTCGGTTTCCGACGGCTCTCGCACGCTCGCCAACAAGATTTCGGGCGAACTGATGAGCATGGAACCGGCGAACTACCTGACCAAGTAACGTCAGTGCGGGTCACCGCGACAGAACTTCCCAAGGGCCGCGCGACAAGGCGCGGCCCTTTCGCGGTGAATGCGGGAAGCCAGGCGCGCAAGCCCGGAAACAGGCACCAAGGCTGGCCAGACTGGCCCGGCGCGACCCGGGACCAAAGACGGTTTCGCCCGGCCCCGCGCATCTTGCGCGTCGCGCGTTGCGAGCTTCGGATAAAATCCTCCGCAAATCCATCCTTTGTGCAAGATTTGGCCCTATTCCGCGGGCAGGTTGACCCAAAATTGACGCCGGGAGACCGGCATTCTGAACGGAAAGGACTAGCGACATGCGCTCGGTTTTCATCCTTGTGCTCGTGCTGGGGGTCGGCTTGGCCGGTTTCGCCGTCTACATGGCCAAAGGCGTGTTTGGCGATTACCAGGCTGCGCTCGAAGCCGAGCGCGCGGCACGCGGCAAAGTGGTTCCCACGGTTGACGTCTATGTCGTCAACGAACAGGTCACCTATGGCGGCCAGATCTCCGAAGCCAACATCCGCAAGGTGGCCTGGCCCGAAAACGCGATCCCCGAGGGCACGTTTTCCAGCCTCGAAGAGCTCTTCCCCGCGGGCGAAAAGCGCTTCCGCACCGCGCTGCGCACGATGGAAAAGGACGAGGCCGTCCTGAAGGTCAAGGTGACGGAACCCGGCCATGACGCCGGCGTCGCCTCGCGGCTCGGCACCGGCATGCGCGCCTTCGCGATCAAGGTCGACGTGACCTCCGGCGTCTCGGGCTTTCTCGCCCCCGGCGACCTGGTCGACGTCTACTGGACCGGCCGCATGGACGACGGCATGGAAGGCATGTCGCGCGACGTCACCAAGCTGATCCAGGCCAATGTCAAGATCATCGCCGTCGACCAGCGCGCCGATATCGACCGCACCGGCCCCGCGGTGGCGCGCACCATCACCGTCGAAGGCACCCCGGAACAGGTGGCCCGGCTCAACCTCGCCCAGCTTTCGGGCCGTCTGACCCTCGCCCTCGTCGGCCATGGCGACACCACCGTCGCCACCCCGGTCGAGATCGACCAGGACCAGCTGCTCGGCATCGAGCGTGTCGAGGTGGTCGCCCCCGAAGCGCCGAAAGTCTGCACCGTCACCCAGAACAAGGGCGGCGAGCGGATCGAGATCGAAATCCCCTGCCCCGACGAACTGACGCCCAACTGAGCCCCGGCTGACGCGCGGCAACACGCGACACCTCAGGTTTCACCCGGGGGAAGGATTGCCCCCGGAAACAACCGGACCCCGCCATCGCGCGGGGTCCGGTTCCGGCGTTTGGTCCCGGCATTTTCCGGACGGCCAACGCCACCGCGCACCTGCACGAATCGCACCATTCTCTGCCCCTGTTGCATTGCCGCCTCAGAAAACACCCGCAACGTCCGAGCAATACTTGCAAAAAACCGACTTCTGCCCCATTCTGCGTCAGAACCTTTGTGTCAAGACCCGCACCCCACATTCCGTAGGTCAAGCGGGCAGCGCAAGAAGAGCAGTGCGAACCAATCCCCCGGCAACGGTGGGGCGGGCGCTTAACCAGACAGGGGACACCCCGGCCGGGCGATTCCGACGGGACAACCCCAACGTCAGACTTGATCGGAGAGGCAGGATCACCATGACAGCAAAAGCAATACTACGGGCAGCCCTTGCCGGGCTCGCCATTGTAATGGCCCAATGGACCGGCGCGGCCAGCGCCGAAAGCATCAAGGTTTTGTCGAGCGCCACCACGGGTGCGCTCAACGTGCCGATGAACCGTGCCGTGGTGGTCGAAACCGAAGAGCCTTTCTCCACGGCCAACATCGCCAACCCCGGCATCGCCGACATCAACTCGCTCTCGGAGCGCTCCATCTATGTGCTCGGCAAGGCCCCGGGACGCACCACGCTCACGCTGATCGCCCCCGACGGCCAGCTGCTGACCAACGTGGAAATCCGCGTCACCCCCGACGTGGCCGAGTTCAAGGAACGGCTGCGTCAGATCCTTCCCGGCGAGCCGATCGAAGTGCGCACCGCCAATGACGGCATCGTGCTGTCGGGCACCGTGGGCTCGATCAACGCCCTCGACCGCGCCCTCGACCTCGCCCAGCGCTACGCGCCGGACCGGGTGTCGAACCTGATGAACGTGGGCGGCACCCAGCAGGTGACCTCACCGCCAACCTGTTCGGCGGCAGCTTCGGCGTGAACCCCCCGGACCAGATCGGCGTTGGCTCCAGCAACGGCACCGGCCAGATCGGCCTCAGCCTTGGCACCAGCGCGCTCGGCCTGAACATGACCCTCACCGCGCTTGAAAACAAGGGTCTCGTGCGCACCCTGGCCGAACCGAACCTGACTGCGCTGTCCGGCCAGCAGGCGAAGTTCCTCGCCGGCGCCGAATACCCGATCCCGGTGGTCGACAAGGAGGGCGACGTCACCATCGAATACAAGCCGGTCGGCGTTCAGCTCAACTTCACCCCGCGGGTGGTCAATGGCGACATCATCAACCTTCAGCTCGACACCGCGGTCTCGGCGATCTCCAATGACACCGCCTATGTGTCCTCGGATATCGAGGTGAAAGCCTTCGACAAGCGCAGCGCCTCGACCACGGTCGAACTGCGCGACGGCCAGAGCTTCGCCATTGCCGGCCTGTTGCAGGACGATTTCGTCGACAGTGTCGCCCAGGTCCCGTGGATTGGCGACGTGCCGATCCTCGGTGCGCTGTTCCGCTCGACCGATTTCGCCCGCAAGCAATCGGAACTGGTGGTCATCGTCACCGCGCATCTGGTCACCCCGACCCACAGCGCCGCGCTGATGGTGCCGACCGACCGCATCGTGCCGCCGAGTGAATACGAGCTGTTCATGAACGGCGCCACCGAAAACCTGGCGATGCCGTTGCAGGGCGCCGCGGGCGAAGTCGCCCGGCAGGATTTCGGCGGCTCCTACGGCTACGTGATGGAGGATTGATCGATGACCCTTGCCACCACCAGAACCCTTCTGATTGCCACCTCGATCACCGCGCTTGTCGCCGGCTGCTCGAACAGCGGCGAGACCGCCGAGAGATACCGCGAGGCGGGTGCGATCCCGGCAAGCCAGAAGTTCGGCGAATCGGTGATCAACGATATCGGCTACCACAACGGCAGTCTGGTCTACAACTTCGCCAAGCGCTTCCACGAGACGGTGCCCGACACGGTGACCTTCGCCTTCAACTCGACGGCGCTCGACCCGAACGCCCGGGCGGTGCTGCTGCGCCAGGCGCATTTCATCAAGCAGTTCCCCGAAGTGCGCTTCAAGGTCTTCGGCTATACCGACGCGGTGGGCTCGAGTGCCTATAACCACCGTCTGGGCTACCGCCGCGCCAAGGCCGTCGTCGCCTTCCTCGTGGAACAGGGTATCAGCCGCAAACGGCTCCAGGCGGTGGTCTCCTACGGCGAGACCCACCGGCTGATCCAGACCGAGGGCCGCGAGCGCCAGAACCGCCGCGCGGTCACCGAGGTCTCGGGCTTCGTCGCCAATGCGCCGCTGATCCTCGACGGCAAATATGCCCAGGTGATCCAGCGCGAATATGTCGAGAGTGCCACCGAAGAGCCGTCGCGCACCGAGTCCTTCTCGCTCACCGGCGAGGGCGGCTGACGACCGGCCCCTCCCCCGCAACACCCGACACGGCAACGGCCGGCTTCACAGCCGGCCGTTTGCATTTGCGCGCCCGCATGTGTTCCGGCCCGCCTGCACCCGGCGCGGCCCTTTCCCTGTTCTGCGGCGGGAAACAGCCCCGATCCAGCCCGGGTCATCGTCCCAATTGACCGCACATTTACGCAGGTTTCGCCCCAATCCTGCCGCCATTCATTGCAATTTTGCAGCATACGAGCAGGCCCCGCGCACGACTCGCCGGGGCCGGGTTCTCCCGGTGTCTGCAAGAATTGCCGGACAGGCCGACCGGGGGATCCGAGTGAAAGGGAAGAGGCAATATGAGCGGAAACGCAGCCGCGCTGGTCGAACCAGCCCCCATCGTTGCCTGCACCATCTCGCGGGATGTGCAGGAGTTCGACCTCCTGATCGAAGACATGGAGGCGGAGCTCGGCGAAAGCTGGGGCGATCTGTCGATTTCCGACGCCATCACCTTTTTCGGCCAGCCCGATGCCGAATCGCTCGAATTCATCGCCGTGGCCATGGACGAGGAAGACGAGCCCAACCTCGCCCGGTTCGCCGAGGTGATCCGCAAGGCCACCACCCATGGCATCAAGGCGATCGTGATCGCCGAGGAAGTCAGCCCGATCGCGCTGCACCAGCTGCTCAAGATGGGGGCGGAAGAATTCGTCCCCTACCCGCTTCCCGAGGGCGCGCTGCATGACGCCATCGAGCGGCTGCGCACGCCGGAGCCCGAACCCGAACCCGTCCGGCACGAGATCGCCCACGCCAACGGCGGCCGGAGTGGCAATGCCGATGGCGTGGTGCTGGCGATCCACGGGCTCGCCGGCGGCGTCGGCGCCACCACGCTGGCGATCAACCTCGCCTGGGAACTCGCGACCGTCGAAAAGGAACACCCGCCCAGCGTCTGCCTGCTCGACCTCGATCTGCAATTCGGCACCGTCAGCACCTATCTCGATCTGCCCCGCCGCGAAGCGGTCTACGAGCTGTTGTCCGATACCGAAAGCGCCGATCAGGACAGTTTCAACGCGGCGATGATCTCGTTCAACGACAAGCTCCAGGTGCTCACCGCGCCCTCCGACATGCTGCCGCTCGATCTGGTGAGCGACGAAGACATCCGCCGCATCATCACCATGGCGCAATCGCAATTCGACTATGTCATCATCGACATGCCCAGGACCGTGGTGCTCTGGACCGAAACCGTGCTTCAGGCGGCGCATGTCTATTTCACCCCGGTCGAGCTCGACATGCGCTCGGCACAGAACACGCTGCGGATGATCCGGGCGCTGAAATCGGAAGAACTGCCGGTCGACCGGCTGCGCTACGTGCTGAACCGCGCCCCCAAGTTCACCGATCTCACCGGCAAGGGCCGGGTCAAGCGCATGGCCGAGAGCCTCGGCATCTCGATCGACATCCACCTGCCCGACGGCGGCAAACAGGTCGTTCAGGCCGGCGACCACGGGCTGCCCCTGGCCGAGAGCGCGCCGAAATCGCCGCTGCGCAAGGAAATCGCCAAGCTCGCCAAATCGGTCCACGAGGTCAACCAGAACGCTGACGCGGCCGCGAAATAGGAGGCTCTGTCTTGTTTTCCCGTTACAAGAAGGGGGGCGGGAAATCCGCCGCCGGAAATCCGAACCTGCATGCGGTGCCGGAGGCCAAACCCGCCGCCGCCGCTGCCGTGCCCGCCCCCACGACTCCGGCGGGCCCCAAGGCCACGCGCCGCGACACCGCGCCAGCGCGGACATCGTCCGAGGACCGCGAGCGCAAGCGCCGTCAGCGGCTCGGCGAAATCAAGGTCGAGCTGCACAAGCAATTGCTCGACAACCTCAACCTCGCCGCCCTCGACACCGCCTCCGAAAAGGACCTGCGCGCCGAGATCAGCGCCATCGCGTCGGAAGTCCTCGCCGACATGAACGTGGTGCTGAACCGCGAGGAAAAGACCCATCTCAACCAGGAATTGTTCGACGAGGTCACCGGCCTCGGGCCGCTCGAGCCGCTGCTGAAGGACGAGACCGTCAACGATATTCTGGTCAACGGCCCGCATCAGGTGTTCGTCGAACGCGACGGCAAGCTGGCGCTGACCGACGTCCAGTTCAAGGACGAACGCCACCTTCTGCGGATCATCGACAAGATCGTCTCCGCCGTCGGCCGGCGGGTCGACGAAAGCAACCCCCATGTGGACGCCCGTCTCGCCGACGGGTCGCGTTTCAACGCCATGGTGCCGCCGATCGCGGTCGACGGCTCGCTGGTCTCGATCCGGAAATTCAAGAAGGACAAGCTCGGGGTCGACGAGCTTGTGGGCTTCGGCGCCTTTTCCGAGGAAATGGCCGCCTATCTGCAAGCCGCGGTCTCCTGCCGGCTCAACGTCATCGTCTCCGGCGGGACCGGCTCGGGTAAAACCACCACGCTCAACGCGCTGTCGTCCTTCATCGACAATTCCGAGCGCATCCTCACCATCGAGGATACGGCCGAACTTCAGCTCCAGCAGGTCCATGTGGGCCGGATGGAAAGCCGCCCGCCCAACGTCGAGGGCAAGGGCGCGGTGACCCAGCGCGATTGTCTGCGCAACGCGCTCCGGATGCGCCCCGACCGCATCATCGTCGGCGAAACGCGGGGCGAGGAAGTCATCGACATGCTTCAGGCCATGAACACCGGCCACGACGGTTCGATGACCACGATCCACGCCAACTCCGCCCGCGACGCCGTTTCGCGTCTGGAAAACATGATCGCCATGTCCGGGATCGAAATGCCGATCAAGGCGGTGCGCGCCCAGATCGCAAGCGCCGTGAACCTCATCGTCCAGGCCAGCCGCCTCCAGGACGGTTCCCGCCGGATGGTGTCGATCACCGAGGTGACCGGCATGGAAGGCGATGTGATCTCGATGCAGGAAGTGTTCCGCTACCAGCGCACCGGGCTTCTGCCCGACGGCAAGATCGCCGGGCATTTTACCGCCTCCGGGGTGCGCTCGGCCTATTCCGAACGTTTCCGCCAGTGGGGCTACAACCTGCCCGCGGCCATTTTCGAACCCGTTGCAGCGGAGTAATTTACCATGATCCTTTCCGCAGAACCGCTGGTCTATCTGCTGATCTTCGTCGCGGTGCTGGTGCTGGTCGAAGGCGTCTATCTCACCGTCTTCGGCAAGTCGATCAGCCTCAACAACCGGGTCAACCGACGCCTCGAGATGCTCGAAAAGGGCGTCGACCGGGAGCAGGTGCTGGAACAGCTCCGCAAGGAGATGCACCAGCATATCGAAGCCCGGGGCATCCCGCTCTATTCGCTGCTTGCCGACAAGGCCCAGAAGGCCAATATCGCCTTTACCCCGCAGCAGCTGATCATGCTCATGGTCGGGGTCTCGGTGGTGGCCTATATCGGCCTCACCGTCGGCACCTCCACCGGGCTCGGCGTGCGCCTTGTCATCGCCATCGGGATGGGCGTCGGCGGGGTCTATGTCTGGATCAACAACAAGGCCAAGAAACGCCTCGGCCTGATCGAGGAACAGCTCCCCGATGCGGTGGAACTGATGGTGCGCTCCTTGCGCGTCGGCCACCCGTTCAGCTCCGCAGTGCAGATCGTCGCCCGCGAAATACCCGACCCGCTGGGCTCGGAAATGGGCGTGATCGCCGACGAAAGCTCCTACGGGCGCGACGTTTCCGAAAGCCTCAAGCACCTCGCCGAACGCATGGACATGCAGGACCTCCGCTTCCTCGCGGTGGCGGTGTCGATCCAGCAGACCTCGGGCGGCAACCTCGCCGAGATCCTCGAAGGCCTCTCCAAGGTGATCCGCGCGCGGTTCCGGCTGTTCCGCCGGGTGAAGGCGATCACCGCCGAGGCCAAATGGTCCGGCACGTTCCTGTCGGGTTTCCCGCTGGTGGCGCTGGTGATGATCAACGTGATCCAGCCCGACTACTACGACGAAGTGAAAGAGACCTCGCTGTTCATCCCGGCAGCGCTGGTCGCCGGCGCCTTCCTCGTGGCCAACGTTTTCGTCATGCGCTCGCTGACAAATATCAAGGTGTGAGGCCAGGATGATTGACCGGTTCATGACCACGCTGACCGAGAATTTCGGTCCCTTCGGGCCGCTGCTGGCGGTTGGCGGTCTCGGGTTGCTGCTGGTGCTCATCACCCTGCCAACCCTGCTGAAACGCACCGAAGACCCGCTGGAAAAGCTCAAGCGCAGCCGCATCGACCCGTCGGGCGGCAAGAAATCCCTGCGCTCCGCCGCCGCCGCGGCCAATTCCAAGCGCGACAAGCTCGAGCGCTACAAGGAATTCCTCGAACCCACCGATGCCGAAGAATATTCCGCGATTCAGCTGAAGCTGTTGCAGGCGGGTTACCCCGGCAAGAACGCGGTGCGCGTCTTCCACTTCGCGCAGATGGCGCTCGGGGTCGGCTTCCTGATCCTCGGTGTGGGCTATGCGATCCTGAAAACCACCACCGGCGATCCGAGCACCCAGCAGACCATCCTGTCGATCCTCATCCCCGGGGCCATCGGCTACATCGCGCCGAAACGCTGGGTCGAGCGCCGGGTCGAACTGCGCAAGGAAGAAATCCAGAACGGTTTCCCCGACGCGCTCGACATGCTTCTGGTCTGCGTCGAGGCCGGGCAATCGCTCGACCAGGGGATCATCCGGGTGTCCAAGGAAATCCGCGCGGGCTTCCCCTCCCTCGCCGACGAATTTGCGATCATCAGCCACGAGATGAAGGCCGGCAAGGACCGCATTCAGGTGCTGCGCGATTTCGGCGAACGCTGCGGCGTGCCGGACGTGGCAAGCTTCACCACGGTGATGATCCAGTCGGCCACTTTCGGCACCTCGATCGCCGAAGCGCTGCGGGTCTATTCCTCGGAAATGCGCGACAAGCGGGTGATGCGGGCCGAGGAAAAGGCCAACACCCTGCCGACCAAGATGACCCTCGCCACAATGATGCTGACGGTGCCGCCGCTGCTCATCATCCTGATCGGCCCGTCGGTCTACGAAGTCTTCGTGACGCTCAGGGAGTTCAGCCCCTGATTTTCACCTCCGGGGAGGTGTGGTGTGCGTCCGGGCGGCGCGCGGCCGGGAAACCGCCGCGCGCCGCAACTCTTGTGCGCCGGGGCATGCCCTCCCCATTGCCCCCGATTCCGCGACCCGTTACCATTGCCGCAACAGCCCGAACGGGCGGCAGAGGCGGCAGGAGACGGGCATGACCACATATCGCAAGGCGGCAGAGAGCGCCCCCCCCCTTCTCGCGGGTATTCTGGTGCTCGCGCTCGCCGCCTGCGCCGCCCCCGGCCTCGGCCACCGCGGCGACGGCGTCTATGCCCCCGACGCCCGCCCGCTGATGGGCGAAAGTGTCGACGGGCTGATCGTCGGCCACCGGCTGATGGCCGCGGGGGAATACGAGCTTGCCCTCAAGGCCTATACCCGCTCCGCCCTCGAACGCGGCATCACCGTCGACGTGCTCTCGGCCATCGGCTCGGCCAATCTCAAGCTCGGCCGCCTCGGCCAGGCCGAAGACCTGCTGCGCCAGGCGGTGAGGAAGGACGAAAGCTTCGCCCCGGCCTGGAACAACCTCGGCGTCATCCTCGTCGAAACCGGCAAACCCGCCGAGGCCGCGCGGGTGTTCCGCATCGCCTACAGCCTCGACGGTGGCAAAACCGACTCGATCAAGCAAAATCTCACCTTGGCGCTCGCCAAGGTCGATAACATCTCATATGATGTCCCAGAAGACGCGACGTTCGAGCTGATGCGACGGGGGCAAGGCAACTACCTGCTTCTGGCGCGCCAGTAGAGAAACCAAAACGAAACCCGAACGCGCGATCAACGAGCAGGAAAAGGGCGCAGGCACCATGTACAGGATCATTGTTTTGTCTCTCTGCCTCGGCGGTGCCGTGGCACTTTCGGGCTGCAAGGGCAAGATGACCGATGAAGAGGTCGAACGCGCCGTGGCCGGCGTCAACGTGATCGACGAGTCGAACCTCAACGACGTGATGATGACGGCGGCGGACCCCAACGAAGCGGTCGCCTATTTCACCCGCACCCATGAGCAATATCCCGACCGGGTCGACATCCAGCGCGGCCTCGCCAAGAGTCTTGTGCGCGCCCGCCGCCCCGCCGAGGCGGTGAAATACTGGACCATGGTCGTGGGCAGTGCCGAGGCCACCCCGGCGGACCGGGTGTCGCTGGCCGACGCGCTGATCCGCGCCGGCGACTGGCCCCGCGCCCGCACCGAGCTCAACAAGATCCCGCCCACCTTCGAAACCTACGACCGCTACCGGCTCGAAGCGATGGTGGCCGATGCCGACAAGGATTGGTCCAAGGCCGACAGTTTCTACGAAACCGCCGCGGGGCTCACCGTCCAGCCCGCCCGTACCCTCAACAACTGGGGGTTCTCGAAGCTCACCCGGGGCGATTTCAAGGGCGCCGAGAAGCTGTTTCTCGAGGCCCTCACCTATGACGGCTCGATGTTCACCGCCAAGAACAACCTGATGATGGCCCGCGGCGGCCAGCGCAAATACGACATCCCCGCGATCTCCATGTCGCAGATCGAACGCGCCCGGCTGCTGCACACGCTGGCGCTGGCGGCGATCAAACAGGGCGATATCTCCATGGGCAAGACCCTGCTCGAAGAGGCGGTCGATACCCATCCGCAGCATTTCGACGAGGCGGTCCGGTCGCTGCGCGCCCTCGAAAACGATCTCCGCCGGAGCTGACCGATGCTCCTCACCGACCAATCCGCCATCGCCGCGCTGTGGTTCCTGCCCTTCGTGCTCCCGATCGCCGTCTGGGTCGCCTGGTCCGACATGGCGCGGATGAAAATTCCCAACCTCGCGGTGCTGGCGCTGGTGCTGGTCTTTGCGGTCATCGGGCTGGTGCTGGTCTGGACCGGCACCTGGACGCTTGAGACATGGGGTTGGCGCTGGGCCCATCTGGGCGTGATACTGGTCATCGGGTTCGTCGCCAACATGGCGCGGGCCATGGGCGCGGGCGACGCCAAGTTCTTCGCCGCCATGGCGCCGTTCATCGCCCATACCGACGCGCTGATGTTCATCTATCTGCTGGCGGCGGTGGTGGTCGTCGGCTTCACCCTGCACCGTCTGGCGCGGGCCAGCGATTGGGTGCGGGCCCGCACGCCGGATTGGCAAAGCTGGGTGCGCAAGGATTTCCCCATGGGCCTCTGCCTCGCCTCCGCGCTGGTGATCTACCTCGCCGCGGGCGCGGTTTGGGGGCTTTGAGGGCCGATGACGGCCCCCAAGGCGCCCGCGGGTTGCCGCTTCCCCGCACGACGCATATCGGCATGCGCGGGCCAACCGTTTGCCCGCCACTTTATAGCGTTTGACGAAATACCTGAGACAAAGAGCATCACTTAACGCGCCCAAAATCTTCGATTTCAGGCAACGCCTGGGTGATTCAGGTTTTTCGCATAACGCTTTAATAATGGAAGATACTCATTCATTTCTTGTAATTTGTGCCGCAAATACTCCGGCACAAAATTGTTTCGCTCTGCCCTGTCGACGAACGCCCCGCGCGGACCTATATTGGTCATGAGGCAACGCATTGGCGGTCTCCCCTGTCGGGTCAGACGTTTCTCGGCCAGATCCTTGCAGGTGCAGACTTCCACCGGGCAGTGTATTCCGAACGGACGGGATTCAGGCGGGCGTTGCCTCACGACATCCCCGCTTTCCGGTTTTCAGGCCTTCCGGTTTATAGACTTTCCGGTCAACAGCCCATTCAGCCTGTTTACCTCCGCCAGCGCGACACCGAGCTTTCCAGCACGTCCCTATGCAGGAAACAACGCACACCGTCACCGCTGCGGGATCTGGAGCAGCCAATATCCCAGGTGGCGGGCGTCAGGTCTGCGGGGTCAAGTCTGGCGGGGGGGTTGAACGCGCCGTTTTCATCGAAAAGAAACTGCGACGACAATTGGCCGATATATTCCCAATCCTCATGATAGGCGCCGATTTCGGCACCGGTGCCCGACCTGACCGGCACCTCGGCGCCGTCGAGCCATGTCGTGAGGAAAAAATCGACCGCCGTCAGGCTGTCGGCAGCAACCTGGCGCAGCAGGTAGCCTTCGCATTTTCCCTTCGAAACCAGCCGGTTGGATCCGTCATACTGAGCGCAATGGCCGGCGAGCCTGTCCCATATCACGGGCAGAAGCGTGTCGGCCCCGATGCGGCCGTCACGGGCCTTTCCGGCGATGTCGACCAGCTCTTCGAGGGTGGTATACCCCGGATACATCGCCCATCCGTAATTGCCCGGCGACGGCGTAACCGCCTGCTGGCGCGGCGGGGCGGAGGCGAAAACCGTGGCGCCGGTGGCGGTGTCGTATTCGATGTCGCAGCTTCCGGACCATGTGTTGACCGTATCGACGATGACTGTCTCCTCGGGAGAAATCCTCTGACTTTCCGGATCCTCCACCCAATAGGCCAGATCAGGTTCGTGATACCACCAGCTGCGGGACTCAGCACGAATATCGGCCGGAATACCCGCTTTCGAATATTGTTCCTCCTGACTCAGGGTCGTTCCGTCGAGCACGGCGATATTGCGGCAGAGCCTGATCAGATTGGCGCGGCTCGGCCGGTCGATCAGCGGCACGCCCGCGAGCCGGATCGACCAGCTCGCCGCCTCCTCGACATTGTTGATATAAAACATGTCACGCGCCGGCGTGGCCACCATCCTGTTGAACAGACTGGCCGGAAACCGGTAGCGCATCAGCCGGTCGGTCAGTTTGCGGGTGGTTTCCACGGCGACCGCATAGGCTTCGTTCACCGTCTCTTCAGTATAACTCCCGCTCGCAATATCCAGCGACGGCGCATGAAACCCGAGCTTGCCCTCGATATGCAGCACCCGGTCGATCTCGCGGACATTGTCCGTGGGGGCAATGTTGCTGAAATAGCCACCGGCCATGAACAGCACCGCGCAGGCGCTCTCGCACCGCGCCCCCGCGGGCACCGCGGTGCCGAGAGCGCTGATGATACTGGCGGCATCAGAATGGGGGGTCGAAACCGCGGGGATGATCTCGCTGTCGACCTTGTAGGAAAAGGCCAGCGTATCGGCCATTTCGATCGCTTCGGTGAGCGCGCCGCCAGGGCTGTTGAGGCAGATCCGCAAAAGCCCCGGTTCGAGCCATCCGAGCCGGGTGATCATCGCCTCGCCCTCTTTCCCGGTCGCGAGGTCATCAACCAGTTCGACCAGAGCGGCCCGGAAGCGTTTCGCGTCGCCCGGCAGGATCGGACCGTCAACGCTCATCACGCAATTGAGGCTTTTGTCGCCGCCGAGGCGGAAATCGGCCGCTTCAGCCTGAAGCGGCAGGAGCAGGGCAAGAAAAGGAAGGAACCAACGCATGAGACACCTTTCGCAAATAATTCAGGACCGCGGGCCCTGTTTTTCGTAGAGCACATAAAGATCGTTGCGCCGCACCTCGGTGAGCGGCGTGCCGCTTTCCGTCACCTCCTCGAGCACCAGCTTGCGCACCTTGGGCGAAAGCGGACAGAGCGGCACCAGAAGGTAATCCGCCGCCTCCCATCCCGGCAGCCCGCCATAATACCACGGCGACGCCCCGGGCAGCGGCTCGGAGGCGCCGAACAGCCAGAAGGACGACAGAATGTCGGCCGGAAACAGCGTCTTGCCATCGACCAGACCAGAGGCCTTCAGATCTTTGGAGATCGCGTCGAAAAACGCGATCACCCCGAGGTCGATGGTGCAGACGGGCCAGGTCTCGCCCCGGAACTCGGTCAGATCGGGGCGCAGATCGGGGTTGTGGTAGGCCGCGTAAGGCTGGCCCTCGATATCCAGCGCCACCGAAGCGTCCACCCGCATGATGCGCAGATTGTCGGCATAGAGGTCCTGATGCGCCTCCACCCCCGGGAGCAGCGGCACATAGTCTTCGATGTCGCGCGACAGATGACGGAACGGCGAATAGGCGAGGTTGACCGCCGAGGGCATGGCGAAGGCCAGCGCCACCGCGCCCACCACCAGCAGCGCCTGCTTCACCTCCCAGCCGGGGCCGGCGTAATGCTCACGGGACGGCCGCAGCGTGAGCAGCAGAAGCCCGAGCAGCCAGAGCCATTGCGGGTCGTTGCCGTAATTCTGATATGTGACATAGAAGAACCCCGGCACCAGCAACAACAGCACCAGCCCTTCGCGCTTTGCCCCGGACTGGCGCAGCAGCACCACGCCGGCCAGCGCCGCGAGGCTGCCGCCCATATAGGCCGGCGCCCCGACGACCGAGGCGAAGGGCAGGCCCGGCTGCGGCCGCACATCGCTTGCCATCACCGTGAGCAGATCGCGCAGATAGGCAAGCCAGAAGGCGGGCCCGGCGAGCAGGGTCAGCCCCGCCGCGATCGCCAGCCCGGTGAGCACGGAAACGGCCATGGTGCGCCACGCCTGCCGCCCGGCCAGCGCCACCGCGATCGGCAGCACGAAAGCGCCGAAATAGGTGACCTTGACCAGCGCCATGAAGGCCAGCGCGGTGCCGATCACCACGCCATCGGCGGCGGGCGCCTTGAAACCCTCCCGGGGTTTCAGCATGGCGCAGGCGATGGCGATGAAGGCCGCGGCCCAGGCCCAGCGGTTGTAATGCATCGAGTTCGACACCGCGCGTTCGGTCTGGCCATGCACCAGCGCAAGGATCAGCACCAGCACCAGAACGCCGAAGACATGGGCCAGCGCGCCGCGGAAACGGCTGGCCGCCACCCACCAGATCGCGGGCAGCGCCAGAACGGCGACGAGGATCTGGGCCAGAAGCATCGACATCCCGCTGCCGAAACCGAGCCACACGAACAGCGCGATCGGCGCGGTCGCCAGCACCCCGATCGGGGTCTGGAAATCGAGATGCGGCCACTGGCCCGCGGCCTCGCGCAGCACGATCTGCAACACATGCAGCGTGTCGCCCTCGTGCTTGCCGATATAGAATCCGCCTTTCGCCAGCGTCGCGGCCGCAAGCACGGCCAGCACCATAACCAGAAAGCCACCGAGAAATGCAGGGTTCTGTCGGCTCATCTTTTCCTCTTCGCAGTGGGGTCGTTTTTTTGTCCCATTTCTCCGGCAGGCTGACGCCAACCGGAGTCTCAGCCTTGCTAGCCGCCGATTATGTTGCTGGAATGGCAACAGGCGGGTAGAATTGGGATAATCATGCAGGTTCCGGAAACAAAGCCGGGGAACACCCCCAAACCACACCGGCCGCATCCAAGCGGTCTGACCAGAGCCGCAAAAGCTGAGATCGAGGCAGCCCGATGAACATGCAAGCAATGTCGAACGTGCAGGCGCCGCCTGCCTGCAAATCCATGGCCGACACCGGCCTCACCCCGGTGTTGATGCGCGACATCCTGCTGAAAACCATGTTCCGCATGAATATCGAGACCGTCACCGAACTCGAACATGTGCTCGCGGTGCCGAGCCGGGTGATCCAGGACCTGCTGGACGACGCCCGCAGCCAGAACATGGTCGAAGCGCTGGGCACGCTGCACGCCAATGCCTCGGGCAGCGAGATGGGGTACCGGCTGTCGGACACCGGCAAGGCCCGCGCCCTCGATGCCCTCAGCCAGTCGGAATATTATGGCGCGATGCCGGTCACGCTCGACTCCTATTCCGAACAGATGAAGCGGCAGTCGATCCGCAACATCTCCATCACCCGCGAACAGCTCACCGCCGCGATGGGGCATCTGGTGCTGCCGGATGAGCTGCTCGACCACCTCGGCCCCGCCGTCGGCTCCGGCCGCTCGATCCTGATGTACGGCCCCCCGGGCAACGGCAAGTCCTCGATTTCCAACGGAATTCGCGACGCGCTGGGCGACAAGATCTATGTCCCCCGGGCGGTGGTCTACAACGGCCAGGTGATCACCGTCTACGACCCGATCGTGCATACCGCCGCCACCGAGATCGCCGAAGACCCGAATTCGCTGCGCCGCAATTCGAACCGTTTCGACCGCCGCTATGTGCTCTGCGACCGGCCGACGGTGATCACCGGCGGCGAATTGACGCTCGACATGCTCGACCTCAAATACAACCCGGTCGCACGCACCTATTCGGCGCCGTTGCAGTTCAAGTCCACCGGTGGGGTGTTCATCGTCGACGACCTTGGCCGTCAGGCAGAACCGCCGCAGGCGCTGATCAACCGCTGGATTCTGCCGCTTGAGGAGCAGAAGGACATTCTCGCGCTGCAATCGGGCGAGAAATTCGAAGTCCCCTTCGACACGCTGGTGATCTTCTCGACCAACTTCCACCCCAACGAGCTGTTCGACAAGGCGGCGCTGAGGCGGATCTTCTTCAAGATCAAGATCGACGGCCCGACCCAGGAAGAATTCCTCAAGATCTTCGCCATGGTGGCGCGCAAACGCGGCATGCCGCTGGACGAAAAGGCCCTCGTCCACCTGCTGAAGGTCAAATATCCGACGATCGACAACATCTACGCCAATTATCAGCCGATCTTCCTGATCGACCAGATGTGCGCGGTCTGCGAGTTCGAGGGCATCCCCTATCAGATGAGCCCGGAGCTCATCGACCGCGCCTGGGCCAACATGTTCGTCCGCGAGGAGAAGATCGTGCACTGAACCGTGCGGACGGCGCAGCCGGTTCCGGGTTGCGCCGTCCGGCATGCGGCAAGCCCTCCTGCTGCGCAAACCGATACCGGTTTGCGGCGGTGTGGGTGTAGCGTTTGACGAAATACCTGACAAAAAGAGCATCACTTAACGCGTTGAAATCTCCGATTTCAGGCAGCGTTAAGTGATTCAGTTTTTTCGCATAACGCTATAGGCTCAGGCCATGACAGCCTTGCCCAAGCGTTTTGCCGACTGGTTCGCCCGCAAGGGCTGGGTGCCGCATCCGCATCAGATCGACATGCTGGCACGGGGCTCCTGCCCCGCGACGCTGCTGATCGCGCCCACCGGCGGGGGCAAGACGCTTGCAGGATTCCTGCCAACTCTTACCGAACTGGCCGACAATCCCCGCGACGGATTGCACAGTTTATACATTTCACCCCTCAAGGCGCTCGCCGCCGACATGCGCCGCAACCTCACCGGACCGATTGCCGAGCTCGCGCTTCCGATCCGTGTCGACGACCGTTCCGGCGACACCAGCCAGACCCGCAAGAAGGCGCAACGCGCCGATCCGCCGCATATCCTGCTCACCACCCCCGAAAGCCTGGCGCTGCTTCTGTCCTACGAAGACGCGCCGCGGCTTTTCGCGCCGCTGAAACGGGTGGTGGTCGACGAGTTGCACGCGCTGGCCGAGTCGAAACGCGGCGACCAGCTGATGCTGCTGCTCACCCGGCTCGAAGCCCTTGCCCCGGGGCTGCGGCGGGTCGGGCTGTCGGCGACGGTGGACAACCCGCCGGCGCTGGCGCGCTATTTCGCCGGTGACGCCTGCGAGGTGCTCACCGCCGATCCCGGCCCCGCGCCCGACATCCGCATGCTCACCACCGAGACCCCGCCGCCATGGTCGGGCGGCGGCGGGCGCTACGCCATCCGCGAGGTGCTCGACGAGGTCCGCCGCCACAAGACCACGCTGATCTTCCACAACACCCGCGCCCAGGCGGAGATCTTCTTTCACCACCTGTGGCTCGCCAATGAAGACGCCCTGCCGATCGCCATCCACCACGGTTCGCTGGCGCGCGACGCCCGCGAAAGGGTCGAGGCGGCGATGGTGGCGGGGCGTCTCAGGGCCATCGTCTGCACCGGCACGCTCGATCTCGGACTCGACTGGGGCGATGTGGATCTGGTGATCCAGATCGGCGCGCCGAAGAATGTCAAACGTCTGGTGCAGCGCATCGGCCGCGCAAACCACCGCTACAACGCGCCCTCGAAGGCGCTGCTGCTGCCCGCCAACCGCTGGGAGGTGATCGAGTGTCAGGCGGCAATCGAGGCGGTCCATGCCCATGACCTCGACGGCGAGCCCCGCGGCCCCGGCCCCCGCGACGTGCTCTGCCAGCATATCCTGATCCGCGCCTGTTCCGGCCCGTTCGGGGCGGAGGCGCTGTACCGCGAGGTGGTGCGGGCGGGGCCCTATGCCGGGCTCAGTCGGACGGATTTCGACGCCTGCCTCGATTTCGCCGCCACCGGCGGCTATGCGCTGCGGGCCTATGACCGCTGGCAACGTCTGATGCTGCGCGACGGGCTGTGGCAGTTGCGCGACCCGCGCAGCCGCCAGCTGATCCGCATGAACCTCGGCACGATCCAGGACAGCGACACCCTCAAGGTGCGGATGCGCGGCCAGCGCAGCGCGCTCGGTGAGGTCGAAGAGGCCTTCGCCGCCTCATTGGTGCCGGGGGATACCTTTCTGATCGGCGGCCGGATCGTCCGCTTCGAAAGCCTGAAGGAGATGCATGTGGAGGTCAGCCGCGACCGGGGCCGCAAGCCGAAGGTCGCGGTGTTCATGGGCACCAAGTTCTCCACCTCGACCCAGCTTTCGGCGCGGATCCTCGCGCTGCTGCACCGCGACCTCTCCGCCCTGCCCGCCCATACACAGGCGTGGATCCGCCTTCAGGCCGAAGTCTCCGCCCTGCCCCGGCCCGGACGGCTGCTGGTGGAGAGCTTCCCCCATGAAGGCCGCGCGCACAGCTGCGTCTACGGGTTTGCGGGCCGGGGCGCCCAGCAGACCCTCGGGCTGTTGCTTACCCGGCGGATGGAAGACGCCGGGCTCGGGCCGCTCGGCTTCGTCGCCAGTGATTACGCCACGCTGATCTGGTCGCTGGAGCCGATGCCCGACCCGGCGGCGCTGATCGACCGCGCCGGGCTGGTGGAGGGGCTGGACGGGTGGCTTGCGGAAAACGCACTGATGAAGCGCAGCTTCAAGGCGGCGGCGACCATCGCCGGGCTGACCCCGCGCAATTTCCCCGGCAAACGCGCCAACGCGCGTCAGGCCACCTTCTCCTCCGACATCCTCTACGACACGCTGCGGCGCTACGACCCCGGCCATCTGCTGCTCGACATCACCCGCGAAGAGGCAATGCGGGGCCTGATCGGGTTTGGGCGGATCGAGGAAATGCTCGCACGCACCCGGGGGCGGATCGACCATGTGAGGGGCGAAAGCGTGACGCCCTTTGCCGCCCCCCTGTTCCTCGAAGTCGGCAAGGTGCCGGTGGAGGGCGCGGGCGCGGAGGCGGTTCTGGCGGCGGAGGCGGAACGGCTGATGGCGGCGGCGGGGCTCGCGTTATTTTACGATCCAAAAAAACCTTGTCCAAATGTCTGTTTGTGGTTTGATATGGGCCAGAGCCAAGAGGCGCGAAGTGATCGATTCTTTCAGCAGCGGATTGATCTTGCCCCGCCAGCCAGCGGTCGGTGGTTCTGTGGCATCGCGGCCCGTCTTGCCGGCTAGTCTCGTGCCCAATCTCGCAACCAGTCTCGCGGACAGTCTCGCGGCCCAGCCTGCGCCCCCCAGCCTGCGTTGCCCCTCTGCACCCCGCACCCACCCGGCCGCAAACCACCCGAAAACCAACCGGACCCATTCCGGACAAAGGAGGACCACATGAAGACCATCCTCAACTCCGTGGCCGCGACCGCGCTTATCGCCCTCGCCCTGCCCGCCTTCGCCGAAGTCACCGTGCTCGGCTGGCCCGGCGGCCCCGAGGAAACCGCCCTGCGCGCCGCGACCGAGGCCTATAACGCGCTCGACAGC
>PDWI01008444.1_pt1 | contig 25257 bp, 25 predicted proteins | sample 1430891 | NCBI WGS metagenome assembly PDWI01 (sample SAMN01162508, study PRJNA174530) | Oral metagenome, whole genome shotgun sequencing project. | biome: Marine environment; feature: Marine mammal; material: Swab sample of the gingival sulcus; isolation source: swab sample of gingival sulcus...
ACGGCAGGCTTGGGCAGAACATGGGGGGCAAGGCCATGAAACGACTTTGGAGAATGCGGCGCCTGATGGGGGTTTCGGCCCTGACACTTCTGGTGGTCGGCTGTGCCGAGAAGGAAGTCATTCTGAGCGGCCTGCGCGAAGACCTCCGCAGCCCCGGCTACGATGTCTCCGATGCAACGGCGGCGGCCAATGCAGCGGCAGTCGCGGCAGAGGCCAACGCGCCCTTCACCAATCTCTCGCGCCCGGCCAATGTCGGCGCCGGTTCCGGCGTTGCGCGCTGGACGCATCGTGGCGGCGACGCCGCGCACCGTCTGCCCCATGCTGCCTTCTCCGCCCGGCCCCAACTGGTCTGGTCTTCCGACGCAGGCGCGGGCAACGAACGCAAGTTCCGCATCACGGCCGAGCCGGTGTCGGACGGCACCCGCGTCTTCACGATGGACAGCCACGCCCAGCTCGTGGCCCACGGCATCGGCGGCGAAGACCTTTGGACGGTCGATCTCACCCGTCCGGGCGAACGCGCCGGTTCCGGCTCCGGCGGCGGCCTTGCGCTTGGCGCGGGCAAGCTGTTCGCCACCACCAACCAGGGTGAACTGATCGCGCTGGACCCGGCGACCGGGCAGATCGCCTGGCGCCAGAAGTTTCCCGGTGGCATCCACGGTGCCCCGACCGTCGCGGGCGGGCGCATTTATGTCTCGACAGCTAACAGCATGGGCTACGCGGTCAACGCGGGCAACGGGCGAATCGTCTGGGATCTCGCCGGCGTGCCGACGCAATCGGGCGTCTCGGGCGCGGCGGCCCCGGCGGTGAGCGGCAACATCGTGGTGTTCCCGCTGGCCAATGGCTCGCTGCTGGGCGTCGATGCCGGTGACGGTGGGCTCAAGTGGGTCGCACGCGCTTCCGGCGGGCGCGCAGGCTCCGGCCACAGCGTGCTGCAAGCCTTTACCGGCGAGCCTGTGATCGCCGGTGGTGTGGTCTACGCGGCCACCGCCGCAGGCCGGGCCATCGCCGTGAGCCTCGCCACGGGCCAGAAGCTCTGGACCGTCGAAGAGGGCGCGCAGGGTACCATGGCCGTGGCCGGCGGCTCGGTCTACTTCGTGACCGATGAAGCCCGCCTCGTGCGGCTCTCGGCGCGCGACGGTGCGAAGGTCTGGTCGGTCGATCTGCCGCGCTACACCAAGCCCGACAAACCGCGCCGCCTGAAGTCGGTCTGGCCCGCCTTCGGTCCGCTGCTGGCCGGCGGTCGCCTCTGGATCGCCTCGGGCGACGGCCTGCTGCGCGCGTTCAATCCGGCGGACGGTGCCGCGGGCACCACGGTCGAACTGCCCTCCGGCGCGGCCAGCCGTCCGATTGTCGTGGGTGGCATGATGATGTTCATGACCGACAAGGGCGATTTGATCGGCCTGCGTTGATCCCGGCGCGAATCGGCTCTATGTGTGCAGGCTGACGCCTGAGGAGCCGCCATGTCTTTCACCCTCGCTATCGTGGGGCGCCCCAATGTGGGCAAGTCCACCCTGTTCAACCGCCTCGTGGGGCGCAAGCTCGCGCTGGTCGACAACCAGCCCGGGGTCACGCGCGATCTGCGCGAGGGCGAAGCCCGTCTCGGCCCGCTGCGCTTCACGGTGCTCGACACTGCGGGCCTCGAAGAAGCCACCGACGAGAGCCTTCAGGGCCGGATGCGCCGCCTGACGGAACGCGCCGTCGAGATGGCCGACGCCTGCCTGTTCCTGATCGACGCCCGCGCCGGGGTCTTGCCGACTGACGAGATCTTCGCCGACATCCTGCGCCGCAAGAACGCCCATGTGATCCTCGCCGCGAACAAGGCCGAGAGCCGCGCCGCCGAGGCGGGGCTGATCGAGGCCTACGGGCTGGGCCTTGGCGACCCGATCCGCATGTCGGCCGAACACGGCGAAGGCCTGGGCGAGCTGGCCACCGCGCTGTTGCCCATCGCCGAGGAAATGTCCGCCCGCGCCGCGCGCATCGCCGACGAAGCTCCGCTGACCGACGTGACCGTGAACGACGAGGACGAGACCGAAGCGCCCTCCCACGCCCCCACGGCGAAACGACCGTTGCAGGTGGCGGTGGTCGGTCGCCCGAACGCGGGCAAGTCGACGCTGATCAACAAGCTGCTTGGTGAGGAACGTCTGCTGACTGGCCCCGAGGCCGGCATCACCCGCGATTCCATCTCGCTCCCGCTCGACTGGAACGGCACCCCGACGCGCATCTTTGACACCGCCGGCATGAGGAAGAAGGCGAAAGTTCAGGAAAAACTTGAGAAATTGTCGGTTGCCGACGGGCTGCGCGCGGTGAAATTCGCCGAGGTCGTGGTGGTGATGCTCGACGCCGCGATCCCCTTCGAAAGCCAGGACCTGCGCATCGCCGACCTCGCCGAACGCGAGGGCCGCGCGGTGGTGGTGGCGGTCAACAAATGGGACGCGGAGCGCCACAAGCAGGAAAAACTGCGCGACATGAAGGAGGCTTTCGAACGCCTCCTGCCACAATTGCGCGGCGCCCCGCTGGTGACGATTTCGGCCAAAACCGGCAAGGGGCTGGACCGCCTCCACGCCGCTGTCCTGCGCGCCCACGACACCTGGAACCGCCGTGTCCCCACTTCGCAGCTCAACCGCTGGCTCGAAGGCATGGTCTCGTCGCATCCGCCCCCCGCGCCGGGCGGTCGCCGCATCCGGCTGCGCTACATGACACAAGTCAAGACCCGTCCGCCGGCTTTCGTCGTGATGTGCTCCCACCCCGACAAGCTTCCCGAAAGCTATTCGCGCTATCTTGTCAACGGCTTGCGCGACGACTTTGACATGCCGGGCACGCCGGTGCGCCTGTTTATGCGTTCCCAGGCCGACCAGAACCCCTACAAGGACAAGAAAAACTGGGGCGCCCCCTCGCGTCTGCGCAAACACATCGACCGCCAGAAAGGGCGCCCGAAAAAGAAAAGCTGACTCCCTCTTCATCTTGGTAAAAATACTCACGACACGGCATTTCCTCTCGTGAGGCGCTGGAAAATTGCGCGCTAACGCGCCCACCATTCTTTATACGAGGGGCGCTGCCCCTCGCGCTCCCCGAGGTATTTTCAGACCAAAGAAGCAGTTTGGTGCATGCCGAGCGCAGCGAGGCCTGACAGATACCATGAGGCCCGAGCGGAGCGAGGCGAAATCAGTTCAGGTATTCCATCGGGTCGACGCTGACGGTGCCTTCGCGGACCTGGAAGTGCAGGAGGGCGGGTTTTCCGGTGCGGACCATGGCGACGCAGCAACTTTTTGGCCCTTCTTGACCTTGATGTTCTCGATCCCGGCGTAGACCGTCAACAGGTTGCCGCTGTGACGCAGCACGAGGATCGGCACCTGGTTCGTGTCGCGGGTGATCGCGGCGACGGTGCCGGCGCGGGCAGCGCGGACGGTGGCGCCGCTGGTCGTCGAGATGTCGATCCCGTCGGTCTTGCCGGCCTCGAAGGCCTTGGCGACACGTCCATCGACGGGCATGACCATCCGGGCGGCGGAAGCGGCGGTGCGGGTCGCGGCGAGATCCGGGGTTTCGGTCGTTGTGACCACGGCCGGTTCCGGTTTCGGCAGCGCGGTGGCGGCGGAGGGGGGCACGGGGGTGCGCGAACCTGTGCCGGGGGGGGAGACCGTTTCCGCGGCGGGTTGTTCGAGCACCACCGGGATCAGCAGGTATTGGCCCTCGCGCACGGTGAGGGCGTTGTCGAGGCTGTTCCATTCGGCCAGCGCGCGCACGGAAACCCCGTAGCGCCGCGAGATGGAATAGGCCGTTTCGCCGCGTTTGACATGGTGGCGCACCGGTTCCGGCTGTGCAGTGGCCGCCGGCGCGGCGGTGGTCGTGGGATTGGTGCTGGTGAGGCGGTCGAGCGCATTGCCGGCGAGGGTGGTCACGTCGATGGTGCCGGGCGCCGTGGGTGAATTGTTGGCAACCCGGCGCGGCAGCGCGATGATCTCGCCGGACCGCAGGGTGTTTTCTGGCGGGATCCCGTTGTAGCTGCCCAGTTCGTTCGCGCCGAAGCCGAGTCGGGCGGCCATTTGCGAGACGGTTTCGTCGCCACGGGCAACGGCCACGTCATAGGCGGGGTAGGAGATCACGCCGCGGGCGTCGGGCGAGGGCCGGTCGGCGATCCGGGCGTTGCGTGCGGCCTCGCTGGTGGAGAAGCCTCCGGCGAAGCCGCGCAGGTCGAGGTCGAACCCGTCTTCGCAGGCGGCGAGCGACAGAAGAAGCACGCCGGCGAACGCCAGTTTCGTGCGGGGGTGGGTCGGGGTCGTCATGCTCTCGTCCTCTTGCCTCTCGGGCAGTTGTTTCGTGGACCCTCTGTCGGGGGCCTTTTCGCGGGCCCACAAGCGGGCTGTTTCACGCCACATCACCCCAAACCTTCCAGAAGGGGCACGAAGCGCACCGGCATCAACTCTTCGTAATCGAACCCGTCTTGCGTGCGCACGACCTTCAGCAAGGTCTGCACTGCGTCCGACTGGCCCACCGGCAGCACCATGATACCGCCGATTGCCAGTTGAGCCAAGAGCGGCCCGGGGGGGTCTTCTGCGGCGGCGGTGACGATGATGCGCTCGAAGGGGGCCTGTTCGGGCAGGCCAAAGCTGCCGTCGCCGGTGATGGCGGTAATGTTGTGCAGGCCGAGTCGTTCGAAGATGGCGCGGGCTTCGCGCACCAGTGGCCGGTGGCGGTCGATCGTGTAGATCCGCCGTCCGAGCCGGGACAGGATCGCGGCCTGGTAGCCCGAGCCGGTTCCCACCTCCAGAACCTTGCACTTCGGCCGCACGTCGAGCGCCTGGGTCATCAGCCCGACCACGGAAGGCTGGCTGATGGTCTGCCCGCTGGCAATCGGCAGGGGCATGTCGTCATACGCGCGGTCGGAGAAGAAACCTTTCACGAAAATGCCACGGTCGATCTCTTCCATCGCGGTGAGCACACGCCGGTTGGTTACACCGCGCTGACGCAGATGGAACAGGAACTGCATCTTGCGTTCGGCGTCGCTGATCGCAGGGGCGGTCATGTGAGCGCGTTCCCGAGTGCCGCGAGGTGATCGTGGGCGGTGAGGTCGGCGCGCATCGGGGTGACCGAGATGTAGCCTTCGAGATTGGCGTGGGCGTCGGTGCCCGGGGCGGTCGGGTCATGTTGGGGGCCGCCCTTGACCCAGTGGTAGCGCCGCCCGTTGGGCGAGGTGACCGGCTCCGTGCCGAAGGTCGCGCCGCTGCGCCAGCCCTGGGCACAGGCGCGTGCCCCACGGACTTCGGCGGCGGGCAGGGGCGGGAAGTTGACGTTGTAGAACAGCCGGTAGTCGGCGCCGTCGCCCCAGGGGGCGGAGGCCAGAAGGCTTTGCAACAGTGTCAGCCCGTGGACCCGCGCGGCCTCGAAGATATCGCCTTGGGCGTTCTTCGGGCCGAGATACTGCGACAGCGCTACTGCGGGAATGCCTTGCAGGGCGCCCTCCATCGCGCCGCCGAGCGTGCCGGAGTAGAGCGCGTTCTCGGCGGCGTTGTTGCCCCGGTTCACGCCGGAGAGGACGAGGTCGGGCGCGGTGTCCATCCCGTCGCCGAGCGCGGCGAGGATGCAGTCGGCCGGTGTGCCCTCGACGGCGAAGCGGCGCGGACCCTTCCGGCTGACCATGAAGGGTCGGGTGTAGGACATGCAGTGCCCCACGCCGGATTGTTCGAAAGCGGGTGCAAACACCCAGACTTCACCGTCCGGCCCCGCGAGGGCTTCGGCGAGAGTTTCGAGCACTTCCAGCCCCGGAGCGGTGATGCCGTCGTCGTTGGTGATGAGAATACGCACGTCTTTTGCCTTTTTCCTGTATTCTCAATAGGCAAAGGGAACGGGCGGGGCAAGAAGCCCCGCGCTTTTGCCCTTATTGTGCCAGTGCCTTCAGCGTTTGCAGGGCGGCGATGGCCTGGGCCGCGGCGAGATGGGCGTTGCCGTCTGCCGGGTGAAGCTGGCGCAGGAAGAGGCAGTTCTCCGGTTCCGTGGCAACATCGCGCATCTCGTCGCCGACGATCATGTCGTTGTCATAGGTGAGGTAACGGGTGCGCAGCGTGTCGCCAAGGGCGGGGCCGGCCATCATGCAGCTGTAGTTTGGGATGAACTCGGTAATGCCGCCGGAGAGCGCGTCGTAGGAATAGGCGCGGCGGTTGGCGGCGAGGCGGGCGAGGAAGTCGTCGTTGATTTTCTGCACGCGGCCATCGACTTCCAGCCGGTAGGCGTCGTCGACGCTCCAGCGGTTCGGGTCGATGTTGTTGGAATAGAGGGCGACGCGGCCGGTGACGGTGTCGTCACTGGTGCTGACCAGCTCGAGGATGAGGCGCATGTCGTCGCTCAGGGCAGGGGTGGCCAGCAGCAGGGTGGCGAGGAGGGCGTGCAGGAACTTCATGAGAGCAACTCCGTGAGGAAGCGTGCGGCCTCGTCGGCCGGGGGCGTGAGCGGGGCGCGGTCTTCGGTCGGGAAGAAGCGGGCGCGCATGGCGGTGGCCAATGGCTTCGGGGCGAAGACCTTGACCTGCGGGCCGATCCTGGCCGCTTCGCGCTGCCAGCTTTCGACAAGCGCCATCTGAGCGCGTTTCGTGGCGCCGTAGCCGCCGAAATATGGCTCGCCGGCGTGGTCGTCGCGGAAGAATGCGGCGGTGCCCGTCTCGCCCAGCAGCGGGGCGACATAGGCGATGAGGCGCGCAGTGGCGTCGACGTTGACCTGCCACGATTGCTCCCAATCCTTCTGTTGCAGCGCGAGATGGGGCGTCGGGGTGAGCTGCATCGCCTCGATGGCGGTATGTGCCCAGAGGTCGACCTTACCCCAGCGGTCGTGGATTGCGCGGCAAAGCTGGGCCATGGCGTCGGCGTTGGTGATGTCCATCGGGGCGAGGGTGGCTTCGCCCCCGGCCTGCTTGATCCGGTCGTCCAGCTCTTCCAGCGCACCGGTGGTGCGCCCGACGGCGACGATGTGGTGAGTCGGGGCGAGGGCAACAGCCAACGCGGCACCGAGGCCACGCGACGCGCCGGTAATCAGGGCAATCTGCATCATATGCCCCGTGTGCGGGCTGGCGCGGGCGGGGTCAAGCCCCCGGACGTCCGGGCGGGCTGCGGGCGCAAGTCTTTGCTTGGTCGGTTTGGCCGGCGGGCAGGTTTCGGGGCATTCAGGACAGGAACAGGCCGTAGGGGTAGGGGCGCAGGAAGGTGGCCAGGCCGTTGGACAGTTCGATGACCACGCCTGCGGGCGAAATCTCGATCAACCGCCCCAGCGCGATCCGCTCGCCGAGCGTTCCTGAGATGATCGTTCCGTCCGACATTCGGATCAGTGCGCGCATCGCGTCCTCCGGGCCGGCAATGCCGATCAGCGCGACCTCGTCGATCCGCATGGCGTCAAGCTGGGTCGCGTGGAGGGCGACAAAGGCATTGGGTGCCCCACCGTGGGGCGCTACCGCTTCACTCATGGCCGGCTCCTTCTGCAACTGGCAGAATCACTTTTGCACGGGAGCGGTTAAGATTGGCCTAAGCCGGGCGTTACGTGTTGTTCAACTCGAACCCCTTGGCGAGCATGTCGCTGGGCGGGACGGGGTATTCGCCGGAGAAACAGGCGTCGCAATAGGCCGGGGCGGCGGGGTTGCGCCCCTCCGCCTCGCCCACGGCGCGGTAGAGGCCGTCCGCCGACATCTGCGCGGCCAGCAGTTTGGAGCGTTCCGGCGTGTCGACCCCGTAGAAACAGGGCCACGCGGTCGGTGGGGAGGCGATGCGGAAGTGGACCTCGCGCGCCCCGGCATCGAGGATCATGTCCTTGATCTTGCGCGAGGTGGTGCCGCGCACGACGGAATCGTCCACGAGAATCACCCGCTTGCCGCGGATCAGGGCGCGGTTGACGTTGAGCTTCAGGCGCACGCCCATGTTGCGGATCTGCTCGGTCGGCTCGATGAAGGTGCGACCCATGTATTGATTGCGGGTGATGCCAAGGCTGAAGGGGATGCCGCTTTCGGCGGCGTAACCGATGGCCGCCGGGGTGCCGCTGTCGGGCACGGGGCAGACGAGGTCGGCCTCGACGGGCGCTTCGCGGGCCAGTTCGACGCCGATCTGGCGACGGGTCTCGTAGACGGAGCGGCCGCCGATGATCGAATCGGGGCGCGAGAAATAGACGTGTTCGAAGATGCAGAACCGCGCGCTGGCGGGGCGGAAGGGGTGGCGGCTTTCGACACCGGCTTCGGTGATGACCACCATCTCGCCCGGCTCGATCTCGCGCACGAAACGGGCGCCGATGATGTCGAGCGCGCAGGTCTCCGACGACAGAACCCAGCCGTCGCCCAACTGCCCCAGCACCAGCGGGCGGACCCCGCGCGGGTCGCGCGCGCCGATCAGCTTGGTGCGGGTCATGGCGACCACCGAGAACGCGCCCTCGACCCGGCGCAGGGCGTCTTCCATGCGGTCGGGAATGGTCTTGCCCATGGAACGCGCCATCAGGTGGATGATGCATTCGGTGTCGGAGGAGGACTGGAAGATCGAGCCGCGGTCGATCAGGTCGCGGCGCAACTCCTCGGCATTGGTGAGGTTGCCGTTATGCGCGACCGCCGCGCCCCCCATGGAAAACTCGCCGAAGAAGGGCTGGACATCGCGCAGCGCGGCACCCTTGGCCCCGGCGGTGGAGTAGCGCACATGGCCGATGGCGAGGGGGCCGGGCAGGGTATCCATCAGGCTTTGCTTGGTGAAATTGTCGCGCACATAGCCGAAACGGCGGGCGTTGTTGAAGCCTTGCTCGGGGTCGTGGGAGACGATGCCGCCGGCCTCCTGTCCGCGATGCTGGAGGGCGTGCAGGCCGAGGGCGACGAAATTGGCCGCGTCCTTGAAGCCGATCGCGCCGAAGACGCCGCATTCTTCCTTGAGCTTGTCGTCGTCGAAGGGATGAGCGGGGGGCATGGCGCGCGTGGGCATGTGCGGCTCCGAATCCTGTTGCACGGACGCCTTCTCCATAGGGGCTTGGCGCCGTCCTGTCACCCGTGAAGGCGGGGGGTGCTGCAATTTGTGTCGCGGGCTTGTGCCCAAGGGCGAAGCGCGCGAGGATGCGGGCAAGACAACAGGAGAGTTCGAGATGCTTTTTCACCCGCTTGTGACGCTGGCCGCCCTGGCCATGGCGGCTTCGTGGTTCATGCCCTGGGTCGACTTCGTGATCGGGCCGTCGCTTGCACCGCATGACGTGTTGTTCGAGGCGTTGAAGGCCGATCCGACAAGCATGCCCTTGGAGGTGTTGCTCTTTGCTGCGTCCTTCGCGGTGGCCGCGGTGTTGGCGCTGTTTTCGCTGATGGGGGCGGCGTCGCGGACGCTGGCCTGGATTGCGGTCCTGATCCCGGTGGGGCTGGGGCTGCGCCTCGCACTGGAGTTTCGCTCCGATGCGCTTTCCCTCGGGCTGCCGCTGCCCCCGGCCGAGACGGTCGCCGACGGCATCGCGAACCTGTGGGACTTCCTCCAGTTCGGCGCGTATTTCTATGTCGGTGGCGCGTTGACGCTGCTGGTGCTCGCGGTGATCGACCCGGGCAAGGACTGAAGCGTCAGTTGCCGGGGCCGGCTGCGGTGCAGGACGAGACAAGCTCTTCGTAACGCGCGACAATCCAGCCCGGCGCGTCGTTGGGGATCTGCTCGTCGATCCGGCTGGAGGCGCGCGCGAAGATCTTCGCGGTGCGCGATTCGTCGACCATCGGCATGGATTCGGCGAGAACCACGCGGTCGTAGATCACCAGCGCGATGGCCACGAGAAGGATGCCGCGCGCCACGCCGAAGGCGAAGCCGAGCGCCTGGTCGACCCCGCCGAGGGCGGAGCGCTGGATGGCGGAGGAGAACAGCGGCGTGAACAGCGACACCACCACCAGCGCCAGCGCCAGCACCCCCGCGAAGGCGGCGATGACGGAAAGTTCGCAGCTGTCGGCGATGAAGTCGCGCAGGACCGGGATTTCCTTGATCAGCGGCACCGCGCGGGGGGCGAACATGTAGGCGACGATGGCCGCCACGATCCAGCCGCCGATCGCCATGCCTTCGCGCACGAAGCCGCGCGAATAGGCGAGGATCGCCGAGACAAGGATGGTCGCCGCAACGACACCGTCGATAATCGTGAAACCTTCCATCACATTCCCCGTTTCTGTGGCCTATCCGGCGCCGAACACTTCACCCACGAACCCGGTCAGCTCGCGCATCACCTGCAGTTGCATCCCGTCGACGGCGCCGAATTTCGACCCCGCCGGAGCGATTGCCGTTGTGAAACCAAGTTTTCGGGCCTCTTTCAACCTGTTTTCCGCCTGCGCGACCGGCCGCAGCGCGCCCGAGAGCGAGATTTCACCGAAAACCACCGTTTCGCGCGGAAGTGCGGCATCTTCGCGCGCTGAGAGCAGCGCGGCGGCGACGGCGAGGTCGGCGGCGGGTTCCGAGACGCGCAGTCCGCCCGCGACGTTGAGGTAGACGTCCAGCCCGGTGAAGGGGATGCCGACGCGCGCCTCCAGCACCGCAAGGATCATCGCGAGCCGGCCGCTGTCCCAGCCCAGCACCGAGCGGCGCGGCTGGGCGAGCGGGGAGGGGGCGACAAGCGCCTGCAACTCGACAAGCACGGGGCGGGTGCCCTCGATGCCCGCGAAGACCACGCTGCCGGGGGCGGGTTCCTCGCGGTCGGCGAGGAACAGCGCCGACGGGTTGGCGACCTGCGCCAGCCCGCTGCCGGTCATCTCGAAGACGCCGATCTCGTCGGCGGGGCCGAAGCGGTTCTTCACCGCGCGCAGGATGCGGAACTGGTGCCCCCGCTCGCCCTCGAAATAGAGCACCGTGTCGACCATGTGTTCGACGACGCGCGGCCCCGCGATCTGCCCCTCCTTGGTGACATGCCCCACCAGCATGACCGACACCCCCCGCGCCTTGGCGAAGGTGGTCAGCTCATGCGCCGCGGCGCGCACCTGGCTGACCGAGCCGGGCGCGGACTCCACGTTGTCGGCCCACATCGTCTGCACCGAGTCGATGATGGCGAGGTCGGGGCGCTCGGTTGCGCAGGTTGGTCTCGGTGGCGAGCCTGACCGGCGCGTCCGCCAGCCCCAGACGCTGCGCCCGCATGCGCACCTGAGACGACGCCTCCTCACCGGAAACATAGATACATTTCAGCCCCTTGCGGGCAAAACTTGCAGCCGCCTGCAAAAGCAGGGTCGACTTGCCAATCCCCGGATCGCCGCCGACAAGGATCGCCGAGGCCGGCACCAGCCCGCCCCCCAGCACGCGGTCGAACTCCTCCAGCCCCGACTGGCTGCGCGGCGGCGGCGTCTCGCGGGTTGCGAGGTCCGACAGCGGCACCGGCTTGCCGCGCAACGCCCCGAGCCGCAGCGCCCCGACCACTTCGAATGGCTGGCGCCGCATTCCGTGCAGGTGAAGGTCTGAGATCTGGCCATCAGGCGCGCGCCCCCTTCTGCTTCCGCGCACTCACGCGGGCTTCCGTTTCGCCGTGGCGGTGCTGACGGCGATCGAGCCAAGCACGCAGAAGGTGAACAGGTAGATCCCCCAGCCGGTCTCGACCCGCGCCAGCCCGATCCCCTTGACCACCACGATGTAGAGCGCGACGAGGAAGATGTCGGCCATCGCCAGCTTGCCCAGCAGGTTGAAGGCGGGCAACATCCGCCGCCGCATCTGTCCGAACTGGATCAGCGCCACGCCCAACAGCTTCAGCATCGGCGCGAAAATGGCGAAGAATGTGACCAGCAGCGCGAGGGCGACATCCGTCTCCCAGAGCGATTGCAGCCCCGAGATGACGCTGATCTCGTCCATCCCGAACAACGGCAGGTTGATGCCCGCGCGCAGCAGCGGCGCAAACCACGAAACCGGGAACAGCAGCATCAGCGCGATGTTGAGCGCTTTCGGCCAGCGCGGCATCGGCTCAGGCCCTCACATGGGCGCGCGTGTAGCGGTGGCCAAGCTGGGTGAGGATCTCGTAGCCGATGGTCCCCGCCGCCTCGGCGACGTCATCGACCGTCTGCTCCGCGCACAGCACGCTCAACACCTCCGGGTCGGTCTCCAGATGGGTCACATCGACCCCGATCAGGTCCATCGACACGCGCCCGAGGATCGGACAGGGCACGTCGCCGTGAAACAACACCCCATGGTTGGAAAGCTGCCGCGACAGCCCGTCCGCGTAGCCCCCCGAGACGGTGGCGACACGGGTCGGCACGTCGGCGACGAAGGTGTTGGAATAGCCCACGCTCTCGCCCGGCGCGACGTCGCGCAGTTGCACGACCGGCAGATCGAGCGTGGCGACGGGCCAGGCCTCCTCGTAGGGGAAGCCGCCGTAGAGGCCGATGCCCGGGCGGGTCAACTCGAAATGGAAGGCATCGCCCAGCAGAATACCCCCGGTGGCCGACAGCGAACGCGGTACTGCCGCCCCATCCGTCATCTCATGGAAGGTCTCAAGCTGGTGGAGGTTCATCTCGTGGCCGGGTTCATCAGCACAGGCAAGATGGCTCATCAAAAGCGTGGGCCCCTGCGCCAAGACAAGCTCGCGCACTGCGGCCCATTCGATAGGCTCCATGCCGAGCCGGTTCATGCCCGTATCAAGCTGGACCCCGAACGGATGCCCCGGCAGGGCCTCGAAATGGCGCGTCATTTGCTCGATGGAATTGAGCATGGGCACAAGATGGAGGTCGCGCAACATCTCCGTGTCGCCCGCCATGTGCCCGGAAAAGACCGAAATCTCCGGCCCGTCCCCCAAGGCCTCACGCAGCGCCAACCCCTCTTCGGCAGCCGCCACGAAAAACCGCCGCGCCCCGGCAGCGGCCAGCGCGCGCGACACAGGCCCCACGCCCAGCCCGTAGGCATCGGCTTTGACAACAGCGGCGGTCTGCACATCCTCCGCGCTCAACGAGTCGAGGGCGACCCAGTTGGCGGCGATGGCATCGAGATCAATGGTCAGGCGTCCGGTACTCATGTCCGCCGGTTTCCGGCACCAGCGCCCGCAGGTCAAGGGGGAATGCGCCCCAAACCAGTTTCGGCGCCTCCGGCGCCGACCCACGCCTCGCTTCGCTCGGCGATACCATTTCAGCTTGGTGAAAATACTCCGGGGAGTGCGAGGGGCTGGCCCCTCGCACAGAAAATAGTGTGCGCGTCAGCGCGCAATTTGTCAGCGCCTCACAGGCTGCGATGCCGCGTCGTGAGTATTTTTGCCAAGATGAAGAGGGAGGGTGTTTTTCTGTTCACTCCGCTGTTTCGGTGGCGATCTCGCTGGACTGGTGGAGCGTCTTGTGGACGGGGCAGCGGTCGGCGATTTCGGTGAGGCGGGCGCGTTGATCCGGGGTCAGATCGCCGTCCAGCGTGATGCGGCGGGTGAAGACGTCGCGTTTCAGCGGGCGGCCGCGGCTGTCTTTGGCGCCCGTCGGGTCGGGGATTTTGCGGTGGGTGACATCGACGGAGATTCCGGTGAGCGGCCATTTCTTCAGGCGCGCATACATGCGGATGGTCATCGAGGTGCAGGCGCCGAGGGCGGCCTTGAGGAAGGCGTAGGGGCTGAGGCCCTTGTTGGTGCCGCCGACGGCGGTGGGTTCGTCGGCGAGCAGCCAGTGGTCGGGGCCGTTGGCGACTTCGGAGAGGAAGCCTTCCGGGTCCAGTTCGCGCACGCGGACGGTGCCGTCTGGTGCGGGGATTTGCGGCGCGGGCATGGCGCCGTGGGCGGGGGCTGTGAGGGTCAACCCGAGGTCGCGTCCGGCCCAGGCGGCGATCATCGTGGCGGCGTAGTCGGCGTCTTCGGGGCGCGACAGGAGGTGGTCGGCGTCGCCGAGGGTGATGAAGCTCTTGGGATGTTTCGCGGCGGTGAAGATCTCGGTGGCGTTGGTGATGCCGACGGACTGGTCCAGCGGGGCATGCATCACCAGCAGGGCGGCGTGCAGGCCGTGGATGGCGGGGGTCAGTTCCGGCGCGGCGATACTGTCGAGGAAAGCTTTGGAAACGCTGAACTTTTGCCCGCCGAGGTCCACTTCGGACAGGCCGTTCTTCAGGCGGTTCTCCAGCCGGGCGACGAAGTTCTGCTTTGCCGGGGCGGCGGGGGAGCCGAGGGTGGCCACGGCTTGCACGGTGTCGAGCTGTGCGGCGGCCTTCAGCACCGCGGTTCCGCCAAGGCTGTGGCCGATCATCAGGCGCGGGGGCAGGCCGCGCTCCGTGAGGGCCTGGGCGGCGGCGTGGAGATCGGACACGTCGAGGGCAGGAGCGCCCGCGTCGATCCCGGTGAAATCGAGGCGCAGCACCGCCAACCCCGCATCGGTCAGGCGCGTGGCGATGCGGCGGGCGGGGGCAGCGTCGGGCGTGCAGGCGAAGCAATGGGCTAAGAGCGCGGTGGCGCGGACCGGGCCTGCGGGCAGGTCGAGCGCGCCAAGGCGTGTGGCCCCGTCGTGGCCGGGGAAGGCGAAACGTTCGGTTTTCATCGGCTGTCCTTTCCGTTTCGCCATAGGTGGCGGCGGGCGGACGGCTTTGCAACGCGGTATTTCACCGCGCGTCCGGCCCTCAGGAGAGCAGCGTCAGGATCTGTGCCGGGAGGTTGCCGCTCGACAGCGTCATGGCAACACCCGTCGCGGCAGTGATGCGCGACGAGACCAGCAGGCTCTCGCGCCCGAGAACGCCCAGCGTGATCAACACCGCGCCGGCGGGCAGCGAGACGGCCAGCATCGCGGCCGACAGCGAGTGGATTGCGACGCGGTGCAGGAGCGGTTCGCCCTCCCTGTCCCACAGCGGGCCTTCGTCCGGTTGCATGGCGCGTGCGCCTTCGGCGTCGGCGGAGGCGGCCGGGTGGGTGGCGCGCGGTCGGGCTTTCCCGCGTTCTTCGGCCTGGGCCGCCATCCAGACCGCTTCGCCGCGGGCCTGGGCTGCGGCGCGTTCTGCATCTCGGGATTCGCGTTCGGCGTCGAAGCGCGCGGCAAGATCGCTGAGGATATCGGTGGGCTGGATCGGGTCGAAGGCGGAGGCGGGGTGGTCCTGACCGGGGTCGTCTTCGGCGACGTCCGGTTCCGGCTGGCGCAGCAGCAACTGCGCGATGAAAACGTCGTGGCGGTCTTCGTCGAACACCTCCGGCAGATCCTGAATGTAGAACCAGTCGGCGGGATAGCGCGATTCGATCTGCGCGGCGAGCCGGCGCGCAAGCTGGAGGCGGTTAGTGAACATCGGCCCGTGTCCTTCGCCGGTTCCGTCGCAACCGACCGAAACAACGAGACATTCGGCATAGTTGCTGGCTGTGCCTTCGGTTTCGGCCTGGAGGTCGGTCTGGGCGAGGCTGATGCACGCGCCGGGCAGTTCGAAAGAAACGAAATCGTCGTAGCGCGCCGACATCTGCATGCCGAGTCGGGGGTGGTCGCAGAGGGCGCGGCCCAGGTCTGCGACAAGCGTTTCAAAACTCAGGCCGGGTTTCCGGGCATAGCACAACGCGGTAACGGTACTGCGGGCCCCGGTGGACATTTCACGCTCTCCTTCCTGTTCTTCACGGTTCATTAACCATCGAAAATGGCCCGGATTTGGAAAGGAATGTGAAATACTCGCGATAACCGCGACAAGCGTGCCCCAATTCGCCCAAAAGTGGTGGGGCGTGCGCATGCAAAAGGGCGTCCCGGCAGGACGCCCTTTCGGTTCGGTGAACCCCGTTCAGCAGCTGTAATAGAGCTGGTATTCGATCGGGTGCGGGGTGTGCTCGTAGGCGTAGACCTCTTCCCACTTCAGATCGAGATAACCCTGGATCTGGTCGCGGGTGAAGACGTTGCCTTCCAGCAGGAAGTCGTGGTCGGCTTCGAGCGCGTCGAGGGCTTCACGCAGCGAGGCGCAGACGGTCGGGATGTGCTCCAGTTCTTCGGGCGGCAGGTCGTAGAGGTTCTTGTCCTGCGCGGGGCCCGGGTCGATCTTGTTGCGGATGCCGTCGAGACCGGCCATCAGCAGCGCCGCGAAGGCGAGGTAGGGGTTCGCCGCCGGGTCGGGGAAACGGGCCTCGACACGCTTGGCCTTCGGCGATTCGCTCCACGGGATGCGCACGCAGCCGGAGCGGTTGCGGGCCGAGTAGGCGCGCAGAACCGGGGCTTCGAAGCCGGGGATCAGGCGCTTGTAGGAGTTGGTCGCCGGGTTGGTGAAGGCGTTCAGCGTTCTGGAGTGCTTGAGGATGCCGCCGATGAACCACAGGGCTTCCTGCGAGAGGTCGGCGTATTTGTCGCCCGCGAAGAGCGGCTTGCCGTCCTTCCAGATCGACATGTTGACATGCATGCCGGTGCCGTTGTCGCCGGCCATCGGCTTGGGCATGAAGGTCGCCGTCTTGCCGTAGGCCTGGGCCACGTTGTGGATGACATACTTGTATTTCTGGAGGTCGTCGGCCTGCTTGACCAGCGTGCCGAAGATCAGGCCAAGCTCGTGCTGGGCGGTGGCGACCTCGTGGTGATGCTTGTCGGTCTTCATGCCGATCTGCTTCATGGTCGAGAGCATCTCGGAGCGGATGTCCTGGCTGTCGTCGACCGGGTTGACCGGGAAGTAGCCGCCCTTGTGGGGGGAACGGTGGCCGGGGTTGCCCATCTCGTATTCGGTGTCGGTATTCCACGCGGCGTCGGAGGCGTCGATCTCGAAGGACACCTTGTTGGGCTTCACCGCGAAACGCACGTCGTCGAAGAGGAAGAATTCTGCCTCGGGGCCGTAGTAGGAGACGTCGCCGATGCCGGAGGCCTTGAGGTAGGCTTCGGCCTTCTGGGCGGTGCCGCGCGGGTCGCGCTCGTAAGGCTCGCCGGTGTCCGGCTCGACCACGGAGCAGTGAACGCAGAGGGTCTTCTCGGCGTAGAACGGGTCGACATAGGCCGAGTCGGGATCGACCATGAGCTTCATGTCGGACGCTTCGATCGACTTCCAGCCCGCGATGGAGGAGCCGTCGAACATGAAGCCTTCTTCAAGGAAGTCTTCGTCGACGAGGTCGGCGTCGATGGTGACGTGCTGGAGTTTGCCGCGCACGTCGGTAAAGCGGACGTCGACATAGGCGATGTCTTCGTCCTTGATCATCTTGAGAACGTCAGCGTTGCTCATTGTGGTATCCCCTGTTTGGTATGATTGCGGCTCAAACGGCGTCGAGGCCGGATTCGCCGGTGCGGATGCGGATCGCCTGTTCGACGGGCGAAACGAAGATCTTGCCGTCGCCGATCTTGTCGGTGCGGGCGGCTGCGATGATGGCTTCGATGGCGGCGTCGACCTGGTCTGACGGCAGCACCACCTCGATCTTCACCTTCGGCAGGAAGTCGACGACATATTCGGCGCCGCGGTAAAGCTCGGTGTGACCTTTCTGGCGCCCGAAGCCCTTGACCTCGATCACCGAGAGGCCCTGTACACCGATGTCTTGCAACGCTTCCTTCACCTCGTCGAGCTTGAACGGCTTGATGATGGCCTCGATCTTTTTCATCTGGTGTTTCTCCCCCGTGTATTCCGGTGTCAGCGGTGAAAGAGCACTTTCCTGCCGCAGGCTCAATTGGCTAGTCTGGAGGCAGGCCGGCACAGGGCCGGATTCCCGGCTTTGCGCCTAAATTTTAGGCAATACGCCCAAAGTATGGGCGGCTTGCGAAGGGTGAGGGCAATCTCATGACACAGCTTCTGACTGCAGCCCAAATGCGCGCGCTGGAACAGGCGGCGATTGAGTCGGGCGAAGTGACCGGGCTGGAGTTGATGGAACGCGCCGGGCGCGGCGTGGTTGAGGCGATTTTTGCGGAATGGCCGGAACTGGCGCCTGCGGTGAGCGCGGGTGGGGGCGCTGCCCCCACACCCCCGGAGTATTTTGGCCAAGATGAAAGGACACGCAGGGCTGTGGTGCTGTGCGGGCCGGGGAATAACGGGGGCGACGGGTTTGTCATCGCGCGGCTGTTGCAGGCGCGCGGATGGGAGGTCGATGTGTCGCTGTTCGGGGACGCAGAGAAACTGCCGCCGGATGCGCGGAAGAACTACGAGCGGTGGTGCGCTGTGGGGGAGGTGCACTGCCATGCGATCAACCCGCCGCCATTGGTGGATGATTGTCTTGATTTCGAGGGGGTATTCGATCTGCTGGTCGATGCGCTGTTCGGCACGGGGCTGGCGCGGCCGTTGGGCGGGGTCTTTGCATTGTTGGCTATGGATGGCGTCAAGGGGGGGCTGCGCAAGAATGGGGTGCGCGTCGTTGCGGTGGATATTCCAAGCGGTCTGTGCGCCGACAGCGGACGGGCCTTGGGGTGCAGTTTCACGGCGGATTTGTCTGTGTCCTTTCATGGCGAAAAGCTGGGGCATCGTCTGGCTGAGGGGCCGGCGCATTGTGGCAAGGTTGTCGTTGCCGATATTGGCCTTGAGGGTAGTCCGGCCGGGTTGCCGGTCGGTATCGTGCAACTGGTCGATGGGCCAGGCCGGGACATGGCGAAACACCCGTGGGACCACAAGTATGCCCACGGCCATGCCCTGATCCTTGCAGGTCGTGCCGGGAAGGGCGGTGCGGCGCGACTGGCGGCTCGGGGGGCGTTGCGGATCGGGGCGGGGCTGGTGACGGTTGCGCCGACACCCGGGGCGTTGCAGGAGAATGCGGCACAGCTCAATGCGGTCATGCTGAACCCGGCTGGCGACGGCAAGGCGCTGGCACACATCCTGGAAGACACCCGCCTGAACGCGCTGTGTCTGGGGCCGGGCCTCGGGCTGGATCGTGCGTGCGAGCTGGTGCCGGCGGCGCTGGGGGCCAAGCGCGCCACGGTGCTCGACGCCGATGCGCTGACGGCCTATGCCGACGCGCCGGACACCTTGTTTGCGATGCTCCACGAGGGCTGTGTGCTGACGCCCCATACCGGTGAATTTGCCCGGCTCTTCCCCGACATCGCGGAGAAACTCAGCGCGCCGCCGACCAGCGGCCCTGCCTTCTCGAAACTGGATGCCACCCGCGAAGCCGCCACGCGCGCCGGCTGTACGGTGTTGTTCAAAGGCCCCGACACGGTGATTGCCGACCAGGCGGGCCGCGCCGCCGTCCATGCTGCATCCTGTGAGCGCGCCGCCCCGTGGCTCGCCACGGCCGGCTCTGGCGACGTGCTTGCGGGCTTCGTCACCGGCCTGCTCGCGCGCGGCTTCGCCCCACGACAGGCTGCCGAAACCGCCGCATGGCTCCACGCCGAAGCTGCCCGTGGCTTCGGTCCGGGATTGATCGCGGAAGACTTGCCGGAAGAACTGCCCAAGGTCTTGAAATCCCTCGGACTCTAACCCCTTCTTTGGTCTGGAAATACCTCGGGAGGGGTCTGGGGAGGGCTGGCCCTCCCCAGTGGGTCGTCCCGGGCGTCAGCCCGGGGCGAAATCACTTCGTCTTGCAGGTGTTGATCCCGAAGAGCGTGTAAAGCGGGCAGGAGCCGAGCAGGCCGGTCAGCAGCGGCACGATGCCGATCAGGTAGGCCCAGGAATAGGCTGCATCGCCATTGAGGAAATAGCCCGCGATCAGGGCCGCGCCGAGAACGACGCGCAGCACGCGGTCGATGGTGCCGGTGTTTTTCTTGAACATGACTTGTCCTTTCTGAGCCGCGCCCACCACGGGCGCGGGTTATAGATCATACATCGTGTCTCAAGAGCGCATCCGCCACGGGGCGAGATGCCGCAGGCTTACCCCCGCCCGCGTTTCTCGAAATGCGGCAGCATCGCGGAGAAGTCGCGTCCGAGACCGCCTTCCGTCTCGACGAAGCTCGTGTAGAGCGCGGTGGCCAGCTCGCCCATCGGCGTGTCGGCATCGACGCCTTCGGCGGCCTGCTGCGACAGACGCAGGTCTTTCAGCATCAACTCGGCGGCGAAACCGGGCTTGTAGCCGTTGTCGGCCGGGCTTTGCGGACCGACCCCGGGCGCCGGGCAATAGGCGTTCATCGACCACGAATAGCCCGACGAGGTTGACACCACGTCGAACATCTTCTGCCGGTCCAGCCCCAGCTTGTCGGCCAGCGCGAAGGCTTCGCAGGTGGCGATCATGGTGACGCCGAGAACCATGTTGTTGCAGATCTTGGCGGCCTGACCGGCGCCCGACGTGCCGCAATGCACGGCCTTTTGCCCCATGATGTCGAACAGCGGCTCGACCGTGGCGAAGGCGTCGTCGCCGCCGCCGACCATGAAGGTCAGCGTGCCGCCAGCCGCGCCCCCGACACCGCCCGAAACCGGCGCGTCCAGCGCGCCAAGGCCAGCGGCTTCGGCCTGTTCGGCCACCGCGCGGGCGCTGTCGACATCCACCGTCGAGCAGTCGCACAACACCGCGCCCGGCGACATCGCCGGCACCACGTCATTGGCGACAGCGCGCAGGATGGCGCCGTTGGGCAGCATGGTGAAGACCACCTCCGCGCCCGTCGCCGCCTGCGCCGCCGTTTTCGCCTTGTTCACGCCTTCGGGGCAGGGGGCGGCGAGGTCGAACCCCGACACCTCGTGGCCCGCTTTTGCAAGGTTGGCCGCCATGGGCGCACCCATGTTGCCCAGTCCGATAAAGCCGATTTTCATTCCATCCTCCCTCAGAATGTCAGTTCGTTTTCGCCCAACGGGGCCAGCATCGCGGCCACTTCCGCGGGCGGCACCTCCTCCAGCGTGGGATATTTCCAACGCGGGTTGCGGTCCTTGTCGATGATCTGCGCGCGGATGCCTTCGATGAAGTCGCCCCGCTCGGCAGAGCGCCACGTGTAGCGGAATTCATGCGTCAGCGCGGCGCGGATCGTGGCGATCGGACGCACGGCGCGGATATTGGCGATGCTGCACGCCACCGCGAGCGGCGAATTGCGGCGCAGCGACTTCAGCGTGGCGGCGGCGAACTCCCCGCCCTCGGCCTCCAGCGCGGCGACGGTCTCCAGCGGCTCGCCGTGGAAACAGCGGTCGATCACCTCCTGTTGCGCGGCAATCGGCCCTTGCTCGGGCGTTTCGACGTGCGCGTCGAGCGCCGCCAGGTCGCCCGTCTGCTCCAGCCCGGCGATGAGGGCGGGCCAGTGTTCGCTGGGAATGTAGTGATCGGCGAAGCCCGCGTGCAGCGCATCGCCCGGCCCAAGCCGGGCGGCGGTGGTGGCGAGATACTCGCCCATGTGTCCCGGTGCGCCCGCGAGGATCAGCGTGCCGCCCACGTCGGGGATCAGCCCGATGGCCACCTCCGGCATGGCGATCTGGCTGGTCTCGCAGATGACCCGATGGCGCGCATGACAGCCCAGCCCGACGCCGCCGCCCATGGTGAAGCCCTGCATCAGCGCCACAACCGGCTTTTCGTATTCCGCGATGGCGTCGTTCATCTGGTATTCGTCGAACCAGAACTTGCGCCCGTAGGCGTAATCGCCCTGCGTGCCGGAGTCATACAACTCCTGGATGTCGCCCCCGGCGCAGAAGGCACGGTCGCCCTCGGCGTCGATCACAACGAGTTGGACCTCCGGGTCGTCACGCCATTGCGCCAGCGCGGCGGCCACGTCGAGACACATCTGGTAGCTCAGGGCGTTGAGCGCCTTGGGGCGGGTCAGCGTGATGCGGCCCGCGACGCCTTTCTTGTAGATCTGGATGTCGGTCATGTCGGTTCCGGCGTGGCAATAGGTTGAGGGAAGCCCCGGCGCGCGCCGGGGCAGATGCGCCGCGCGCGCGGCGCGTTCCCGCGGGTTGCGATCATCCGCGCTCGGCCAGCGTCTGGCGCGAGATGATGAGACGCATGATCTCGTTGGTGCCTTCGAGGATCTGGTGGACCCGCAAGTCCCGCACGATCTTCTCGATGCCGTAATCGGCAAGGTAGCCATAGCCGCCATGCAGTTGCAGACACTGGTTGGCCACGTCGAAAGCCGCGTCGGTGACGTAGAGCTTGGCCATGGCGCAATGCTTGGTGGCATCGGGGGCCTTGGCGTCGAGCTTGGCGGCGGCCTGACGCAGGAACAGCCGTGCCGTGTGCAGCTTGACCTCCATGTCCGCGAGGCGGAACTGCAACGCCTGGAAGCTGTCGATGGTCCTGCCGAAGGCCTTGCGCTCGCCCATGTATTCCAGCGTGGCGTTGAACGCGGCCTGTGCCCCGCCCAGCGCGGAAGCGGCAATGTTGAGACGCCCGCCGTCCAGCCCGGCCATGGCATAGACAAACCCGCGGCCTTCCTCGCCAACGAGGTTCCCGGCCGGGATGCGCACGTCGTCGAACTGAACCTGCGACGTGGGCTGCGCCTTCCAGCCCATCTTGATTTCCTGCCCGCCGAAGCTCAGCCCCTCGGTGCCGTTCTCCACCAGCACGGCCGAAATGCCCTTCGGACCGTCTTCGCCGGTGCGCAGCATGGTGAGGTAGACGTCGGAATAATCGCCGCCCGAAATGAATGCCTTGGTGCCGTTCAACACGTAGCTGTCGCCGTCACGGGTCGCGCGGGTGCGCAACGCGGCGGCGTCAGACCCGGAGCCCGGCTCCGTCAGGCAATAGGATGCCACCGTCTCCATCGACACCAGCCCCGGCAACGTCCGCGCCTTCAGCTCGTCGCTGCCATAGGCGTCGAGCATCCCCGCGCACATGTTGTGGATCGACAGGAACGACGAAACCGCCGGGCAGGACATCGCCAGCGCCTCGAAAACAAGCGTCGCGTCGAGCCGCGTCAGCCCGGAGCCGCCATATTCTTCCGAGACGTAAATCCCGCCCAGCCCGAGCGCGGCCACCTCCAACCATATCTCACGCGGGATCGTGCCGGCGCGTTCCCACGTCCGCGCATGCGGCGCGATGTTTTCAGCGGCGAAATCCCGCGCCATGTCAAAAATGGCGTGCTGCTCTTCAGAAAGCTCGAAATCCATGTTTCCTCCCCACGGCTTTGCGATAATGAAACTGTGCCACGGCGCAACCCGCCCCGTCTAGGCGCAATCCCGCAAAATCAAGGTGCAGAATTGCGGCCCATCTCCCCAACCTCGAACAGCCTCTTCATCTTGGTGAAAATACTCCGGGGGAGTGTGAGGGGGCTGGCCCCCTCACCCCCACCATCGCAACACGTCCGAACGCTGGCTCAAAGCCCGACGTGGAACTCGTCGATCAGATGCCGCACCACCGACCGCAACGCCTCGTCGACCGGCAATTCCGCTTCGACAGCATCCTGGAAGACCTGCCGCTGACGGTCGGCCGCGTTGCCCTTCGCCACGATGTCGCGCGCCGCTTCCACCTCGGCGAGACAGCCCAATGCCTCGGCATCTTCCGAGATCAGCCCGATCAGCTCGTCGATGATCACCCCGAAGGGCACCAGCTTGCGGCGCCCGAGGTCGATCATCCCGTTCGACACGCCATACCGCATCGCGTGCCAGCGGTTTTCCGAGATCAGGAAATTGTCATACATCCGCCAGCGCTGGTTGGAGCGTTTCAGCCGCACGTCTCCATCCGGGGCGAGACATCGCAGATCCGTGCCTCGATGGTGGGGAATTTGGCCGAGGGGCGCAGATCCCACCAGATCTTCGACGCGTCCTCGATGATGCCGAGGTTCACAATCGCGTCGACGGTGCGCTCGAACGCCGACCAGCTGCTGAAATGCGGCGGCAGCCCGGTGCGGGGCAGGTTGTCGAAAATGGTCAGCCGGTAGGAGGCGAGGCCAGTGTCCTCGCCCCGGCAGGAAATAGGTGAGCTGATTCATGATGTCGATTCGGTCTTCCACGTCTGGAAGGCCCACATGCACATGCATGCCCGAGATCAGCAGCCGCCGCGCCACCCCGCCGAGATCGCGGCGCAGGTCGTTGTAGCGGTCCTTGTTGGTGTGGTGCTGGTCGCGCCACGCGGAGAAAGGGTGACAGGAGGCGGCAATCGGCGCGAGGCCATGCGCCGCGGCATGTTTCGAGACCTTGCTGCGCAGCTTGCCGAGGTCGGCCCGCGCCTGTGCCACGTTCTGGCAGACATGCGTCCCGATCTCGATCTGACACTGCAAAAACTCGGGGCTGACCTGATCGTCCAGCTCTGCCTTGCAGGCTTCCATGAGGCTTTCCGGCGCCTCGACAAGCGCCAGGGTTTCCTTGTCGACGAGGAGGTATTCTTCCTCGATCCCGATGGTGAATTCTTCTGTCATGCTTCAGCCTGCGACGAAAACCCGCCGTTTTCAAGCCTCAAGGCCGGTTCAGACGATGCCGCAGGTGCAAAGTGTCTCGGCAATCGGCGGGGCGATGCCCAGCGTGCGCAGGGCGTTTTCCGGGTCCGGGTGCAGGCTCATCTCCATGCGGGGATCGTCCTTGCAGATCATGATGAAAAGCCGGCCAAACTGGCGTTGCGCCTCTTCGCCCGCGCAAATGGCGACATGCGCGGGGGCGTTCCCGTCGGCAAAGAGGTCGCAGAGCCGATGGCTCATGTGGGCAATGTCACGAAACGAAATGTCGAACCGCGAGACGTCGCGGAAGTCCATCATGATGCGGTGGGGCAGGCGCACGTCGACCTCGGCGGTCAGCGCGTCGAAGATGGGCTCCATCTCCTCCTGCCGAAAGGTGTCGGAACAGTGCAGGCAGGTCACGTTGTGTTTCGGCAGAACATCGTAGCTTATCACACCATGGGCCTTGTAAAGAACACACCGCCCAAAGGAGGGGCGGTGTGCCTTTATATCAGGTCGGTGCGGGTCAGTCCATCGCCTTGAAGTGGAATTCCCCGCCTTCCTTGACGTGGGAGAACCAGCGCGCGGTGACCGTCTTGGTGCGCGTGTAGAAGCGGAAGGCGTCGGCGCCGTATTGGTTCAGGTCGCCGAAGCCCGACTTCTTCCAGCCGCCGAAGCTGTAGTAGGAGAGCGGCACCGGGATCGGGAAGTTGATCCCCACCATGCCGACATTGATCCGGCTGGCGTAGTCGCGGGCGGTGTCGCCATCGGCGGTGAAGATCGCCGTGCCGTTGCCGTATTCGTGGTTCATCACCAGCTCGACGGCCTCTTCGTAGCAGCCGGCGCGGACCTGGCTGAGCACCGGGCCGAAGATCTCCTGCTTGTAGATCTCCATCTCGGGGGTGACGTTGTCGAACAGGGTCGGGCCGACGAAGAAGAGATCGTCGCCACCGTTGTAGGGGCCGACCTTCAGCGCGGCGATGCGCGGCTTGAGCAGTTCGATCAGCTTGTCGGCGGTCTCGTCGCCCACTGGCACGGCCACCGAGATCGCCATGCAGCGCTCGCCCGCAGCGCCGTAGCCGGCGCCCACCAGCGCGTCGGCGGCCTTTTCAAGGTCGGCGTCGGGCATGATGATCATGTGGTTCTTCGCACCGCCGAAGCACTGCGCGCGCTTCCCGTTCTCGGCCGCGCGGTGGTAGATGTAATGCGCGATCGGCGTGGAGCCGACGAAGCCGACCGCCTGAACCGTCTCG
>PDWI01003007.1_pt1 | contig 25250 bp, 18 predicted proteins | sample 1430891 | NCBI WGS metagenome assembly PDWI01 (sample SAMN01162508, study PRJNA174530) | Oral metagenome, whole genome shotgun sequencing project. | biome: Marine environment; feature: Marine mammal; material: Swab sample of the gingival sulcus; isolation source: swab sample of gingival sulcus...
TGAGAGGAGCTGTTTTTAGTACGAGAGGACCGAAATGGACGAACCTCTGGTGTACCAGTTATCCTGCCAAGGGTAAGTGCTGGGTAGCTAAGTTCGGAAAGGATAACCGCTGAAGGCATCTAAGCGGGAAGCCCCCCTCAAGACTACGTATCCCTCAGGGTTTAACCCTGCTAAAGACTCCTTGTAGACTACGAGGTTGATAGGTTGGAGGTCTAAGTTCAGTAATGTATTAAGCCGACCAATACTAATAAGTCGTGAGGCTTGACCATATTATCGTTTCTTTTTCATAATTTAATTCGGTTTTTCAGTAAATTGTATTTTTAACCGTAATATTATAACTTGTTTTTATTGACAGTCGGTTTTAACCTTTATTTTTAAAGTTGGCTGTCTTTTTGTTTTTATTCTCCTTATTTTAATTTGTTTTTTTTGCCCGGTGGCCATAGTGAAGAGGTAATACCCGTTCCCATCCCGAACACGGAAGTCAAGCTCTTTTACGTCGATGATACTGCTTTTTAAGTGGGAAAGTAGATCGCTGCCGGGCTTTTTTTTATGCTAATCTTGTTTTTATTTAATGCGTGCTTTTATTAAGAACTCCTGCCTGCTTTCCATTTCGCTTAACCTGATTTGGACGGCGCAGTCTATCTTTTTGCTCAATCAAAATTATAAAATAATACAGGCTCTATTAGAGACGGCGATTAAAATCAAAAAGAAAAGAGAGAGTTACTTGCAAAAGGTGAGTTACTTTAGCAAGTGATTGTGGCACTTGTAAAAGGTGAATGACTTTTTACAAGTACCTCTAATAAGCTCATTTCATTGCGCTTTTTGGTATATTTTAAGAAGAAATTGCAAAACTCGTCTGACTTTTGCAATTTCCTCAAGAGCAAAAAATTATGCAAGCCGTCGGGTTGGCGTCAGCTGATATTGTGCGAGTGTTTCCGGCTGAAGGAATTTTTGTAAATGTTGACAGTTCTGTGAAGGAACAGTTTGGTGAACAAATAGAGGCTGTTATTCGCTCTACTTTGGATGTGCTTGATGTCTGTGATTGTAAAGTTGAAATTGAAGATAAGGGTGCGTTGGATTGTACAATTGCGGCACGGGTTGAAACGGCAATAAGGAGAGCAAGTGAAAAATAGTAATACAATTAAAAATAGAAGAACTATGTTGTTCATGCCGGGTAATAATCCGGGAATGCTTGTTTCAGCTGATATTCTTGGTGCGGATTCAATTATTTTTGATTTGGAAGATTCAGTTTCGCTGGATCAAAAAGATGCGGCGAGAAATCTTGTTCGTAATGCGCTTTCGTTTTTGGAATTTGAGAATTCTGAAATATCTGTCAGAATCAATCCTGTTGATACGCCTTATTGGGAATCAGATTTGGAAGCTATTATTCCTACCGGTATTTCTGCTATTGTGGTTCCTAAGGCATCTGTTGATGCGGTTAATTCGGTTGAACAAAAAATACATTATATTCAAAAAGCAAATAATTTAATGAATGATGTAAAGCTCTTAATGTTGGTGGAGTCAGCGGCCGGTATAGTTAATCTATCTTCTATTGCAAAGGCATCTGAAAATATAGTAGCTCTTTTGCTTGGTGGTGAAGATTTTTCGGTAGATATGGGGATTAGGCGTACAAGGCTTGCTAAGGAGTTGGAATACGCCAGGTATTCACTTACAACTGTTGCTCATGCTTTTGGATTGGACTCATTGGATACCCCCTTTACAGATATTGATGATTTGGAAGGTTTGAGATTGGACACTGAATTTTCAAAGTCTATAGGGTTTTCGGGAAGGTTAGTTATAAATCCTCGTCAAATTGAAGAAATCCATAAACTGTTTTCGCCTACTCTTGCTGAAATAGAAAATGCTGAAGCAATTTTAATTGCGGCTAAAGAAGCCGAAAAAGAGGGGCTTGGTGTATTCAGCTATCGCGGGAAAATGGTAGACATGCCTGTTATTAAACGGGCTTCTGCACTGTATAATTCTGCAGTGAAATGGGGATTGGTGAAATCCGGAGGGAATAAATGAAAAATACTTTAAGCCGAGAAGGACTGGATAATCCTTTTGGCGGTGCATTTGCAAATAAAAAACAAAGCGTGTATAATTTTAAAAAAAATGTTAAGCCTGAATTTGGAAAAAATTTAAAGCAAATACTTGATGACTTAAATTTACGAGATGGAATGGTTTTAAGTTTTCATCATCACTTGCGAAACGGGGATTTTGTTTTAAAAACAGTTATGAAAGAAATCCAAAGTCGCGGTATAAAAGATATTACTCTTATGGCAACTGCAATATTTCCAGGTCATGAAATGATTGTAGATTTGATGAAAGATAAAACAGTAACCCAGATTATAACCGCGTATATGTCAGGTCCCGTGGCAAGAGCTGTTAGTGACGGGTTTTGTGAAAAACCCGTAATTATGACTACTCATGGTGGACGACCTCGAATGCTTTTAGAAAAAGAAGTTGTCGTTGATATTGCTTTTATTGCTGCACCTGCGGTAGATAAAAACGGAAATATTTCCGGAAGCGAAGGCCATTCATCATGTGGGTCTTTAGGATATGCTGTTGCCGATGCTGAAACAGCAAAGAAAGTTATAGCTGTTACTGACTATATTTGTGATACGGTTAAAAGACCTGATATAAAAGGTTGCTTTGTTGATGCAGTTATTCAAGTTGATAAAATTGGAGACAGGGCAGGTATTGTCAGCGGTACAACACAAATTACCAGAGACCCTGTCGGCTTAAAAATTGCTGCTGATTGCAGGCGACTAATAGAAGCATCGGGATTGTTTAAAGACGGTTTTAGCATGCAAACAGGTGCAGGAGGGGTGTCATTAGCAGTTGCGGCGGAAGTACAACGGAAAATGCTTGAAAATAAAATACAAGGCAGTTTTGGATGTGGCGGAATTACAGGCTACTTTGTTGAAATGTTGGAACAAGGTCTTTTTAAAAACCTTTATGATGTACAATGTTTTGACCTTGCAGCTATAGCTTCAATTGAGAAGAATGCTACACATCAAAAGATTTCTGCAAACACTTATGCTAATCCCAATAATCCTGAGCATATAGCAGGAAAACTGGATACCGTGATTTTAGGCGCAAGCGAAATAGACTTGAACTTTAATGTGAATGTTACTACAGGCTCTGACGGAATAATACTTGGAGGCTCAGGTGGGCATGCGGATACAGCCGCCGGTGCTAAATTAACAGTTATTGTTTCTAAACTTTTTAATGCCCGTATTTCATCGCTTACCGAAAATGTTAGAACTATTACTACACCCGGAGAAACTGTTGATGTATTTATTACAGATAGAGGTATAGCCGTAAACCCTAAAAATACTGAGCTGATTGCTCGTCTAAAATCCGAAACTAATTTAAATCTTAAAACAATAGAGGAATTAAAGGAAATCGCAGAAAAAATGACAGGAAAGCCTAGAGTACTTCCCCGCTCCGGCGAAATAATAGGTATAAGCACATATCGTGACGGGACAGTTTTGGATACCATAGATAAGAGAATTGTTTAAGGAAAAAACAAAGGTAGAATTAATTTAGCAGGTACTATAACGCATCTTTGCATGCTTGATAATCTGACTTAGGCTTACAGTTTGAAATGCCAGACAGTTTCTTCATGGTAATTTTTTTCCGGTGTTAGAATTGTTGACGGAAAATTCGGTTGATGTATGCTGTCGGGAAAATGTTGTGTTTCTAAGCAAAGCCCCGAAAATTTGCTGTATCTGTCGCCGTTTTTTCCTAGTTCTCCTTCAAGGAAGTTTCCCGTGTACATTGTCAAACCCGGTTGAGTTGAATAAATACTTAAAACTCTTCCGGTAATTGGCTCTCGAACAATTGTTGCAAGAGACTTTTCTTTCTTGCAATTTTCATCGCAGTCCTGCATCTTTTTGATAACCCATGTATCATCATATCCGTTCGGCAGGTTATTGATACCATGACTTAAAGGTTTCGGCTTTCTAAAATCATAATCCGTATTTTCAGTAGTCAGAATTTTACCTGTCGGTATCAGCTCATTGTCAAGCTCAAGATATTCATTGCTGAAAATCTGAACTTCATGATTTAAAACGGATACATAATTACCGTCTGAGCGCATGCCGGCTGGGTTTAGGTTAAAATAACTGTGATTGGTAAAATTAACGATAGTCGGTTTATCGGTTTTTGCTGAATATTTTAATATAATTTCATTTTCGCTTGTTAAGGTGTATGATATTATAATCTTTAACTCTCCCGGGAAACCCTGCTCACCGTCATAACTTATTTTTTCAAAAATTAATGTGGCATTTTCTTCATCGGTTTGGGTAATCGCCGTCCATAATTGCTTATCATAAGCGGGGTATCCCCCATGAAGACAATGCCTGCCGTTATCGTTTGGCGTCAGAAGATACTGCTCACCGTCAATAAAGAATTCTGCATTGGCAATTCTACCGGCGCATCGCCCTATTAGAGAGCCAAAATGCGGAAAATTGTTAATGTAAGCCATTCCTGTTGAATAACCCAAAACAACATCGTCAAAACCTGTATTATGTTTTGAGGGCAATAAAATACTTGTAATACAACAGCCGTAATTAGTTGCGGAAAAAGACATCTTACCATTGGTTATCGTGTAAAGATAGGCTGTTTCTCCGGAAGAAAAATGTATAAATTCCGAGCGTTTAATATTCATCATTATAAAAATTATACAATAGAAAAAAAAATATTGCAAGTAATTCAAAAAATAATTTGCTGACGCCAACCCATGCCCACCGCATAATCTTTTTCCCTTTAATTTTTTTTATAATCGGTGTCTTCCTAACCGTCAGCCACCTTGTTTTTAAATAATAATCGGAAAAAAGGATAGACGGTGGGCATTAAAATCAGGTTAAGTGTTTTGTTTGATAAAAATCACTTTTGTGATTTTTTAATCACTTTTGTGATTTTTATCATGCTTTCCGGTTTTCTTTTGTGTTTCATTTGTATATTTCTTTCATTGTTATTTGATTATCATTTTAATATTTTTTTAATGTTTCTTTTTTTTAGAATTCGGCATTTTGAATTTGACATATTTTTTTTACTGTGATACAATTAACGGATTTTAAGTTAAATCTAAAGGGAGGTGTAAAATGGATGAAAAAGTAATTGCGGCAATAAATCAAAATGCTGTATTGAGGTCGCTTGAACTTTTATGTGCCATAGACAATCAGGCAAAAGAAAAGATAACCGGAAAAAATATAAATATTAGATTTTCGGTACCGGGTCTTAATCCGATGATTCTGGTGTTTTCGGACGGGAAGTTAAAAGCCGTTTTTGATAATAGCGTTAAGACAAATGTTCATCTGCGTTTTACGGGCGTTGAGCATTTTAACAAAATGGTAAACGGAGAAGCTATGCCAATTCCGACAAAGGGCTTTTTTAAGTTATCATTTTTACAGGGTGCTTTTACTGAATTGACAAATTTATTGGAAAGCTATTTAAAGCCTGATGCAGAAAGATTAAAAACCGACAAAAGTTTTGCAGAAATTAATACAAAGTTGACAGCCTATGTTGCGTTTTCGGCGTTGTCGGAAATTGCCAATCACGATAAAGTAGGGAAGATGGTTGCAGACCATACTCCTCATGGAAGATTGGTTATAAAAGTTGCAAATGAGCCGTTTATAGCGGTAAATGTGGATAACGGAGAATTTTCTACCGATATGCAAAATTGCGAAAATCCTACTGCTATTATGGCCTTTGATGATATGGATACAGCCGGAGGAATTTTACGAGGCGAAATTGACAGTTTTGGTGCGATTGGTCGAGGAAAGCTGGGTGTTTTTGGAAACATTAACATGATAGATCATATAAATAAATTACTTGGGCTTGTTGCAAGGTATTTGGATTAGAGGTGGGTGATATGGAAGTTTATAAATATAATAAAAGCAGAGAATTTTTTGACAGAGCAATGAAGGTTATACCACAGGGAATATACGGGCATTTAGGCCCGTCTAACGGTTGTTTTATACCGGTCGATGCATATCCGTTTTATGTTGACAAGGCAAAAGATTCTTATATATGGGATATTGACGGAAATAGGTTTATTGACTACATGTGTGCTTATGGCCCGATTATTACAGGTTATAACAACAAAACAGTTGATGATGCCGCCAGGTCTCAGATGGAACTTGCAAATGTAAGTATTTTGCCGTCCACAAAAATGGTTGAGCTTGCGGAATTACTTGTAGATACTGTTGCCAGTGCTGATTGGGCTTTTTTTGCAAAAAATGGCGGAGATGTAACAAACTTTGCAGTGATGACGGCTCGTGCGCACACAGGACGCTCAAAAATATTAAAGTTTAATGGCGGGTATCACGGTGTTGCTCAATGGATGCAGGGAGCAGGTTATGCAGGTGTAATTGAAGAAGATTATAAACAGGTGTTGTCTGTTCCGTTCAATGATATTGATGCAATCAAAAATGCAATAAACACCAATAAAGGTGAAATAGCTTGTATTATAGGTACGCCTTATCATCATCCGGCTATGTCTGATAATGCGTTACCGGCAGAAGGTTTTTGGAAAGAAGTTCGACAACTTTGTGACGAAAATAAAATTGTATTGATTATCGATGATGTTCGTTGCGGATTTAGACTTGATGTAAAAGGCTCTGATTACCATTATGGTTTTGAAGCAGATTTAATTTGTTATTGCAAGGCATTGGCAAACGGACATAATATTTCTGCATTATGCGGAAAAAACTTTATAAAGAATTCTTGTTCCAGTGTGTTCTATACCGGAAGTTATTGGTTGAGCTCTGTACCTATGGCGGCTGCTATTGCCAATATAAAGTTAATGCGTGAAATTGATGCGGCGAAGATTTGTACAGAAAAAGGCAAAAAACTTACTTCAGGTTTGGTTGAAGTTGCCAAAGAGAACGGCTATAACCTATTGGTTACAGGGGAGCCTTCAATGTGGTTTATGCGAATTACTGATGATGATTCAGGAATTTTACACCAAAGCTGGGTAGCCGAATGTGTAAAGCGCGGTGTGTTTTTTGCAAATCATCATAATTTGTTTATTAATACTACATTGACTGATGAAGATATAAAATTTACTTTGGAAGTTGCAGATGCAGCGTTTAAGGCACTGAAAAAATAGGAGGTTTGGTGTGGCGATAGATATTGAAAAAAGAAAATTTTTAGAAAAAAAAGCCAGAGAGCTTAGACATCTGACTGTTGAAACTACCTTTCATGCAGGTAGCGGTCATTTGGGTGGTGCTCTTAGTATGATGGATATTGGGTGTTTATTGTATTATCATGTTATGAATATAGATAAAAACAATCCTGATTTCGAGGATAGAGATAGATTCATTATGTCGAAAGGGCATGCCGGTATCGGATATGTTTCAATTCTTGCTGATATTGGTTTTATAGAGCATGAAGATTTGAAAACATTTAATCTTACAGGCTCAAAACTTGGAATGCACTTAGATGCAAATAAGGTTAAAGGTGTTGATGCTTCTACCGGCTCGTTGGGACACGGATTATCTATGGCGTTGGGTATAGCTCTTAGTGCAAAACTATTAAAGAAAGATTACTATACTTATTGTCTTCTGGGTGATGGCGAATGTAATGAAGGTTCCGTATGGGAAGCGGCTATGGCAATAGGGCATTATAATGCAAATAATCTTATTACGATGGTTGACAGAAATCATGCGATGATTGACGGAGAAACTGAAGATGTTATGAAACTGGAGCCGTTTGCCGATAAGTGGACTGCCTTCGGTTTTCATACTGTAGTTGTAAACGGACATGATATTAATGCCATGAATGATGCAATTGAAGATGCAAAAAAAAGAGAGGATAAGCCGACTTGTATTATTTTGGATACGGTAAAAGGTCAGGGCGTTGACTTTGCCGCAGGGGATTATAAATGGCATTATGGTGCCATAAATGAAGAGCGGCGTGATTTGGCTCATAAGAGCATTGATGTGTATCATGATAAAAGAGACCAGGAGGTGTTATAATGGCGATTACATATACAAGTGTTGAAACAACAAAATTATCTACAGCGGAAGTTTATGCCCAAACCCTTACGGATTTAGCAAAAAATGATCCACGCATAGTTGTTCTGACTGCAGATCTTGCAAAATCTACAAAGATTGGTGTGTTTTATGATTCACTTCCGGAAAGATTTTTCAATTTTGGTATTGCCGAGCAAAATATGTACGGGGTTGCGGCCGGAATGGCTAAATGCGGATTGGTTCCTTTTACAAGTGCTTTTGCGGCATTTAACTCAATGCGTGCTTTAGATCAAGTGCATACAGATATTTGTTATCAGAATTTAAATGTAAAGATGATTGCCTCTCATGCAGGTACTTCATTCGGACAGGCAGGGTCTACGCATCATTCAACAGAAGACCTTGCAATTATGCGAAGTATGGCAAATTTGACTGTAATTGTTCCTGCTGACGGAATTGAAACAGCAAATGCCGTAAAGGCTTGTGTTGAAATAGACGGTCCTGTTTATATTAGAATAAATCGAGGTTTTGACCAAGTTTTATATGAAGATATGAACTACGGTTATCAAATAGGTAAGGCAAAGCAACTTAGAGACGGTACGGACCTTTGTATTATTGCTTGCGGTAGCGCTGTATTCCAAGCGGTTCAAGCTTCAAAAGAGTTGGAGGCTAAGGGGATTACAGCCAGAGTGTTGAATGTGCATACAATTAAGCCCATTGATAAAGAAGCCGTATTAACTGCAGTTCACGATACTCGCCGTATTATAACGGTAGAAGATCATAGTGTAATCGGCGGTTTAGGCGGTGCAGTAGGAGAGCTGATTGCTGAAAGCGGTAAAGGCTGTGCATTTAAAAGGCTTGGTGTACAAGATGAATTTTCTCCAATTGGTTATCATGAAGATCTTATGAGCTATCATAAGATTGATTCTGTCGGAATTATAGAAGCTGCAGAAGAACTACTGAGAATGGACTTTGAGGAAACAGAAGACTGGGAAGATGAAGTCTAAAGGAGGTGTTTTTCGCTATGGATAAAACCACATATTACAGTACGAAGCTGTTTTTGGCATCTGTTATTCCTTTAATGAAAGAAATAGCCATGCGTACAAATCTTAAAGATAAATTTTTTAAAAACCCGGGTATAGCTCAAATAAGTGTTATAACAGATGAGGGGAAGTGGGGAACTCATTTTTTAATTGAAAATGAGAGTATAACTGTTGGTCTTAATACAGTTGAAAATCCTGATGTGGAGTTGGAGTTTAAAACTCCTGAGCATTTTGTGGCATTTTTTAAAAATAAAACTAAAAAGTTGCCTAAGATAAAAGGATTTTTTAAGTTCGGCCTTTTAGTGGCTACATTTAAAACTTTGCTTAAAATGGCCGGCGTTTTAGGTGCAAAAGAAGCACCAAAGGCTGAGGCAGATAAGGAATTGCTTGTTAGATGTATGTTCTATTTATTGTCAAACGGAATTAGTAGACTGAATAAACTCGAACATCCTGATATTCACGATTGGGCTCAAAAAAGCCCTAAAAGGGTTTACGCCTTAGCTGTTGACGGTTATGATGATGTAGCCGCATATATTCTGGTTCAAGCCGGAAAAACAAAGGCTTCAAAAGGATTGTATAAGCTGTCAAAACCGTTTTTTACTTTAAGGTTTGCAGACTTGGATTCCGCATTGGCAATTCTTTTGGATACAGGCGATATGCTTGCATTAACGGCAGAGAAAAAACTGATTATGGAAGGGGCTCCTGAGTTTGGCGCAAAACTTGGCGATTTTATGATGATGGTCGGTGAGTTTGTTCAATAGTGCCGGTTTTTAGTCGGTGTGATTAAATTCGAGAATTGCAAAAGTCGTTTGAGTTTTGCAATTCTTTTAAGTTATTGAATAATTTTAATTTTTCTCATTTCGATGTAAGAGGTGGTTTTCTAAGAATACCGGACGGTACGGGAAAAATTTGTTTATGTTTTTCCCGACATTTCCATTAGCCTGATTTGGACGGGGCGGTCTATCCTTCTGTTCGATTGTTTTTTTAAGTAAACATCGGCTCTTATGAGACGGTGTTTTGGTGTTTCAGTAGAGGACAGAAGATTATGCCGTCCCGTCGGGTTGAGTGCAAAAGCGAAGCGTTGCATAAAGGCTGGATTTTTTTTTTGTTATGTGATATATTTTGACAGGTGTTTTTTAGGAGTTTTGATGCGTAAGATAAGTATTATAAATCCGAAAGAGTTTGGTTATAATTTTGTTGATAAGAAATTTTTACCTCGTGGGGCTGATGAGTATTACTTGCGTAACGGACAGGTAAAGGAAAAACATGTATGGAGGCATTTGACTTTTGATGAGGTCGAGCATTTAATTAAGAACGGAAATTCATGTACGAATTGGAATGATGTTTTTGTAGAGGATCCGTTTAATCCGGCATTGATTAAGAATTCTCTTTTTGCGGGTTTGGTGCGTATTTGTGCAATTGAGGAAAATTATTTGAAGTATCATGATTTTACTGTTCCTATTGGTATTACAAACAGTAAGGTGATTTCTTGTGATATTGGGCGAAATTGTGCCATACATGATTGTGCGTATCTTTCGCATTATATTATAGGCTCGCAGGTTATTTTAAGTCGGATAGATGAGATGTGTACGACAGATCATGCTAAATTCGGTGAGGGTATTGTTAAAGACGGGGAGAGCGAAGCTACTCGGGTACAGATTGATGTGCTTAATGAGGCCGGCGGCAGGGAGGTTTTTCCGTTTGTGGATATGATTCCTGCAGATGCTTTTTTGTGGACTCGTTTTCGTGATGAAAAAAAATTGATTAGTGCTTTGAAAAAAATTACTCAAGGTCAGGTTGATAAAAGACGCGGGTATTACGGAACCGTCGGTGATGATTGCGTTATTAAAAGTTGCCGTATTATTAAAGATGTGAATTTTGGTGATGCTGTTTATGTAAAGGGTGCAAATAAGTTAAAAAATTTAACTGTAAAGTCAAGTTTTGAAGAGCCTTCTCAAATTGGAGAGGGTGTTGAATTGGTAAACGGAATTATAGGTTTTGGGTGTAGGGTTTTTTACGGTGTTAAGGCTGTGAAGTTTTTGATTGGAAATAATGCTACGCTAAAATATGGGGCAAGATTAATTCATTCTATTCTTGGTGATAATTCTACAATTTCCTGTTGCGAAGTTTTGAATACTCTTTTGTTTCCGTTTCATGAGCAACATCATAATAATTCATTTTTAATTTCTTCGATGATTCAAGGTCAGGCAAATATGGCCGCCGGTGCTACAATCGGGTCTAATCATAATACTCGAGGGAATGACGGCGAGATAATTGCAGGTCGAGGTTTTTGGCCGGGTCTTTGTGTAAGTTTGAAGCATAATTCAAGGTTTGCTTCGTTTGTGCTTTTATCGAAAGCTGATTATCCGAGTGAGCTTGATATTCGCTTTCCGTTTAGTATGGTTTTGAATAATGAGCATAAAAATAGATTGGAAATAATGCCTGCGTATTATTGGATGTATAATATGTATTCTTTGGAGCGTAATAATAAAAAATTTGCAACACGCGACAGGCGTATTACAAAAACTCAAAAGATACATACTGATTTTCTTGCTCCTGATACAGCTTCTGAGATTATGGTTGCCATGAAAATTTTGGAAGCTGATATTGAAAAAGCTTGGTATCAAGAAAAAAAAGAAAGGGTGTCGGCTGATGAAATTATTTCAAAGCATTTTGATGAAGCTCAAAAAATACAAGTGTTTGCAGAAGGAGTTGAAAGGTCTTCGCGTGAAGTTTTACTATTAAAGCCTTTTAAGGCTTGGCAGGCATACAGGCAAATGCTTGTTTGGTACGGGGTTAAAACATTGTGCTTGTTTTTTGAAAATACTGAAAGCAGACTTTCTGATATGCAAAAGTTAAAAATAAGTAAGATTAGTTTTAATTGGCAAAATATGGGTGGTCAGCTTATGCCTGAATTCAGGTTGGATCTTTTAAAAGAAAAAATAGGAAACGGGAAATTTAAAAATTGGACTGAGATACATTCCGAATATGAAAAAATATTTTTGTATTATGAACAGGATAATGCGAAAAATGCTTATGCAGTTTTATGTTGGGTTGCCGGAGTAGAGAAATTAACGGATAAGATTTGGAATGATTTTCTTGAGGAGTCAAAGTCTATTTGTGAATATATAGCTGAGCAAATATTTTTTACAAAAAACAAGGATTATATAAATAGTTTTAGGGATATTACTTATAGAAATAAAGCGGAAAGAAATGCTGTTTTGGGTAATATTAAAAATAATGCATTGATTGCATCTGCGGAAGATGATGCTCAGAAAAGAATTGCATTATTAAAAAAAATGAAGGTTTAGAATGTCATGGTTGTAACATTTATGTGATTTTTTAGTTTATGTAAATAGAAATCTTAATTTGAGTTTGTTTAGTTTTTAAATAATGATTATTTTTAAACTTGACTTTAAAAATTAAAACAAATAGTTTTAGTATTTAAATAATTAAGCTAATGGAGGAACTATGCTTAAATTGAAAAATTGGGTAAAAGGATTGTGCCTTTTTTGTGTTGCTGTTTTATTTGTTGCTTGTGTAAGTACCGAAAAACATGATCCGAACTTTTTGGGTGATTTTCCGGTTCAAGACTTGGGTAAAATTATGGGTGCTACTGTCAGAAGAGTGAAGCGGACATTAAAGCCGGCAGAGCTGTCTTTTACATTTAATCCAAGAAGCAATATTGTTTCCGTACATCATAAATTTTTAGGTGAAAATGTTTGGATAAATTTATCGGAGGAAAACAGGACTGTTTTTATAAACGCAATTCATCAATATTTGTCGGAATATAAGGAAAAAAAGTTGGGTGAAGGGAACAATAGAAAAAAAGGTTATTTTGGCAAAACTCCAATATATATGAAATGGGGGCTTTTTGCTGCGGCACGGGCCGGTAAACCTACATTGCGTTTTGAGTACGAGCTGATAAAACCTAAAGGTCGTCCGTACTTTATTGTTGGAGCAACAACTACAAAATCTTTTCAAGGTGGTGCAAATAGTCCTGCAATTAGAATTGCTCTTTCTCCGGCAAAATGTCAAGATATGTTGGTTCTTCTAAAGCAGAAAAATCTTCAAAAACTTGTTGATGATCTTCAAAAAGAATATGAAGAGTTTGATATGAAAGAGGGGTTTGAAGAAGATGAAGAATTTGAAGTGATGAAAGAAATTGAAAATTCAAGTACGGAAAGTGATGATTCAATAGATGAAGACGAAGCAGATGCAGAATTCAATATTGACTAATCAGGAAAATAAATTTGAAGCATAAAAGAGTTAAGGTTATATTATTATTTTTCTTTCTCGTTATAAATTTAAATGCAGAATTTTTTACTTCTTCAGAATGGGGATACAGTTTAGATTTACCGGAAGGGTTTGCTTTATTCGAGAATAAAGAAGACAGTCGTTTTTTGTTGAAAAATAATGTTGCCAATGTAGAGCTTCAGATTTTTCTTGATTCAGATGATAGTTTAAAAAATACGGCAAGGATTTCAAAAAAAATATTTAAGCAATTAAATGCCGAGCATAAAGATATTGATTTTTTATGGTGTGGAAAGCCTGCTATGCTTTCTACACTCAGTTTTCATTCAGGCAATTATGGTGGAGTAAGAAGGATTTATTCAGGCTGGTTATTAATTTTAAAGCTTGATAGGGGGTGGATAACACTCGTAACTTATGTGCCTGAATTAAAATCTAAAGAATTTGAACCAATGATGATTTCGATTTTGGATTCTGTTTTTACAGGTGGACAGTCGTATTATTCGCCAGGTCCTGTAACATCTGCTTTATATCCCAAAACGGGGAGTATAAAGGTAAAACAAAAATTTAATGGCAGGGATATATCTTTTTTTTACGATAAATCCGACATGGAGGCTAATCAAAGTGTTGTAGACCGTGAGTTTCAACTTCTGACTATGTATATCGGTACAGATATGGCAATAGAGGCTTGGAAGCGATATTACAGAAATATATACAGAGATGCGTGGAGAAGATTGGAGTCTCTTTCTTTTTCTTTAAAAGCGTTTTTGTCTTTAGGTGAATCCATATCCGATAGTTTTTCCATAGCATCAAAACTTCTTACCCATTTGCAAAATTTTACTTATCTTAGAAATCCGGCAGGTTCTGATTTTATAAACTTACCTGAATGTTATATTAAATCAACAGGTGATTGTGATGCGCGGTCGGTTTTGATGTGCGTAATTTTACAGCAAATGGGCATCGATTGTGTTCTTGCTGTTTCTCCTGAGTTCAGCCATGCTATGGCCGCAATTAATTGTAAAGGCACGGGGGCCGTATTTTCATACAGCGGTAAAAAATACTTGGTGGCAGAAACAACCGCAAAGATAAAGCTTGGACAAATTGCTTCTGATTTGGCTGATCCTTCAAAGTGGTTTATAACGGAATTTTACGGGCTTCCGGTAAACGATAAGTAGGTTTAAATAAATTGAACAAGTCAGTTAGATTAAATAAAATTGTAATTAGTGTTTTTGTTTTACGATAGTCGGCCTTTATAACTAGATTATACGTAATAAGAGTAATACAGTAATTTAAATTGCCGGAAGTGAGGTTCAAATGAAAAAAGAAAATCTAAGAATACCTTTATCATTTAAAATACCTTTTATGATAAGTATATTGTTTATCATTTCAGGTATTTTATTCGGGACATTTATATTTAGACGCTTTTCAAAAGTAATAATTGATGATATTAAAACTGATCTGGTAGAAAAAATACAGAAAGAGAGCAATAATATTTACGGTAATCTTTTTTCAAAAATTGAAGCTACAACAGCAAATTATGCTTTATTGCTGAGATTGCATGGTTTTGAAAGTTTAGAGTATGCAGAAGGAATAAGCGAGGGCATTATGGATTCTCATTCTGCAATTGCAGGTTGTGGTTTCTGGTTGGAGCCGTACGTCTGTCCTGATAAAGAATTTTGTGGTCCGTATTGGTTTCGTAAAAATGGTAAAATTAATATGTCGTGGGAATATAGCAATAAAGAAAATGATTACAAAAAATTCGACTGGTATATTAATGACGGCATTTACAATAATGAATCATCGATATGGAGTGAACTGTATAATGATGCAATAACAGGTAAACCCATGATAACAGCAACATCTGCGTTGTTGGAAGATAGCAAAAAAATAGGTGTTGTAACAATAGATATTGGACTTGAGAAACTTAATTATTATTTTTCATCAATAAAATTTGATAATATCGAAAAATATACGCTTTCACTCGTTACAAAAAAAGGAATCTGTCTTGATCACAGTGATAAATCACTCATTGGTAAAAGTATTTTTAGTGAAGCTGAAGTACTAAAACAAACATTAAGAGAAGATAATAAAAAAATAAATATTTCATCACCAATCGCTGAAACAGGTTTGTATCTTTGTGTTGAAGTAGAAAAATTTATAATTCTAAAACCTTTGAGGAAATTTATCCGAGTGAATATATTCATTGGTATTATCTTTTTAATGATTCTCATCGCAGTAATAAGTATTATCGTTAAAACGCTTTTATCAAAAATACTTAAACAAACAACAGCAACATTAAAGGCTGTATCGCAAGGAAATCTTCAAGCACGCTTACCCATAAAAGGAAATGACGAGATAACAGATCTTTCAAAATATTTCAATGAAACAATAGAAAAAATAGGGTTGCTGATTCAATCTGTTGGAAAAAACATGGAAAAAATGCGTGGTGTCGGCTCTACTCTTGCAGAAAATATGACAGAGACAGCAAGTTCTGTAAATCAAATAAGTGCAAATATTGAGGGTGTAAAAGGTCAAATTTTAAGTCAAAGTACAGGTGTTACAGAAATGAGTTCAACGATGGGAGAAATTATTCGTACGATACATCAATTAAATAAAAGCATAGAATCACAAGTCATAAGTGTAACTCAGTCTTCATCATTAATTGAAGAGATGATTGCAAATATTGCTTTAATTGCCAAACGACTTAATAACGAAAATCATATTGTGCATGACTTAAATGAAAAAACCATTATAGCAAAAGAGGAAGCACAAGCCGCAAATACTGAAATTGCAAAAGTGGGAGAAAAATCTTCTAATCTTCTTGAGGCTGCATCGGTTATTCAAAATATTGCAAGTCAGACAAATTTACTCGCTATGAATGCAGCAATAGAAGCTGCCCATGCCGGGGAAACCGGCAAAGGATTCGCTGTTGTAGCAGATGAAATTAGAAAACTTGCTGAAGAGTCGAGTGTCCAAGGTAAGTCAATTGCTATAACAATAAAAGAAACGACAGAAATAATTAAAACCATTGTTGCTAATGGAGTAAATGCTGAAGCCGGTTTAGATGAGGTTGTCAGGCTCGTAAAACAAACACTTGAACAAATAGAAAATATTGTGAACGCCATGCAAGAACAAGAGCGAGGTAGTCAAGAAGTTTTAACTGCCCTTAAAAACATTAATGCTATAACCGGTCAAGTAAAGTACGGTTCAGCTGAAATGCTCAAAGGTGGAGAACAAGTTGCCAAAGAAATGCGAAAATTGGACGAGCTTACTCATATCATTACAGACAGTATTAACGAAATGGCTAGTGGGGCAACACAAATTAATAATGCAGTTCAAGAAGTAAACGAGCTTACACATCGAAATAAACAAAGTATAAAAGACCTTTCTGATGAAGTGAGAAAATTTAAAGTATAAAAAATTTTACCTGGTTTAACATGGTGTAAAATCATGTAGTTTTTATCTACTCGAAAAATTGTAAACTTTGGTCGATGCAAAAAAAAGCATAGCTTTTACCCCCAGTTTTTTATCACGAGCGTATTTTAGTTTTTTTGTCTTCAAAAATATTATAACTTAAAATTGGAGAATATCGGAATCGAACCGACGACCTATTGATTGCGAACCAATCGCTCTACCAACTGAGCTAATTCCCCATTGCTTTTATGTAGAGGCACTTTCAAAAGTCCGTTACTTTTAAAAGCACCTCCAAATAAGCTCATTTTATTACGCTTTTTGGTATATTTCGGAAGAAATTGCAAAACTTGTCTGATTTTTGCAATTTCATCTGTATTTATTATATTCAAATTTTAAAATATTTCAAGGGGTAGTAAAAACTAAATCAAAAACTAAACAGCTTGATACTCCCGCAAGGAGGTTGGTTGAAGTAAAACAAATTTTAAAAAGCAACGCATTTTTTATAAGTGGCTCATTTATATTGATTTTTTTTTTGTTTTATGATATGTTTTGCATAGGGGGATTTATGTTACCATTTTATTTTTTATCAATAGCTTTAAATATTTTCGCAGGAGCAATTTTTGTATTTTTGGACCCAAAAGAATCTTTTGAGCAAAATATCGAACCTAGAGAGCAGTTTGCATTCATGCGTGAAAGTAAGTTTTTGTTAATTATGACCATAGCTTCCGGTGTAGTTGCTGTTATGAAAATCTTATTGCCGGTTAAGGGTTTATCCGGAACTCGTCTTTTTGTAATAGGGGATTTTTTACCTGTATTTGCAGGGATTTTGGCTTGTTTAATTTTTGCTTCAAGATATGCATCAAAAACCGATGATTCTGAAAAAATACCTGCTGTGTTAAAAGTAGTTGTAAGTTATGAGCGCTATATTGGATTTTTTTGTATTGCTGTAGCAGGTTTGCACTTTTTATTTTCCTATTTACCTGTGCTATAAAAATTAATTTTTAAAACGAACCGTAATGAAAAGATTATTTTGTTTTATATGTTTATTTGGTTTATTAATTTTCGGTTGTAAAAAGCAGGAGGTTTTAGCAAATTTGCAACTTCCGCCTGATTCTCCTATGACTGATGCTAACAGGTATGCTGTTATAATAGAAACTTATATTTCATTAAAAGATAAACCGGGTCAGGACGGTATAACTTTGGCACATGCGAGATGCAAAGATATTTTTTCTGTTATCGGAATTGATATTATTCAAATTGATGATGAGCAGGAGCTTTGGGTTCATCTTGACGGTGGGTGGATTCCTCGAGATAGTGTTCAGTTATATTCAAGCGAAGAAAAAGCAAAAACCGCCGCCGATAATTTGAATAAATAAAATTGATTTGCAGGTAAAATATGAAACCGTTTAGTTTTTTGAAAATATACCTTTAAAAAAAGAAACAATTTTATTTTCCGGTGATAATTTATTATTTATTTTTTTTGTGTTTTCTAATACTTCACTGTTTTTCTTAAAATTTTGTTTCTTTTTTTGTTGTATAGGTTTTTTCTTTTTTTTATTTTTCTCAATACTATTTGCATTTATATCTATATTTTTAGCGTATCTTTTTTTATAATATTCCATACGCTCTTCAAAACTTAAACTCGCAAGGTTTTCACTTTTTTGTTTATTGTTAAATTTTATATTGCGATTTTTTGAATTACGGGTATTCTGTGATGAATGTTTTTTCCCTTTATGATTTAATTTTTTTCTTTCATTATCGAATTTTCTCGAGTTTCGATTATACGGTTTTGACTTAACCGGTTTGCCTAAATGTATATATTGCCCGGAACTTAAATCATCTAAGTATAATGATTCGTCCGGAATTGAAGCCGGAATTGTTTCTTCTATAAATTTTTCTATTTCAGCTAAGTTATAAACATCACGCTCACTGCAAAGAGCGTAAGTTACTCCGTTTTTTCCCGCTCTTGCTGTTCTGCCTATTCTGTGTACATAATTTGCAGCCTCATTCGGCAACTCATAATTGATAACCATTTTTAAATCGTCAACATCAATACCTCTGGCTGCTACATCTGTTGCAATCAGTATAGGCACGGATTTTTGTTTAAATCTTGTAATTAAATTCAAGCGTTTTTTTTGAGGTAAATCTCCGCTTAAAAATTCCGCAGAAAAATTGTTTAATCTTAATCTCTTTGCTAAAATTTCCGTGCCGTTTTTTGTATTGCAGAAAATCAAAACAGCATCACATTTTTCTCGATTTAAAATACCCAACAACAATTGCATTTTTTTTTCATCTGCTACATGAAAAAGTTTTTGCTCTATTTTTTTTGCCGTAATATTTTCAGGCTGCATAGTTATTTCTTTTGCATTAACAGTACATTCCCAAGCTAAATTTTTTATGTAAGTACTTAATGTTGCACTGAAAAGCATTGTTTGTCTTTTTTCAGGAGCCGGTAAAAACTGTAATAGCCTTCTTACATCGGGATAAAACCCCATGTCAAACATACGATCTGCTTCATCGACAATTAAAAAACCTACATTGTCAAAATTTAAATTCTTTCTTTCGCACAAATCGATAATTCTGCCGGGTGTTCCTATAATGATATCAACCCCTGAGTTTATTTTTTTAATTTGCGGCTCGTATGCAACTCCACCGAAAAAAGCGGCAATATCAATCTTAATAAATTTTGACAATAATTTTGCTTCATCGCATACTTGAACTGCCAACTCTCTGGTAGGAACTAAAATTAAAACTTTTTGCTTTTCCTGCATTTTTAACCAGCGCTCTAAAACCGTAACTAAATATCCTGCTGTTTTTCCTGTGCCTGTTTGTGATTGAACATATAAATCAGAACCGTCAATTCCTTTATCTAAAACAGCATTTTGAACCGGTAAACATTCAAAATATTTTGCCGCCTGTAATCCTTTTTGTAAATCATCATTTAAATTAAAATTAGTATATTTCATTATGGCATTGTATCATAAAAAATAAAAAAAGAAAAGGACTTTTTTAGAGAAGTTTTCTTTTATAAATTCATAATTAAAAAAATAATTTTTGTAAAGTGTTGAAAAATTTAAAATCTGAAGTTTTGTTTATTATTACAACACTTTACAAAGCAACCCGACGGACTTGCATAATCTTTTGTTTTTTACTGATATTTTTAATCAGCGTCTCACAACAGTGAGTCGCTTTTTATTTAAACATAAGCAAACAAAAGGATAGACGAAGCCCGTCCATTACCGGTTAAGCGTACTGTTACTATTTTCCGGTGTTCTTTTTTGTTTTACGCTTTTTGGTAAAAACATCTTTTAAAAATTAAAACTCATCATCTTTATACTGCAATTTATAAAGGTTGTAATACATTCCTTTTTTGTTTAACAGTTCATCATGCTTACCCGATTCAATTATTTCACCTTTGTGTAGAACAATAATTTTATCCGCATTTTTAATTGTCGAAAGTCTGTGTGCAACAGAAATAGCGGTTTTTTCTTTTAATATTTTAGCAAGCGCGTCTTGAATTAAAACTTCCGTTTCTGTATCTACACTTGAGGTTGCTTCATCGAGAATCAGTATTTTAGGTTTTGATGCGAGCGTTCTGGCAAATGATAAAAGCTGCCTTTCACCGTTTGAAAGATTAGCACCTCTTTCGACAACAGGCTCATCATAAGCCTTTGGAAGTTTTTCAATGAACTTTGATGCGTTGACATATTCAGCCACTCGGATTACTTCTTCATCAGTAATTGTTTTGTTTTCAAGCACTATGTTATCTTTAATTGTGCCGGTAAAGATAAACACATCTTGTTGGACGGTAGCTATTATTTTACGCAATTTTGATTTATCAATTTCTTTTATATTTATATCATCAATAAGTATTTCACCCTCATCGCAATCATAAAATCTTGTAATAAGATTCATAATAGATGACTTACCGGCACCTGTTGCACCGACAAATGCAAACGACTCTCCCGGGTTAATTATAAAGCTAATGTTTTTTAACACTTTGGTTTTCCCGTCATACGAAAAACTTACATTTTTAAATTCTATTTTTCCCTTTACTGCGTGTTCGCTATTGTTTTCTAAAAGTTTTGAATGTTCAGGATTTTTAATTTCTGTTTTATCATCTAATACAGTAAATATTCTTTCACTTGAGGACATGGCATTTTGAATTATATCAAAGGCTTGTGTTAAGTTAATAATAGGCTGGAAAAATCTTCTGATATACTCTGTAAAGGCATAAAAAACACCGAACGGAATTATATTTTTAATAGCATCACCTACACCGACATAGATAATACTTACCAAAGCAAGTGATCTAAGTATTTCATACATTGGTCTGAATGCGGCTCGCATGATAAGTAGTTGTTTATTTAATTCAAAATATCCTTTATTAAGTCCATCAAAGTGAGCAAAAACTTTTTTTTCTCTTTTAAAAATTTGAATAACTTTCATGCCCGTTATATATTCGTTTAAAGCTGAATTTATTTTTGCAATTTGTGCTTTTGCAATACGATTTACTTTTCGGATATAATGTCTGAAAACCATTGCAAAAAGACAAATAAATGGAACTACAGCAAATGATACAAGTGCTAACTTTATATTTAAATAAATCATCATAATCATAATGCTTATAATTGTGAATACATCAGTTGCAATATTGCTTAAAACATTAATATACATTTCGTTTAAATTTTGAGTGTCATTTGTAACCCGTGTAACTAATCGTCCTATTGGATTTTTATCAAAATAAGAAACAGCGCGTGATTTTATATGATTAAAAATATCATTACGAATATTAAAAATAATTTTTTGGCTTGCTTTGTTTAATATAAATTCCTGAATAAGACTAAAAACAGCTACCCCAAGTATTGTGGCTATAAATAGTAAAGCCATAGTTTTTACACCTGACTTATCTTTTTTTCTGAACATTTGATATTCGTCATTTGTAATTTCTATGCAATTTTCAATTTTATCGTCAACCTTACCGAAATACCATTTATTGTTTTTAATATTGTTATGTAAAATATATTTATCTTCTGAAAATGTTTCTTTTGTATTTTTAATATCTGTGTATGTATAATTAACACCTCTAAAAACTATGTCCGGTTTAGCATTATACGGGGTTTCTATCATAGTCTTTTTATAACCGGTTAAGTATTCGTCAATTGTAATTTGCAAAATTCTAGGGGTGAAACTTCTTAAAACCGTTGCTATTATAATACATAGCACAGCAACTGCAATCATCAGTGCGTATGGTTTTGCATATTTTAAGAGGCGTAAAAAAAGATTGCTTTGTTTGTTTGTTTTTATTACATCATCATGTATATTTTGTTTTGACATTTTATCCCCTATTTATTTGTTTTTCAAGTCTTTGACGCATAGCCATTTTATAATACACGCCTTTGTTTTTCATAAGTGTTGTATCGTTTCCGCGCTCTACAATTTCGCCGTCAGATAAGACAATAATTTCATCACAGTTTTTCACAGTTGAAATTCTATGGCTGATAATAATCATGCCTGCGCCTTGATTATATTTTTTTAAATTTTGAAGTATTTTTTCTTCTGTCTCAGTGTCTACAGCTGAAAAACTGTCATCTAAAATCAGCATTTGAGGATCTTTGAATATAGCTCGCGCAATTGACATTCTCTGCTTTTGCCCGCCTGAAAGTGTAATTCCTCTTTCTCCCAAAACTGTATTATATCCTTCAGGAAAGTCAACAATGTTTTTGTGTAAATCGCTGAGTTTTGAAACAGTTTCAATTTTATCAAGTAATTCTTTGGAAAAATCTTCGCCATTATTTAAATAATCATAACGTACATTTTTGCACTCTGCTTTTTGTTGGGTTTCGTATGCAAAGGCAATGTTGTCGTTAATTGTTTGTGAAAACAAAAAACTGTCCTGCGGAACCAACGCAACACTTTCGCGTAAATTTGTAATTGAAACATCTTTGATTAAACTGTTGTCTATTATAATTTCACCTGAGTCGGTTTCGTTTAAGTCGTATAATCTTAAAATCAGATTAACTATTGTTGATTTTCCTGCTCCCGTATTTCCTATAATTGCAAGGCTTTTATTTTGTGCCGCAGTAAAAGAAATGTTTTTAAGTGCAAACTTTTCTGTATTCGGATACTTAAATGAAACATTTTTAAATTCAATTATGTTTGCGATTTTCTTTTGTGTTGCATCAGGATACGGGTCAATAATTTCCGGCTTTTCATCAAAAATTTTATTTAATCGTTCCATGGATGCAGCGCCTCTTTGTAAAATATTTACTACCATACCAAAAGCCTGAATTGGCCAGAACATCATTTGCATGTACATATTAAAAGCAATAAAATTGCCCAACCGGATTTCACCGTCAATAACTGCAATACCTCCAAAATAAAGTACAATCAAAAAACTGATTGCACCTACTAATATCATGGCTGGTTTAAAAATTGCTTTGATTTTTATCATATCAAGATTTTTATTATAATTATTTTTATTAATATTATAAAACTTTGTTTTATATTCTTCTTCTTGTGCAAAACTTTTTATAACTCTGATACCGGAAAAACTTTCTTGGACAGTATCGCTTAAGTCTGCAAATGCTGCCTGCGTTTTTTTAAAATATTTATGAACCAACTTTCCAAAAAAAGTTACAAAAATAATTAGCAGCGGTACAACAGAAAGAGCCAAAGCCGTTAATCTTAAATTTGTTGAAAGGAACATTTTTATAATAACAAAAATCATCATAAAAGTTGCATCAACTGCCATAACAATAGCTTGCCCCCATGCCGTTCTAATTGCATTTACATCATTCGTTACGTGCGCCATGAGATTTCCTGTTTTATGATGAACAAAATAATTTGGCGACAGTGTCAAAAGTTTAGAAAAAAGATCTTTGCGAAGTTTGTATTCCAATTTTAAAGCCGGTGTAAAAATACAGTACCGCCATATAAACCTTGAGATTACCATAACCAACCCGATTAAAATCACAAGACCACAGTAAATTAAAATTTTTTGTCGGGTTAAAATGCCCCCTTGATAATCGTTGGTTATATTTTGAATTATTTCAGGAATATAAAGCTGGACGAAATCTATAATCATCAAAAATAGAATGCCCGTAAAATAGCTCCATTTGTTTTCTTTTATAAAAGGCAATATCCTTTTAAATGCTTTCATTACCACTCCTGTTTTGTAGACAGTATATAATTTAGAAAATAAAAATACAATTTGATACCGTTTTGAATTATAAATTAAAAAATTGGTTTTGTCAATTAAATTTTAATAATAATTCAACCCGACCGGCCGGCATAACCTTTTGTTCACTGCTTAAAAACTTAATCGCCGTTTTACGCTCTCGCTTCAATCGGCTCTTCTTTAAAATTAAGTGAACAAAAGTGTAGACTCAGCCGGTCCATAACAGGTTAAACTGATAGCTTATCAGGCCGGTTTTCTGCTTGTAACCCTGATTAAAAAAACAAGCATTGACAAAAATTTTCATTATCTTGACAGCCGGCTATAATTGATTTATACTTTAGTATATAGCAAAAAATTATTGGGAGTGTCTTTGTGGCAGATAGAATGGAAGAAAAATTTGAAAATTTAAATGAATTAGTCGAGTTATTTGAGAGAAATAAGAAACAATATCATACTAAAATCTACGATGAGGCTAATACGAGAACTGACTTTATCGATAAATTTTTTGAGCTTTTGGATTGGGATGTTCGCAATGAGCAGGGCTATTCCGAAACATATCGTGAAGTTGTGCGAGAAGATAAGGTCAGTATTGAAGGAAAACAAAAAGCTCCCGATTATAGTTTTAGAATTGGCGGGATGCGCAAATTTTTTGTTGAAGCAAAAAAGCCTTCTGTTAATATAAAAGACGACCCAAATCCTGCGTTTCAAGTTCGAAGATACGGCTATACTGCAAAGCTACCATTGTCGATTTTAACGGACTTTGAGGAATTCGCCGTTTATGATACACGTATAAAACCGAGTAAAAATGATAAAGCAAGTACCGCTCGTATTTTCTACTGCTCTTTTGATGAATATAAGAAAAACTTTGATTTTATTTTTAATACTTTTTCAAAAGAAGCAATTTTAAAAGGCAGTTTTGATTTGTTCGTTCAGGAAAATAAAAATAAAAAAGGAACATCCGAAGTTGATAAAGAGCTTTTGAAGTTGATTGAGAATTGGCGGGAATCACTTGCAAAAAATATAGCTTTGAGAAATGGCGATTTAAAGCTGCGAGAGGTTAATACTGCCGTCCAAAAGATTATTGATAGAATTATTTTCTTGCGTATTGCCGAAGACAAAGAAATTGAGCCTTACGAGCAGTTGTTGAATATAAGCAAAAAAGAAAATGTTTACAAAGAGTTGGTTTTACTTTTTGAAAAAGCAAATGATAAATATAATTCAGGTTTGTTTTTGAATCAAACATGGTTAAATGAAATAAAAATTGACGACAAAACATGTATAGATATTATTAAGGCTTTATATTATCCCGAATGTCCTTACGAATTTTCTATTTTGCCTGTTGAAATACTGGGAAACATTTACGAAAAGTTTTTAGGCAAG
>PDWI01002886.1_pt1 | contig 25249 bp, 16 predicted proteins | sample 1430891 | NCBI WGS metagenome assembly PDWI01 (sample SAMN01162508, study PRJNA174530) | Oral metagenome, whole genome shotgun sequencing project. | biome: Marine environment; feature: Marine mammal; material: Swab sample of the gingival sulcus; isolation source: swab sample of gingival sulcus...
TCCTAACGAAAATACGAGAGTCAAAATATCGGGGAATTATCTAATTTCTATTTTAGATGAGGACGATGAAGTCATTTTTACGAGAAGAGTTGTCTTTTACGAGCAAAAAGTAACCGTTGGAGTTGTGATTTATCGAAGTAGAAATATTAACAACATTGATAAAAAGCAAGTCGTCGGTTTTACCGTTGATTACAAAGAACTTAACAGCAATTATCCAAGTCGAGAAATACACCCTGTTATTTTGCAAAATGATTGTTGGCAAAGTGCTGTGAGCGACATTAAACCTTTATATAATAAAGGTATGCAACTTGTATATCGAGATGATGAGAAAACCGCCTTTTGGGGTGGCAATGAATTTTTGCATTTTGACACCAAATATATTAGAAAATCGACACTTAACATTTTCAAAGCATCGTTAGGAAGTAAATTATACCACACCTATTTATTTGGTGATAAAGAACGAAGCGAATCTCCATATGCTTATTACCCTGATGTAAACGGAGGGTTTGTCATACGAACTTTGGACGCTAGTGATAGTGCTTTGGAATCGGACTATAGTATTGTACATTTTTCTTTAGACTCTTATGAAGATTTCAAAGACAAAGAAGTATTTGTACGTGGAAGTTTTAACAATTGGGAACTCAATGACACCAATAAAATGAAATACAACGAAGAAAATGACCGTTACGAATTGGCTATTGGGTTAAAACAGGGATTTTATAATTACCAATACGTTACTAAAGACACGCAAGGTATTGTTAGAAATTACGACATTAGTGGTTCTTTTGATGAGACCGAAAACAATTATACAGTATTAGTATATTACAAAGGTTTTGGAGACAGATACACTCGGGTAGTAGGCGTTGGCTACGGAAATTCTAAGAAAATACAAAATTAGAATCAACAGAACTTTTTTAGCACAAAGAAGAAAAAAAACTTTTTTTTTCACAAATTTGTAGTATATTTGCATCGAGTATTATTCTAAATTGAGTTTTAATTATAAATTTTTAAATATGAAACAAGTAAAATTATTTATGGCAACATTAGCATTAGTTGCTGTATTTAGTGCGAATGCACAAGACAAGAACAACCCTTGGTCTATAGGGTTAGGAATCAACTCTGTTGATATTAGAACTCCAGACGATTTCGTAGGAGTATTAAAAGATTGGGCAGGACCTGGAGACATTAACGTATTACCTGCATTATCTAGAATTTCTGTAGGAAGATATTTAAATTACGGATTATCTGCTGAAGTAGCAGGTTCTTTAAACAAAGTAGAGAAAGGATACGGATGGGATGATGGAGACACTCTTTCTGACGATACTTTCTTAGCTATTGATGGTCGTTTAAAATATGATTTAAACGAATTAATCGGTTCTACAGCATGGTTTGACCCTTATATTCAAGCAGGTGTTGGTTACTCAAAAATCGGCGACTTAGATGACTTTAAAGTTTTAGCAGGAGCAGGTTTCAACACTTGGTTCAATGAAAACATTGGTTTAAACTTCCAATCTGCTTATGCTCATGCATTTAACTCAGACGGCACAGACTACTTCCAACACTCAATTGGTTTAGTATTTAAGTTCGGAGGGACTGATACTGACGGTGATGGAATCTTTGACAATGAAGATGCTTGTCCAGAAGTTGCTGGTTTAGCTCAATTCAACGGTTGTCCTGATTCTGACGGTGACGGAATTGTTGATTCTAAAGATGCTTGTCCAGAAGTTGCTGGTTTAGCTCAATTAAATGGTTGTCCTGATTCTGACGGTGATGGAATCGCTGATAAGAATGATGCATGTCCTAATGCAAAAGGTTCAAAAGCAAACAGAGGTTGTCCTGATACTGACGGTGATGGAGTTGTTGATAAAGACGATAAATGTCCAAGAGAAGCTGGATTAAAGTCTAGACAAGGTTGTCCTGTTAGAGATGCTGACGGTGATGGTGTTGAAGATTCAAAAGACAAGTGCCCTAAAGTAGCTGGCCCTGCTTCTAACAACGGATGTCCTCAACTTAGTAAAGAACACGTAGCAACTTTAAAGAATTTGTTCAAATCTGTATACTTTAAAACAGGTAAATCAACATTTACACCTTCAACTTACGAGATTTTGAATTCAGCTGCAGCTATTATGGTTAAATACCCTACTGCTAAATTTACAATTTCTGGTTACACTGACAGTGTAGGTAATGACAACCGTAACTTAATCCTTTCTCAAAAAAGAGCAAGTTCTGTTAGAAATTACCTTGTTTCTAAAGGTGTTTCTTCTTCTAACTTAACAGCTAGAGGATATGGAGAGGCTTCTCCAATCGCTTCTAACAAAACAAGAAAAGGTAGAGCTCAAAACAGAAGAGTAGAGATTCAATTAGTAAAATAATTTAATCAAAAATAAATATTTTAAAAGCCACCTTTTAGGTGGCTTTTTTTATATATTATATACTTAACTTTATCTGAACTTACACTATAAAAACAATCTATAAATCCAACGAAAGTTGGTTAGGAAGTAAACGAAAAGAAGTACGATGATAGCAAGTACTACCAAAAGACTTTATCGCCTCTCTATGGGCTTTTGTAGGGTAACCTTTATTTTTATTCCAATCATACATTGGAAATTCTTTATGTAATTTTCCCATATACTCATCTCTGTAAGTCTTTGCCAAAATAGAGGCTGCCGCGATACTCATATATTTCGCATCTCCCTTTACAATTGTAGTATGTGGAATTTCTTTATAAGGCTTAAACTTATTTCCATCAACAATGATATGTTCTGGAACTACAGTTAACTGCTCTATTGATTGATGCATTGCAAGAATAGACGCCTGTAAAATATTGATTTCATCAATTTTCTTTTCATCTACAAAAGCAACAGCATAACTCAAGGCATTTTCTTCAATATAAGACCTTAATTCTCGTCGTTTTTTCTCATTGAGTTGCTTAGAGTCATTAAGTATCGGATGTGAAAAAGATTCTGGCAAAATTACCGCTGCGGCTACCACAGGCCCTGCTAAACAACCTCTACCTGCTTCATCTGTTCCCGCTTCAATGATATTTGGTGTATGGTATTTTTGCAACATATTTATTTTAGTGATTAGTCATTAGCGATTAGTTTAGATAAACGTTTAAAAACATAAGACAAAAGAATCTAAAAACATCTTTTGACTTTCTCTCTTTTATCTGTCATTTAACTCCACAATTTCCATATTCTTAATATCTCCTTTATCTATTTCAAAACGCAACATTGTACGCACTTTATGAAAACCGTATTTCCCTGCAGCTCCTGGATTAAGGTGTAATAACTGCAATTTTTTATCATACATTACTTTCAAAATATGCGAATGTCCACTAATGAAAATCTTTGGAGGATTCGTATTTAATTCGTCCTTAACTCTTAAGTCATAACGATTGGGGTAGCCACCTATATGTGTTATCCAAACCGAAACACCTTCCACCGTAAACTTATTATCCAAAGGATAATCTGCTCGAATTTCATAACCATCAATATTACCATAAACGGCTCTTAAAGGCTTTAATTTTTCAATTTCCTCTACGACTTTTTGATTCCCAATATCTCCAGCGTGCCAAACCTCATCGGCTTGTTTTACAAATTTGAGAATTTGTTCATCTATATGACTATGCGTATCCGAAAGCAATAAAATTTTTCGCATTCCTGTTTTTTTCGATGAACTTTACTCTTCAGCCGTCAAAAAATCGTATAACTTAATATATTCAATATAAGTCCGTTTTTCTTGATCTAGATATTCCTTGTCTTCGTATTTAAGAATTTGCTTAAGAATCTCATCATAAGAAAGTAAATTCAATTCTATATTCGGATAAACAAGATCTATATTATTCACATTAAATTGGCTGTAATACAATAAATATTCTTGAAATATCCCTCGTAACTCCTCATACAATTTTCGACCTTTTTCTTTCTCACCTATTTGATAATACATTTCTACGAAAGGTAAAATAAGACGATAATTCCCATATTTTGAAACTGGCATTTTTTCTGTTGCCATATCAATTACATCTTCTGCTTTATCAAACTTTTTCTCAGCGATTAAAGCTTTTGCCAATCGCTTTAAAGTATTACGATAAGTGATTGTGTTTTTTCTTGTCTCAGGATCTAAATAAACATTTGTATTCGAAAGAGATTTCCAGTCCCAGTTTTTTACTCTATTATATAATTTATCCGTATCAATACGTCCCATATCAGAAAAACCTTTGTTTTTGGTTTTGATAGGCACTAATTTGTAGGCAATACCGTCTAACTGTAAATAGTCTTTTAACCAAATATACTCTTCATCAGCATCTGATCCTCCTGTAAAGTAAATCGGTTGTTTCCAATGATTATTAGCTAAAATGTCTAACATCAAAATACTGTTTTTAGACAAAACTTGCGGTAATTTGATATCAATATAAGGAACTATTTTATCGGCATCTTTAGGAGCGACAATACCATTTTTCAATACCGCCTCTTTATCCACTGGTAAGCGGACAGTCGAAACAGGGAATATCTTTTCAGGCTTTCCGTCTTCGTCTAAATCATAATAAGTTACCTTCTTATCACTTGCAATCCATCTCATCAAGTAACTAATATCCATTACAGAATCCTTTAACTGCGGGAATAATTCTGGCACAGAAACAGCAATATCTAACGTTCCCCAACGATATTGTTTGTGCGTAAGTTGTGATGGAATTGGAGGTGCTTTATAAGTTTTTCTTTTCATTTGATCAATGTACCAATCCACATTAAACAAACTCGTGTTAATCAATTTTAAATCTGTTCGGTAATCCTCTACTTCTTGCATATACCACAACGGAAAAGTATCGTTATCACCAATGGTAAACATAATTCCATTCTCATCACAAGAGTCCATATATGCTTTCGCATTCATACGTGCTGTGTAACGATTAGAACGGTCGTGGTCATCCCAATTTTGAAATGCCATCAGCGTTGGAACTGCCAACAAGCAAACCGCAGTAACCGCAAAAGCAGTTATTTTTGGTGAAAGGTATTCTTTGATAAAGTCAAATAATGCTAACACACCAAAACCAATCCACATTGCAAAAATGTAGAACGAGCCGACCACGGCATAATCTCTTTCTCGTGGCTCAAAAGGTTTCGGATTCGTATAAAATATAATTGCTAAACCTGTCAATGCAAAAAAGACAAAAAGTGTATAAAAATCAGCTTTATCTTTCTTTAATTGATATAAAAGCCCTATCAATCCCAAAATAAATGGCAAGAAGAAATAGGTATTTCTTCCCTTATTATTTTCCATATCAAATGGTAGATTTTTCTGTGGCCCTAAACGCATTTCATCAATAAAGTTAATACCACTTATCCAATTTCCATTTTCGATATCTAAATGACCTTGTATATCGTTTTGTCGTCCGACAAAATTCCACATAAAATATCGCCAATACATATATCCAAACTGATAATCAACCATAAACTTGATATTTTCCCAAAACGTAGGTCGGCGTTTGGAATTTTTAGGAATCCCTGCAATCATTTTATAGTTTTCTATCACACTCGGACTTTCATTTACCATACGAGGAATAAAACCTTTATGAGCACTTGACCAGTTTTGCTTTGCATCTTTATAATCGTTGACAATCAAATATTTACCTGTTTTTTTATCTTTCTCATACTTTGGCTTAGCATCCACCATCGGCTCTTCAAAATCTAATGCTCTATCAAAAACGTAAGAATAATATTTATCATAAAAGATATTCGCATCTCCATACTGCTCACGGTTATAATACGCTAACAATTCTCTCGCACTTGAGGGATTATTTTCGTTAATCGTCGTATTTGCATTCGCTCGTATCGGCAACATCAACCACGATGAAAAACCAATCATTACAAATAATATCGACAATAATGCCGTGTTGGCATTTACTAAATTCTTTTGATGTGTGTATCTAATTCCGAAAACGAAAAGGGCAATTAATAGCAACCCTGCGATGATTGTTCCTGAGTTAAACGGCAATCCGATACTATTTACAAAAAATAATTCCAATGCACTGAAATACCGTAATGTAAAAGGAAATAACATTTTAAACACAAATATCAAAGCGACCAATGAAACAACATTAGCCATCACAAATTTAACAAAAGTATCAATGGTGTATTTCTTGAAAATATATAGCAATACAATTGCTGGAATCACCAACAATGACAAAATATGTACTCCAAAGGAAAGCCCTACAACAAAACTAATCAACAATAACCATTTGTTCCCATAAGGTTCATTCATTTCTTCCTCCCAACGAATACCTAACCAAAATAGTAATGCCATTAAAAATGAAGACATCGCATATACTTCGCCCTCCACAGCACTAAACCAAAAACTATCGGAAAAAGTGTATGCCAATGAGCCTACTAATCCAGCTCCTAAAATCGCAATAAATGAAGAAGAACTGATTTCTTGCTGTTTACGTTGCACCATTTTTTTGGCAATTGCCGTAATACTCCAAAACAAAAACAAAATCGTAAAAGCACTCGCTAATCCTGACATAAAATTGACCATATAGGCAACTTTTGTCACGTCGTTAGTGAACATTGCAAAAAATGCTCCCAACATTTGGAACAAAGGTGCACCAGGTGGATGCCCTACTTCTAATTTTACAGATGTAGAAATATACTCCCCACAATCCCAATAACTTACTGTAGGCTCTAAGGTTAGCGTATACGTAATAAGTGCTATCAAAAATACACCCCATCCCAATAGGGTATTCCATTTTTTATACGTCAATTCATTCATATTTAACTTCTTTATTGTCAACAGGCGAAATTACTAAATTTTATGAAAAATCAAAAAATGGTTTTTAGCCCACCTTGTTTCACTTAAAAAAACGAAATTTACCTTATTTTCGTATTTTTTATTAAAAATAAATACCTTTGCAGAGCAATAAAACAACTCTTGACCAAGTTTTTATTGAGAAAAACAGAAATTCTATGAGAAAAATAATTGTATTTTTAGTACCATTCCTCCTTTACTCTTGTAAAAGTGATACTTTTCCAAAACCGAAATCGTACCTTAATTTACAATATCCAAAGGCAGAGTATCATAGAATTTCCAAGAACTGCCCTTATACTTTTGACATTTCAAAACAGGCAACTTATAGACAGCATCACAATTGTTGGGCAAGCGTACACTACCCTAAACTAAAAGCAACCTTACACATGACTTATCGAGAAGTAGACAACAACTTGTTTGATATTTTAAAAGAGGTGGAAAAATTGACTTTTAAACACACGATTAAAGCCGATGCTATTCAATCCAAACAATTTGAAAATCATCTTAAAAAAGTGTACAGCACGCTTTATAAAATCGAGGGAAATGTGGCGACCAACATCCAATTTAAAGCCACTGATAGCGTGAGAAATGTATTAGCAGGAGCCTTATATTTTGACGTAAAACCAAATTATGACTCCATTCTCCCAGCCATTTCATACATCGAAAAAGACATTGTGCGACTTGTCGAATCTTTAAAGTGGAAAAATTAAACCTCGACCACTGACACCTCAACGCCTTGTATATAAACAATTAATTTTTTGACAACGTTGTAACCTATTTCGGACAAGGCTTTTCCGTAATTATTTAACTGCTGAGCATATTCTTTGTGAAACTCCCCTGTTTTATAGTCGATAATGGTTACTTCATCTCCCTTAAAAACTAATCTATCTGGAATTAAATTTTCACCATCGGCAGTAGCAATTTTCCGCTCATTTATTGCTAAAACTCCCTCTGAAAAATAGTTTTTTAATTTAGGATGAGTAACGATATTGGAAAGAATTTCCTTTACAGAATCCAGTTTTTCTTTTGGAACAACACCGTTGAATTTCAATTGATTGATAACTTTTTGAACATCTGAAATAGTTTTTATCTTTTCCAAAACTTGATGCAATTGAGTTCCTTCTAACCTTGCCTTTTTTGCTCCATCTTCTAATGAAAAAGTACTTTTAGCAATCTTAACTTGATGTTTTTTCCAAGAGCAATGCACTAATTTTTGAATTTCCTTAACGTCGTCTTTCTTTTCCTTTAAAACGCTTTTTCGTTCCTCATTTCCAAAAGAATAGGTGTTTTTTTCATCTTCCCATTTGAGGTTGTCCTTTAAATATCGAATCAACAAACCAGAACTGTAATTGATGTTTTCTTCCTGCTTGGCGTTCAATTTTTTCTCCTGAATGATATACAACTGCTCCACAGCCCTCGTCATCGCTACGTACAGCAAATTGAAATTGTCTAATTCCAATTCTTCTTGTCGTTGTTGGTGTAAAAATTGTCCTTGTTCTCCGATGTAATTCAAATTTTTCTTATATGGCAACAGCATCGGATTAATAGGAAAATCGTCTTCCATTTCATACCAAACTTTTCCGTCCCTTTCTTGATAAATATTCAAATCATACGGCAAAATGACCACTGGGAACTCCAATCCTTTCGACTTGTGAATGGTTGTTATTCTCACAGAATGAGGCATATCGGAGGCAACAATACTCAATGAATCCTTTTTCAACTCCCAAAATTCGAGGAAATCACTCAACGAAAAATCTTTTTTCTGCGAATGCTCAAAGGCGAGGTCTAAGAAAAATTGAATTTCCGATTCTGGCTCAGACGCCAAATGAAACGATTGTATCAAATATTCTATCGATTCGTAGAAAGGCATTTCCAAGAAACTCGAAAGTGAGAAAGAAATTCCTATTTTTTCAAGACGAGAAAACATCTCTAAAAGAGGTAAATCTAAATACTCTTTTACAAAAGAATGTATTTTTTTTGCCACCTTACAATGGTTGTGTAAAAAGTAGAGCAACTTTATTTTAGACTCTTTACTATCTCTATTTTGCACCAACTGTAATAGATGAATAATTGCTCTAATTTTAGGGCTATTATTTAACAATAAAGTATCAGACGAAACAATATCAATCCCTTTCTCCGTAAGGTAATTCGCAACCTCTACTCCTTGTTTGTTCGAGCGAACAAGCACACAAATTTCCCCTCTCTGAAAAGACTTATCCAAACGCTTGATAATTTCTTCCGTTTTTTTTGCAAAAACCAAGCCTTTTTCCTCGTCATCTTTGTCTTTTTCCACAAAGGAAATTTCCACATAACCACCTTTTCTATGGTTGCTTTTTTGTCGGTTGCCCTCTTTGAAAAGTTGAGCATAATCCTCATTAGACAAAAAAGAAGATAAATAACTAAAAAACTGATTATTAAAATCAATTATTTTGCTATAACTTCTAAAATTAACTCCCAAATTTTGGACTTGTTTAGCAACTCCAAAAGGATTGGATTCTTCCATATCTTTATCGCTTGACAAGGCGATAAATTGTTCGGCTTTTCCTCCTCTCCAACGATAAATAGATTGCTTAGCATCACCTACCAATAATAAACTTCCAACTTCACCTTTTTCATTTTCAGAGGTAAGTGTATGATACAACAACGGAATGATATTTTGCCATTGCAAGACCGATGTATCTTGCATTTCATCAATAAAATAATGACGGTATTTTTCTCCTAATCGCTCATAAATAAACGGTGCTGGTTCGTCCTTTATCGTTTTGTAAATTAACTCGTTAAACTCGGCGTTTAACATAATATTTTTCTCTTCTTTTAGTTCGTTAAGAGCCTTGTAAATATATCGCAACACCGCCAAAGGCACCAAACTTTCGAGCATCAAGTCATTTCGAACTTTTTTCTGATATACTTTTTCTGCATCAAGGTAATATTTTGTTAGTTTGGGAGCAATTCTGTCAATCGTATTTTTGACCTCTTGTGAGGCTGTTTTTTTGTAAAATTGCTGTTCTTCTACGGCTTTTTTTAATGTACTTCCATCAAAAAACTTTGCCTTATCAGGCGAATCCACTAATAACTGAAAATGTTTTGGCAATGCTCCTCTCAAAAAATCAGTAGCAGACAGTCCATTATCCGTCATTAATTGCAAGGCTTTCTCCCCTATTTCCTTAAAACTTTGATTATTTTTAGTATTGTTTTCGTACAAGGCTTTTCTCAATGTTATAAAATCCTCAAAGCCGATTTTTTTTAATTTATTGAGTGCTATCGTATGATTTTCATTCAGCAGTAACTTACTGAAATTGAACAAATCAAGACCAATATCCCAAGTTTTGTCGCTGTCTGCTTTTTGCAAAGCATAAGAAATCAATATTTGCGTAATCGCCTCGTCTTCGCCTATTTCAGAAATAATTTTATCGACTGCCTCTTGTAGTAATTCTTCGGTATCCATTTCTACATCAAAAGTCAGCGACAAGCCCAAATCATAGGCAAATGTTCGTATCAATTTATGAGTAAATGAATCAATCGTCGTAACGGAAAAAGCCGAGTAATTTTGCAAAATAACTCTCAAAATCGCCTCTGATTTATCAAAAACTTCCTCCTTAGAAATCTTTAATTCCTCGCAAATCATTGGCAACATATCTGTCTCTTTTCGTTCAGCAAACGAATGCAAATTTTCGAGAATTCGCTCTTTCATTTCGCCTGCTGCTTTATTGGTAAAAGTAACTGCTAAAATATGCTGAAAAGTATAAGGAGTCGTACTTTTCAACACAATTTTCAAATACTCCTTTACCAACGAAAATGTCTTTCCACTTCCCGCAGAGGCATTGTATATTTGAAAAGAAGACATATTATTCATTGTATTTATCTTATCCCACAAATGTACAGGATAATTTTTGATTTCACATTATTCACAGTTAAATTTCTACGGATGGATATCCTATCTCAAAGACCTCTTTCCCTTATTTAAGATAATTGACAAAAAAAACACTTCCTCGACGAGGAAGTGTTTTTTAAAATCTATTTTTCAGATATCTTATAGAAAATGATATCTTCTAAAGGCTTCAATAGCAGAATAATCTGCCAGTCCTAATTTATTGTATTTTTCCGCAGTATCTCTATTTCTATCTTCTGCTCTTACCCAGAATTCTCTTGCGTCATCACCTTGGAACATTACACCATCTTTTTGAGATTGGTGATAGAAAATAGCACGTCTTTTTCTCAAAACTTGATTAGGACTCATTGGAACTGCCATTTCAATTTCGTCAATTCCCCACTCGTGCCAAGCACCTCTATACAACCATACCCAACAGTCTTGCATATAAGGCTCTTTTTTCATTCTCTCAAGAGCCGCAAAAATACCGTCTAAACATACTTTGTGCGTTCCGTGAGGGTCTGCTAAGTCGCCTGCTGCGTAAATTTGATGAGGTTTCACTTCTTTTATCAAATCCATAATGATATTGATATCTACATCAGAAATTGGGTCTTTTTTAATCTTACCTGTTTCGTAGAAAGGAAGATTTAAAAAGTGAATTCTCTCATCAGGAACATTGAAATAACGAGTAGCCCCTATTGATTCTTTTTGACGAATAATTCCTTTCAGCCTACGAACATCCGCTGTATCTGGAGTATATTCTTCGTTATCCTTTACGTCGTCTATAATCTTTTGATACAAAGGGTTATTAGGATCTAATGCTTTTGCTACTTCTGCAAATTTAATAGCCTCGTGGTTTGAAACCGCTATATTCCCTGAAGTTTGATAAGCAATATGAACTTCGTGTCCTTGCTGTACCAATCTATCAAAAGTACCTCCCATTGAGATTACATCGTCATCAGGGTGTGGACTGAAAATAATGACTCTTTTTTTGGCTGGTTCTGCTCTTTCTGGACGTTTTGTGTCATCAGAATTTGGTTTACCTCCCGGCCAACCTGTAATCGTGTGCTGTAAGTGATTGAACATTTTGATATTCAAATCATAAGCAGAACCTTCTTTAGCAATTAACCCTTCCATTCCATACGTGTTATAGTCTTTATCGGTTAATTTTAAGATAGATTTATCGCATTTCTCACAAAGCCAAACAACCGCTTTTCTGGTTAATTCTGGTGTCCACTCACAATTTTCTACCAACCAAGGAGTTTTTACACGTGTCAATTCTAAAGATGCTCCTTCATCTAATACAAAAGTTGTATTGTTATGCTCTTGTAAGTAAGTAGATGGAATTTCAGAAGAAATTTTCCCTTCAATTGCCTCTTTTACAATTTCAGCCTTTCCATTACCCCACGCCAACAACACAATTCTTTTAGCACTTAACACGGTTTTAATTCCCATTGTAATTGCTTTACTTGGTACATTTTCAATACCAAAGAATGCTTCAGAGGCATCACTTCTTGTTAAGTGGTCTAAAGTAATTTGTCTAGTACGCGAGTTTTTGTGAGAACCTGGCTCATTAAAACCAATATGACCTGTTCGTCCGATTCCTAAAATCTGAAAATCAATTCCTCCTGCTTCTTCTATTTGTTTTTCATAGTTGATGCAGAAATCTAAAATTTCTTCTTGCTCAATATCTCCTTTTGGAATGTGAATATTCTCAGATGGAATATCTATGTGATTAAACAAATGCTCGTGCATAAAGAAGTGATAACTTTGAGCATTATCCTTACTCATAGGATAATATTCATCAAGATTAAACGTAATCACATTTTTGAAACTAAGCCCCTCTTCTTTGTGAAGTCTTACAAGCTCTTCGTAAACCTTTATAGGGGAAGAACCAGTCGCTAATCCAAGCACACATTTTTCATTTTTTGCTTGCTTTTCTTTTATCAAATTAGCGATTTCTGTTGCTACCACTACGGAGGCTCTACGAGAATCGTCATAGATAACATTGTGGATTTTTTCGTAACGAGTATTTTCAAAAATACCTGCTTCTTGATACTCAATCGAGTCTAAATTTTTAAGTTTTTTCTTGGCACTCATCGTTATGTAAAGTTTTTTAAGTTGATTAACTAAATATTAAGCAACAAATTTAACTTATTTTAAATAAAAAATGCTAAAAATGAAAAAAATAAAATACTACATCGTTATAGTGCAATTTTAAATAGGCACAAAATGAAAAAAGCAACCCACAAAGGGAAGCTTTTCACTGGTATATAACCATCAACACAACACGATGAATCATCGTGTACAACGATGCAAATATACATTATATTTTCAACATTTACTCATAATTGTCTTTATAAATTTAATTAACCCATAGTGTATTTAGATAATTTTCAGACTAATTGATATATTAACCAATAAATGTGATTATTTTAGATAAAATTCGAATTTTAATCCCCATAAGATAATATAATTCCTTCTAATCATGAATTTAGCAAAGCAATTGTGAGAATAAAGTTTTTATCCTTCTTCTTGATTTTCTAAAAATACCAAGGTTATCCTTTATAGTTCTATTGGTTTTTGCGCATAGGAATTGACAATTTTACATAACTGTTTTCAAATAGGTTAAGTTGACACTCTTGAGATAAGCTCCCCTTACTTACCATCAAAATACAATTACTGATTTGATGCTGAACATATCAAACACTGAATATTATGAACTAAAGCAGAACTAATATCAAAATATTGAAAACATCTCCTACTAAACAAATAATATATCCGTAATACACAGAGAACTGTGAAGCACAATTATTAGTAAAAGTATAACTAACATCTTTACAAATTTTACTTCTACTTGCTCTATAATTTTCACAAACTTCTAAAAGTTAGACATCTACAACACAACAGTCTTCAAACTCATTAAATTTATCAGATAATTTCTATCTAATTTACTCTATAGAAAGAAATAACTGCCGTTTTCTTCTATTGTAAACACTTTTTCTATTTATCAACAAATAGATTTAGGTAAAATTCTAAAAAGTTGATATTCGCTACCAACCCCAATATATTAACTTCGCCAAACCTCTTCGATTTCAGCCGTTAAATTAATATAAATAAGCTATTTATCAGTGAATTTTGGCATTCTAATTTGGTGTAGAAAATTAGATTTTATTCAATTTTATTTAAAATGTTTGATACTTTAATGTAATTTACATTAGAGTTGCGAATATGTATTACTTTCCTAAAATTACAACACATTTATTTATAGCAGTTTGCACAACTTTTTTTTTCAAATACTCTATGAGCTCCATAATAACATAACCCACAAAGATTCTATTGAAATAAAATTACCCTACTTTTTCATTTTCTTCAAACTGATAACCGTTTAAAAAACTTTTGGCATCCATTCGTCGTTTCCCCGCCATTTGCAAAGATTTAACTTCTAAGAGTCCGTCTTTTACTGCGATAAAAATTTGTTTATTTTCTGAAAAAATCGTTCCAATAGAACGTTGATGTTCAACGTTGTGCTTTGCTACATCAAATAATTTTAATTTAGTACTTCCTTTGATATATGTCCACGCCGCAGGATAAGGGTTTAATCCTCTGATGAGGTTGTAAATATCATCCAAAGGGTGTTCCCAATCAATTTTACACGTTTCAGGAAAGAGTTTTGGGGCAGGTTTGAGGTCTTTTTCTGGTTGTTTGGTTGTTTTTACATTACCAGAGGCAATATCTTCAACTGTTTTTACTACTAATTTACTACCTATTTCCATTAATTTGTCGTGTAATTCTCCGACTGTTTCAGTAGGTGAAATTTCAGTTTCCTCTTGTAAAATAATTGTTCCTGTGTCTATCTTTTCATCAATAAAGAACGTAGTGACACCTGTTTTTGTCTCTCCGTTGATAATTGCCCAGTTGATAGGCGCAGCTCCTCTGTATTCTGGTAATAGAGATGCGTGTAAGTTAAAAGTTCCGTATTTAGGCATTTGCCATACTACTTTTGGTAACATTCTAAATGCTACAACAATTTGTAAATCTGCTTTGTAGACTTTTAACTCTTCTACAAAATTAGGATCTTTTAAATTAGTCGGTTGTAGTGTTGGGATTTGATGTGCTACGGCGTATTTTTTTACGGCAGATTGCTGAATTTTACGTCCTCTTCCTGCTGGTTTATCAGGTGCAGTAATAACAGCAACTACTTGACAATCTGCTTTTACCAAAGCATCTAATGTGGCAACGGCAAAATCTGGCGTTCCCATAAATACAATTCTCATATCTTTCACGAAATCTATTTTTTTAATTGAAATTTGTTCTGCGAAGTTAGTGCAATTTTATGGTTTTCTAATAACAACTCAATCATTTTTGAGAAAATTTCCTTTTGATACGGGAAGTGATTGCTCAGTCCAGTGTAAGTTAAATCGTTATTTCTAAGTAAATTAATGATTTGAATGCTAATTTCTTTATCCGTTAATTTAGGACTATTCTGTTCCTCGCAAAAATCACAAATGCCACAGCGAGAGCTGTCGTTTTCTCCAAAATAACGGAGTAGTTGGACACTCACACATTCTTCTTTATTTCTTATTAGATCAAGAACAGCCGTTAATTTATCGTATTTTAACTGGTTTTGCTGTTTGATATTTTTAGAAATTCTGTTGATTGTGTAGTCATCTTCTCTCGATACTAAAAATCGGATTTCAGGCAGGACATTTTTGTAGTTGTATTTGACGATTTCTTGTTGGTGTAATTTCTGAAGTGATTTGATGACTTGACTTCTGCTCCAATGCAACTGTTTTGCTAAAAAATATTCATCAATTTGAGTAGGGTATGAGGTAATTCCTCCATAATTTCTCAATATAAGTTGTAGTAAATATTTATAATAGGAGGTATTGACCATCTCGTAAATTTCATTCTCCGAACAAGTAAATATCAAAGTTGATTTTTTGCTAAATGAGTAATCAATGGACAAAATGCCCTCTCTTTCCAAAATTTGTAGTGCATTGTAGCATTTCAAAACCGAAAATCGATAGCGATTGCAAAAATCTTGTAAATCAAAAGGGACAATAGAATTGTACAATTCTCCGTATGAGATGTTATAGTATTGGTTGAGTTTTTTATAAAATTCTTTAACAAAGGCAACATCGCAACGGTTTTTCAAAAAGCGGTGTTCCGTCGTTTCTAATAGATTTTCATTGACAAATAAATAGGAGTGTGATTTTTTTCCATCTCGTCCTGCTCTACCTGATTCTTGCACAAAATTTTCCAAACTTTGAGGAATGGTGACGTGTATGATGTTTCGTACATTGGGTTTGTCAATTCCCATTCCGAAAGCGTTGGTGGCGACCATAATCGGTGTTTGCTCGTCCATCCATTGTTGGTATGCCGTTTCCTTTTCTTCCGCCGAAAGTCCTCCGTGGTAAAAACTTGCTTTTAGTTGATTTCTGTTGAGAAAATCACAAAGTTGTTGTGTTTGTTTTCGGTGTTGAGCGTAGATGATGCAAGGCTCGTTGGTACGACTGATAATTCGTAATAAATGCTCGTAAGTTGACTCGGTTTCCACAATGTGATACGCCAAATTTGTCCGCTGAAAAGAACCTTTAAAAACACTTGCGTCAGTAAGTGACAAGTTTGTTTTGATATCTTCCAAAACTTGTTCGGTCGCAGTGGCTGTTAAAGCAATTATAGGTGTGTCAGGAAAATAGTCTCTTAAGATGTTGACTTCTAAATACGACGGCCTAAAATCGTGCCCCCATTCCGAAATACAATGAGCCTCGTCAATCGCAATTAAAGAAACCGTAAGTTGTTGTATTTTTTCTCGTATAAATTCTGATTTCAATTTTTCAGGCGATAGATACAAGAACTGGGTGTTTCCGTATAACATATTATCAAAAATGCGAATCATCTCATTTTGTGATAAATTACTTTGCAAAGCAACTGCTTTCACCCCTTTTTTATTTAATTCATCTACTTGGTCTTTCATTAAAGCAATCAAGGGGGAAATAACGATACAAACACCATTCATTAATAGTGCTGGAAGTTGAAAGCACAGCGATTTTCCACCTCCTGTTGGTAGTAAAACTAAGGTGTCTTTTTTCGAAAAAACAGTAGTAATAATTTCTTTTTGCAAAGGACGAAAAGTATCATAACCCCAATATTTTTTTAGAGTTTTTTGTATTTTTTCATCTGATATTGCAATGGGTTGATTCAATTTTACAAATTTTCTAAAATAAAATCTGTTCGTTGTTGTACTGTTCCTAATGGAACTTCTACGCAAGTATATCCTATATCTTCATAGGTTTGTTTTAAATATTTGTATATTTCTTTTGACTCTTCAAAATTTTCGTAGCGTTCTTTGTCAGTTTCGTGTATCTTTTTCCAAGGAGGTAGTATAAAGACCTTTGTATATTTATGTGTATATCCACTTTCTTTAAATTTTTTAGGATAGACTTCTTCTTTGTAGTCTAAATAAGCCTGTACATCTGGAACTCCTCGGTCAAAAAATACTAGAGAGGTATTTTTTTCGCTTGCTTTTTGGTGTTGTTCTATTCTTCCTTTTAATAATAAATCACTAAACAACAAAGGGTCTGTTAAGAACAGTTGTTCGATACCTTCTTTTTGAGCCTTAGCGATAATTTCTCTTGAAATCTCTGGCATACAGAAGTAGCCACGCTTTTCCAATTCTTTAATGATTGTCGATTTCCCTGTAGAAGGTCCTCCTATAATTACAATTTTTTGTTGTACCATATTTATTTTCCGAAGATGAATTTAAAAGCCACTACCAATAACAATCCTCCAAATATTTTTCTCAATATTTTTTGGTCAATTTGCAAGGCGAGTTTAGAGCCAAAATATCCACCAACAAGAAAAAACAAGGAAGTGATTATAGCTAACTTCCAATCTACTTCTCCTCCTGCTTTGTAGTAATTATAAACGGCAACAGATGTAACTGGAGGTAGCATCACTGCTAAACTTAATCCTTGTGATTGGTGTTGAGAAAGTCCTAGTAACATTACGAACATTGGCACCATAATAACTCCTCCGCCAACACCTACAAGTCCACTGAGAAGCCCAGCACAAATGCCGATGATGAATAAAACTAATATTGTTGATACGGTCATTTTCACAGAATTTATTCTTGAGAGTTAATAGGAATTTTAATGAAATACATTTTCCGAGATTTGTTGTTGAGTTTATTTTCTCTTAACCAAGGATTGTGTAACTTCATTATTTTGTAGTTGATTCCCATTTCTTTCGAAAAAGAAGCAATATTTGTAATGGCTGTGTCTACCGCAATTAGTCTTGTTTTTGGCAAAGTATATAAATCCTTTTTTGTAAATAAGAATCCGTATTTTTTAGGATGTGTTAGGATTTCTTTAACTGCGATAATCCGTGGGATGTATCGTTCTGTTTCACTACCTAATAGTAGTTGATAATAACCATTTACTTGTTGTTTTTCTAAGGCTCTTGAAATTCCGCTAATTCCAGCATTATAAGCAGCGGCTGCTAATGTCCAAGTGCCAAATTTCGCTTTTGCTTTTTTCAAATAAACACAGGCTACTTGCGTTGCTTTTTCTAAGTGGTAGCGTTCATCAACATTATCATTAACTTCCAATCCATATTCTTTGGCGGTGTGTTTCATTATTTGCCAAAAACCTTTTGCTCCTGCAGGAGAAGTAACATTTTGCAAACCACTTTCTATAAGTGCCAAATACTTAAAGTCATCAGGAACACCATTTCTTTTTAAAATAGGCTCTATAATAGGAAAATATTTATTGGCTCTTTTAAACATTAGCAAACCATTGGATTGCCAATAGGTGTTAACTAATAATTCTCGGTCGATTCGTTCCTTTATGTGATGAATGTGCAGAGGAGCATTTTCTCCAGAAAAAGATAAACTAGTAGGGATTGCTACAGGTTTAATTTCGTAGTATTCACTAATGCTTTTTGGAGGCTCGTTGGTGTCTTTTGAATCTAAAAAAACGAATGTTCCACAGGCAACTATAATGCCAATAATTGATAATGTCTTGTAAAAAAACTTCATAATAAATTTACTTTGTGGGCAAAGTACAACTCTAAATCTTTTTATCCAAATTTATTTCAATATTTCTGATAGGTTAGAATAGATTGTTTGTTTTGTTTATGTTTTTTGTTAAGGCAAGTTGTATTAATTAAAAATTATAATGTACATTTGACGTATGAAAAATAGGATAGATGTTTTTGCTAAATTAACGGTTCATTTGTTGTTGGTAAGTGTATTGTTTTCACCTAGTTATGTTTGCTCTCAAGTTTTTAACACAAAGGAAGTTCTGTGTGATGATTGTGAGAAAAATGTGTTTTTCACTATAGAAAGTACTTCTTTCCTTAAAAATAATGAGTATTTTGATGACTTTACTAAAGGGTTTACAGGGATTGGATTTTTTGCAAAACCTACACTCAACTATTATGTATCAAAAAGTACAAAGTTAAATGCGGGTGTCTACCTTTTGAAATATTCAGGGTTAGATAATTTCAGTGAAGTAATTCCTGTTTTTTCTGTTCAACAAAAATTAGGAAAACACCTCGATTTGATATTTGGAAATCTTTACGGAACGCTTAACCATCGATTAAAAGAGCCTTTATTTCGGTTTGATAGATATTATCAAAATAATATGGAATATGGTTTGCAATTTTGGTATCATTCGCCGTCTATCAGTTCTGATTTATGGGTAAATTGGGAAAAATTTATTTTTAAAGGCTCGCCTTTTCAAGAAGTATTTACCGTAGGTTCTTCCTCTGATTTTACTTTGCTTTCTCGAAAAAATATGATGATTTCAGTTCCATTACAATTACTTATTTTTCATAAAGGAGGACAAATAGATTCTAACAGTAATCCCGTTTCTAATATTTTTAACGGTGTTTTTGGAGCAGATTTCAAATATTTTACTGGAAATAAGAATTCTATCAGCCTCGAACCGACGTTTTTTGTTTACAAAGCATTATCTACTCCTAACACAGGAGAAAATTCACAGCATTTTACATCAGGAAAAGCCTTTTATCTCAAATTAAAATACCGTTATAAACGTTTTAATCTAGATGTTGGATACTGGAAATCGAATAAATTTATCGCTCCTAGAGGAGAATATTTATTCTCAAGTGTGTCTGAGCATAATCGGAATTTTTCTCAGGCAAAGCGAAATTTATTAACCACTCAAATTTCTTTTTCTCATCAATTTTCAAAATCAGTACATATCACACTAAGAGCTAACGGTTATTTGGATACGGATATTAACAATTTATCTCATTCGGCGGGATTGTATTTAGTTATCAACGACTCTTTTCTTCTTCATAAATAAGCGTCTTTTCGCAATAAAACATATTTTTATGAAAATTATTTAACAAAATGATGATAATTTGTTAAATATATACGTAAACACGTCTATTTTAAACATTTTTTTCTACTTTTGAAAACTGTCAATTATCATATAGTCAAAATGTTATGGGGAATAGAATAAATACGGATACTATTAGCAATTCAAAAGAAAGAAAACCACTTTCTATTTGGGAGTCGTTGATTCCAATTGTTATTTTAGTAATTATTTTGCTGTTCAATGTGAAATACGCTTATGGTGATGATGCTTTGTCAGGGAGTAATCAGTTTGTGCTAATTCTCGGAGGAATGGTGGCTACGATTATTGGGCTTTTCCGTAAAATTCCTTTTAATGAAATGATAGCAAAAGTATCTGAAAATATACAATCTACCACAGGTGCGATATTAATTTTGTTAATGGTAGGGGCATTGGCAGGAACTTGGCTGTTGAGCGGTATTATACCATCGATGATTTACTACGGATTACAAATTTTAAGCCCTAAGATTTTTTTGGTGGCAAGTGTGATTATTTGTGCTGTAGTTTCTGTGGCTACAGGAAGTTCTTGGACGACTTCGGCGACCGTTGGTATTGCTCTTATCGGTATTGGCGAAACGATGAATATTCCTGTTGGAATGATTGCAGGAGCGGTGCTTTCTGGAGCGTATTTTGGCGATAAAATGTCGCCACTCTCAGACACTACAAATTTAGCCCCTGCAATGGCTGGTGCTAAGCTGATGGATCATATTAAATATATGACCTATACGACAGTTCCCTCGCTTATCGTAACGCTTATTTTCTTCTTAATTGCAGGATTTGTAGTTACCTCTGACGGAACTATTGATATTTCTGAAAAATTACACGCTATTGATCAGGTATTTTATATCTCGCCTTGGCTTTTCGTTGTTCCTTTGTTTGTGATTGTGTTGATTATCAAGAAGACAGAGCCTTTGATTGCTTTATTGTTAGGTGTTTTATTGGGCGGGGCAACGGCATTAATTGCGCAACCAGATATTGTTTTTGAAATTTCAAAAGAAAGCACCTACAATTTTGTGTCAGCATACAAAGGAGTGATGAACGCTATCACCACAAGTATCAGTGTTTCAACAACTGATGCACAACTCAATGATTTGTTCAGTTCTGGCGGAATGCAAGGAATGTTGAATACCATTTGGTTGATTATTTGTGCAATGGTTTTTGGAGGGATTATGGAGGCTATTGGAGCATTGGATACTATTAGTAAAGCGATTCTAAAATTGTTTAATTCCATTTTCGGTTTGTTTGCAAGTACTGTTTTCAGTTGTGTTACTTTGAATTTTACCGCCTCTGACCAATATTTATCAATTGTCGTTCCAGGGAAAATGTACGCGAAAGCCTACAAAGACAAAGGCCTTGCTCCTGAAAATTTAAGTAGAACTTTGGAGGATTCTGCTACAGTAACCTCTGTTTTAGTTCCTTGGAACACTTGTGGTGCTTACCAAAGTGGTGTTCTCGGAGTACCTGTTGCAGACTATGCTATTTACGCTGTTTTTAACTGGTTAAGTCCTTTTATGACCCTTATTTTTGCCTTTTTTAGAATTAAGATTAGGAAACTAGTGAAGTAGTAAGTGAAATTTATGTGATTATCTTTCCTATTGTTCTTGAATTTTCCTTACTTTGCAGTGGAAATTAAAAATTGTAAAGCTTACACTCAAAAAAACAATTATTAATACGTAATATGTTGATTGTGAAATTGTAGATAATAAATGTTAAATCTACAGCGTAAGTATTAAGGTATAAAAAACAAACAGATGAAAAGAGGGATTCTATTACTTTGCACTTTATTCGTATTTATAAGTTGCAAATCCGACAAACAAACAACTTCTAACTCTAACAGTATAGAAAACAATCGTCCAAAATTGGTAGTTGGGATTGTCGTTGATCAAATGCGTTATGATTATTTGACAAAATTTTACAACAAATATGGTGATGGAGGTTTTAAACGATTGATGAGAGAAGGATTTCAATTGCAAGGCATTCATTACAATTATATTCCTACTTATACTGCTGTAGGACACACATCTATCTATACAGGAGCAACGCCAAGTACTCACGGTATTATTTCCAATTCTTGGTACGATAAGTACTTGAAAAAGAGTATCTATTGTGTTGATGATTCTCGTTACAAAACAGTTGGAGCAAAATCTGGAGGGACAAAATCTCCTTTCCGAATGCTTACGACAACTATTTCGGATGAAGTGAAGTTAGCTCAAAATGGCAGAAATAAAACGATTAGTCTTTCTATAAAAGACCGTTCGGCAATACTTCCAGGAGGACATACTGCAAATACAGCCTACTGGTTTCAAGGAGGAAATGACGGAAAATTTATCACAAGTTCTTACTACCGTGAAGAATTGCCAAAATGGGTAAATGATTTTAATTCATTAAATAAAGCAGATGAATACCTTAACGAGGTGTGGAATACGTATTTTGATATAGATACTTATACGGAATCTATCGCCGATGACAATCCTTATGAAGGACTTTTCAGAGGGAAAAAAGCACCAGTGTTTCCTTATGATTTAAAAGAATTACGTAAAAAGAACAAAAACTACAGTTTGATTAAGAAAGTTCCAGCTGGGAACACTATTTTAGTTGATTTTGCAGAAGCGGCCATTGTGGGGGAAAACCTAGGAAAAGGAGATGCAACAGACTTTTTAGCGATTAGTTTTTCTAGTACAGATTATGTAGGACATCAATTTGGAGTGGATTCCAAGGAGTTGGAGGATACTTATATACGACTTGATAGAGATTTGGAAAGATTACTTCAGTTTTTAGATAAAACCGTTGGGGAAAATGAGTACACGTTATTCTTAACTGCTGATCACGCTGCGGTACAAGTACCTGCTTATTTAAATGCTTTGAAAATCCCAGGAGGATATTTTGATTTTAAAGAGTTCAAGGACTTTTTGAAGAAAAAAACAATAGAGCATTTTGGAACTTATGCAATCATAGAGAATGTTTCAAATTTTCAAATTTTCTTTAATAAAGAGGAATTGAAAAAACGCAAACTTTCTAAAAAAGAAGTAACTGAAAAATTAGTGGATGACCTTATTGACTTTGATAAAGTTTATAAAGTTGTTTCTGCTGAAACAATGCAAAATACGAATTTTACAAAAGGAGTGCTGAACAGTTTGCAAAACGGTTATAACCAGAAATTCTCAGGAGATATTTTAATTGCTCCTATGCCTTCTACAATCGTTTACCCACACACAGGAAGTTCGCACGGATCAGGATATGCTTATGATACACACGTTCCTCTTTTGTTTTATGGAAAAGGTGTCAAAAAAGGAGTTTCAAAACAGTATTATCCAATTACATATGTTGCTCCTACAATTTCTAGTTTATTGAACGTTTCGGAACCTAGCGGTTGCGTTGGAAAGCCTATTGTTGAGGTGTTAGAGTAATAATATTTTGTGCAATTTGTTTCGTTGAATGTCATTGCTGTTTTTTTGTATAGCGATGTTTGAATTTTAAAGCGAAATTTCGTAATTAAAAATTATAACGTACCTTTGTCGAAAATAATCTTATTATGAATTCAAAAGTAAAAACGTTCGATGTTTTAGTCGAGATTCCAAAGGGAAGTAGAAACAAATATGAGTATGATTTTGTGTTGAATAAAATTCGATTTGACAGGATGTTATTCTCTTCTATGATGTATCCAGGAGATTACGGTTTTGTTCCAGAAACATTGGCATTAGACAAGGATCCGTTAGATGTGTTGGTGTTAGGAAGTGAACCTACGTTCCCAATGTGCGTTGTAGAAGTAAAGCCTATTGGAGTGTTCCATATGACCGATGAAAAAGGACCTGATGAAAAGTTGATTTGCGTTCCGATTTCGGATCCAGTTTGGAATAGATTAAACGATTTATCAGACGTTAATCCTCATCAAAAAGCGGAAATAGAACATTTTTTCCAAGTTTATAAGGATTTGGAGGATAAAAAAGTAGATGTTGGAGGCTGGGGAGATGCCGAAGAAGCATATCAGATTTTGGAAGATTGTATCAATCGTTACGAAAATAGTGAACACAAGAAAAATAGGACTTTCACCATCTAATATGGGTGTAGTTTTTTTTTAGTGTTAATTTTATTATTTTTACACCGAATCTAAAAATTTTAATAAAAACTTAAAACAAGCATTATGGATTTGATTATTAGTTGCCTACCCTTTTTTGGGGTGTTGGCATTGGTATTTGTTGTATTGAAAAATCGATGGGTATCAAAACAAGAAGTAGGGAATGAGGAAATGGAACGTATTTCTAAGAATATTGCCGACGGAGCAATGTCTTTTTTGAAAGCAGAATATAAAATACTTTTTATTTTTGTAGTTGCTGTGGCCGTTCTTTTATTCTTTAAAGGTGAAAACGAAACTGGTTCCAACGGTATGGTTGCTGTTTCCTTTGTGGTTGGAGCAATTTGCTCTGCTTTGGCAGGATTTATCGGAATGAAAGTAGCCACGAAAGCCAACGTAAGAACCACCAATGCAGCAAGAACATCGCTTAGTAAAGCCTTAGGAGTAGCCTTTGCAGGAGGTTCTGTAATGGGAATGGGAGTTGTAGGACTTGGAGTACTTGGTTTAAGCGGTCTATTCATTATATATAGCCAACAAGGTTGGGGAATATCAGAAATTTTGAACGTATTATCTGGATTCTCTTTGGGAGCATCTTCTATTGCACTTTTTGCACGTGTAGGAGGAGGAATTTACACCAAAGCAGCCGATGTAGGTGCGGATTTAGTTGGAAAAGTAGAGGCAGGAATTCCAGAAGACCACCCTTTAAATCCAGCGACGATTGCGGATAACGTAGGAGATAACGTAGGAGATGTTGCAGGTATGGGAGCTGATTTATTTGAATCTTATGTAGGTTCTATTCTTGGTACAATGGTGTTGGGAGCAGTTTTTGTAAATCTTCCTGAATTTCAGACTTCTTTCAACGGATTAGGAGCGGTTTACTTACCATTAGTATTGGCTGCAGTCGGAATTGTAATGTCTATTTTGGGAACGTTTTTCGTAAGAGTACGAGAGGGCGGAAATCCTCAAACGGCTTTAAATATTGGAGAATTTGGTTCAGCAGGATTGATGTTGGTGGCCTCTTTCTTTATCATAACAAATATGTTGCCTGAGTCTTGGACAGAGGGCGGAATTCATTATACTTCAATGGGTGTTTTTTGGGCAACCATTGCAGGATTAGTAGCA
>PDWI01002887.1_pt1 | contig 25243 bp, 18 predicted proteins | sample 1430891 | NCBI WGS metagenome assembly PDWI01 (sample SAMN01162508, study PRJNA174530) | Oral metagenome, whole genome shotgun sequencing project. | biome: Marine environment; feature: Marine mammal; material: Swab sample of the gingival sulcus; isolation source: swab sample of gingival sulcus...
CGGTTGGCCTCCTTGATGATGCGTTTGGCCTCGCTCCGCGCCTCGCTCATTATGGCTCTTCGTTGGGCAGAAAGGTCTCCTGTGGCCTCCATGAGCTGTGTCCGTAGATGCTCTACGCTCCGTGAGGCCTCCTCTATCTCGCGCCGCTTCTGCTCCCAGGCCAGCTTATCGGCCGATGCCGCCCGTAGCTGCTCCTCCAGCGAGATGTACTCCGTACCGGCGATTTCCGCCGCGCGGGCTATTACACCTTCCGGTAGCCCCATGCGCTCGGCAATCTCGAAGGCGAAGCTGCTTCCCGGTACGCCCATTTCAAGGCGGTAGAGCGGGCGCATGCCCTCCACGTCGTAGGCCATCGAGCCGTTGTGTAGCCCTTCGGTGCGTGTCGCCAGCTGCTTGAGGTTGCCGTAGTGCGTGGTAACCACGCCCAGCGGGCCTTTGTCGCCCAGCTCGGTCAGCACCGACTCGGCGATAGCCCCTCCGGCTACGGGTTCGGTTCCGCTCCCCAGCTCGTCTATCAGCACCAGGCTCTTGGGCGATGCATGGCGCAGTATCTCGCGCATGGCCATTAGGTGTGAGCTGTAGGTCGATAGCTCGTCCTCCATGCTCTGCGCATCGCCGATGTCTAGTAGCAGGGAATCGAAGACCCCCATTTCGCTGTTCTCCTTCACCAGGGGCAGAAAGCCGCATTGCAGCATGTAGACCGCCGTCCCCACCGTCTTCAGGCATACGGACTTCCCCCCCGCATTGGGGCCGGATATTACCAGGATCCGTTGCGCCTTATCGAGGCGGATGTCCAGCGGTACGGGCTCCAGCCCCTCCGCCTTCATCTTCTCCAGCAGGCGGGGATGCTTCGCCCCTCGCAGGTATAGGCGTTGCCCCTCGACGAGGATAGGCTTACCCCCGCCCACCCGCACGGCGTACTTGGCCTTGGCGCGCAGTACGTCCATCTCAACGAGTAGCTCGCCGCAGCCACGGATGGGTTCACGCTCCTCGCGTAGCGCATTGGTAACCTCCAGGAGTATGCGCGCAACCTCGGCGCTTTCCTCCTCGCGTAGTCCCCGTATTTCGGCCTGTAGCTCTAGCACTGCGTAGGGTGCTACGAAGAGCGTTTGACCGCCCCGCGAATGGCCCTGTACCACGGCCGCAATCTTCCCCTTCGCCCCTGCCGGTATGGGGATGAGAGCCTGCCCATCGCGCACGGCTACTCGGGCATCTGCAGGCAGGTAGCCCTCCCGCTGCCCTTCGGCGAGGATGGAGTTCATCAGGCTGCTTACCTTCCCGTCCCGTTTGCGTAGCTCACGGCGAATGCGGTATAGCTCTTCTGAGGCTTCGTCCCGTATCAGCCCGTCGTCCCCGAGCACTCGCTTTAGGATGGGCAGGACGCCCTCTGGCCATTCGTAGCCTGCGCAGAGGCGTAGCAGGTGGCCTCCTGGGGCTATATCCCTAAATGCACGGATTAGCGCCCGCACAGTTTGCAGGGCCCTGCGTAGCTCGGCCAGCTGCGCCTCGCTGGCGGCTAGATCTTCCGTCCCCAGTACGGCCACGATTTCCTCCAGGTCGGAGTAGCCGGAGTCGGGTATTCCCCCGTGCAGCATGAGTATGCCCTTCAGCTCGTCGAGCCGGTTGAGGTTGGTCTGTATGTAGCCCCTGTCGGTGGAGAAGCGGGCGTGGCGTATCAGCTCGCGGCCGGTGGGGGTGGTGGCCATCTCCTCAACGGCCTTGGCCACCCGGGCAAAGCCTATGCGGGCGGGGAAATCCTTCGGGAAAATCATATGGGGTCTGCTGTCTTTGGGGGGCAAAGGTAGCAAATATGCGGGGATGGGGGGAGGAAGAAAAGGGGGCTACTGCGCCAGCAGTAGCCCCCTTCATATTTTGCAAGTATATCCGCTCTTCGCAGTATGTCCCCTACAATCACCCCTACCCCGTTTGTAGGGTTTGTTAATGGGGTAAGCGTGATTGTAGGGGATTTACTGCTTCTCGAGGGAGTAGAAAGTCCCCTCAATTGTTACCTTCATAGTATTGCCAGACACGTTACCAATCACAATGCCGGAATCAGTAGCCGCAGGTAGGCCATTTACAAACGTCCAACCAAAAGTATGCGAATAACTATCACTATCACTACGGTATGAGCCTTTTCCACTTGCCTCAAATGAAACAGTACACCCGTCACCTTTCCATACCCCAACAATATTTTCGAGTTTAGACTTCTCGCCGTTTTGTCCAGAGCTAGTCCTTGACTCAAGCTCCTTGTCTAGGTCCTTTTTCTCGCATCCGTTCAGGCTAAGTGTAGCCAATCCTCCTATTATCGCAGCTGCAAGTAGCAGCAACTTTCTGCGTCTCATCATACTATTCATATTGTAAGAAGTTTCTCGTGATTAGAAATCCTATCCGTGCGCAGGGGTAAATTCCCGTGGCATCCATGGATACCCCTCCCTCTAGCTGTATCCCAAAGCTTACGCGCGCATATCGCCACTTGAAGTCCGCACCGACCGAAGCTCTTCCCCCCACCACATGGCGAAGGTTCTCATACTCCTGGTCGTTCATCTCTATGGAGCTTGTCCCGTTGTACCTTGACCCTTCTGATGACATCCATACGTCATTTGTATTTCTGTAGCCGTTACTACGTTTCATACGTTCTTCGCTCTGCATTGTGCTCTTGTAATCGAGGTACTCCTCCGTCAGGCTAGCGCTTGAGTAGCCCATTCCTGCCGCAAGGTAGAAGCGCTTGTAGAAGTAGAATCTCCCCATAACTTCCCAGGCAAAGGTTGCTCCATCAAGCGAACCATACTCCCCGTAGGGTAGGCCAACCCCAACGAGAGCCGAGTAGCCGGCCCCCAGATTCGTCTCCCCCAGCTGGAAGCGTTGCCCAACGTTGAAGTAGAAGGGGGAGGGGAAGCCAGAACCTATCGTGAAGTGAAGGTAATCGCCGATGAAGGGTCTGAGGGCTGCTAGCTTGCGCTCGTAGGCCTCCTTCTCGGCTTCCTTTCCCTCTCCCTCGTATTTGCGCCTCGCCTTCTTAAGGTCTATCTTCTTATGCCATTCATTGTAGTCCTTCTCAAAGCGGTCATCTCGGCAGGTGTGCGAGCGGCGCTCTGGGTGGAAAGGCCGGTTCATCTGCGAGCGCACCTGCAGCAGGACGTATACCTTAACGCTTTTCCAGTCGGCCTGCTCCTCAAGGTGTATAGGGCGCGAACGGCAGGCCTCGTTGTACTGTACGTGGTGGCTCTTCAGCACCGCATTGAGCTGCCTAAGCGTCTCGCCCGTCTCGCTGACCTTCTGTTGCGGGATGACCTCCAACCCCTGGAGATTCCGCATCTTGTTGACTGCATGGCGAATGGCATTAACGTAGGCCTCGTCCTCGTTTGCACCTCGTCCCATCCCCCAGACGTAGCTGTAGCCAGCTCCCTCAGGTGCTAGGGGTGTTTCATCAGCCCAGATGGGTCGTGGCTCCATGTACTGCGCGCTGGCCACTTGTGATGCAAGTAGGCACAGGAATAGGGGAAGTATACTGCCGAATCTCATCATCTTACCCCTCCTCCTAAAGCGCCACATTGTCTCCCCCCTCCTGCAGCATCGCCTTACGTTGCTTTTCAAGCTCTAGCGCCTTATCGCGCTGCTGCTGCTCACGCTGAACCTGCCGGTTTATCTGGCTATCCATGGCTTCCAGTAGCCTATCCCGGTTGAATTTCACCTTCATGGTTTCCAGCTCGTCAGCCACCCCATTGGCGAACTTATCAACCCTAATCTGCACCGCTACGTACCACTTGATGCTACCGGTATTGGTTTTTACTGAGGTTTGGCAGGTCACTTCGGAGTAGTCGTTGAGCACCTTCTCGCCCGCCACACGCATGGCGTTCTCTAGGTTGTTTTCCCTGTTCACCTTGGCGCCCGGAGTCCCCGTCTTGGAGTTGTAGTCCGTAAGGATATTCTGGACTACCCCCATGAACTTTGAACCCAAATTCGCCCTTGCCGCATTGGACGCCTCGGCTAGCGCAGCGTACTCATCCAGGACATGCTCCCCTATACCGAGCCCCCGGTAGTATTTCCCATCGCCTCCCATACCCTCTGCAGAGCAGGGAACCAGTCGCACTACGCTCCCTTCATCCAGTTGCGCTTGCTGCGCATACAGTTGGTCGAGCTGCTTCATCTTCAGCTCCCGCTTTTTGCGTCGCATTTCCCGTTGGTAGGCTAGCTCCTCGAGCTTATCCTGCCGCTCCATGCGCCGTATCTCGGCATCAAGCTCATCCGGCTGCTGCTGGGGGGCCATCTGTGTAGCATTCGCTTGCGCATTTTGCCCCTGATACTGCGGCTGCCCCTGATACCCCTGCGGCCTATACTGCCCATACTGCGGGTACTGCCTCCGCCCGCACGATGCCGCCATCAAAACCGCCGCCACGGCCACCAATCCAAAGTAGAGTTTCCTTCTCATACCACTTACCTTTTAGTTGAAAAAAGATACGACAATCCCACCCACCCGTCGCCAGCACGGCGCAGGTAGGCGCAGAAAGGCCCCGGAAGGGCGCAATACCCCTCCGAGGCCTAACCCCCTAGAGTGTAAGTCTGTAAATTTATCTAAACAACAGGGGGGGGGGTAAAACGGACCTTTCAGCCCGCACCGAGGCGATGGATGCCGAAATCAGCCATCCACATGCATACCCGCACACATCTATACGAACCCCCTTCATGGCCGCAAATATAGGGAAAATACCAAAATCAGGAAAGAACCACCAAATTTTAGACCCCTCCCTATCCCCCCTCCTACTTCCCCTCCGCAAGAATCTCCACGAACTGCTTCGCCACTATTTTCAGGGCTTCAAGGCTAGCCAGCATAGAGCCAGAGCAGTCCAGCACCAGCATCACCAATGCGCTACCCTGCTTGGCTGGCATCGTATCCTGCATGTCTTCAGCAACCCCTGCGAATACCCAGGCTAGCTCCTTACGGGTGATGGGCACTGCAAGATCGCTCGAGCTGGAGATGCTGCGGAGCATGCGCTTGAATTTCAATACCGTCGCCTCGCCATCCCCCATCATCTCCTCCCCAATGAGGCCGATGCTATAGGCCCTGAGCTCCACCCCATGGACAGATGAGCTGGAAAGTAGATTGCTGATGTAATCCTCGTAGGCCCTGCCGGTCTCACGTTTGGCATCCTGGAATAACGTCGATATATTGTCGAACCCATCGGTAAAGGTTACGAGCGTTACCGATGACAAATCGTCCGGCAATTCCGCAGTTTCCATACGCCTGACAGCATGGTCTATGGCGTAGTAGAGCGCCGTCGAACGCCCCAAGCGCAGATTATCAATCTTCTGTTCAAAACTGCGCTGATTGCCAGGAGTCAGCCGCTCTATCTCCTTTACGTCCAGCGCATCGCTGAAGCCGATGATACCGAGGTACACCCCCGGCTCGCCCTCATCGTTGCCGCGGTACGCCTGAACCCCCTGCCCCCCAGCCACACCAAGCAGCACGCCCCCCACTAGCATTATCCTACCCAATGCGCTGAATAGCGGGCGTATATAGAGCGTAGGCAGCCCGTAGCGGCAGTCGTCTCGCCTCGTCGCTGATAAACCGAATTGACTTTTCCTCATGGCCACCAGCCTTAGGGTATGACCTCCACATTCACCTCTGCCCTGGCCACCTCCCCGCTCTTCGACACCACCGAGAGCTTGAAGGTTACATTGCCCTCATACCAGGGGAAACGCATGCCATACTCATCATACCCCAGTTTCTCCCAATCGAAGCGCAGGTGCTGCGGCTTGCTCTCAGACGTACGAACCCAGAGGTACTGATTGTCCGAGGACCTGGATATCTCGCTTTCCGTGTTCCACTGGGCGTTCCCATACTTGTAGGCAGCAATGCTGGCCGATAGGATGTCCCCGTCCGCCATGCACCGAATTACCATCCTACCAGGGCCGACTGCATCCCATTCCTGAGGACTGAGGATGGTTAGCTTTGTCGGCACCACCGTTTCCTCTCCCGCAGCGCTGCCACCCTCCTCCCCATGCGTGCTGCCGTTCTCTCCCCCTTGCGTGTTCTCGTTCTCCTCCCCGTGGCCGTTGCCGCTCTCTCCCCCCTGCGGTTGGGCATTCTCCCCTCCCTGCGGCTCAGGCGCCACCTCCTTCTCCTCCACCCTGCCGCGCACCGTTATGTCTGTCGCAGCGTAGGCCTCCTGGCCCTCCTCGTCCGTAGCCAGCACTTCCACGGTGAACATCGCACCATCCTCTAGCGTCGCTGGCACCCTCAATTTCGTATCTAGCACCAGGTCGTCGTAGAACGGATAGGTAGCGCAGTAGTAATCCGACTCCGCCATTGGAGACGACCATGTGTGCGACTCCTGCCCTTCCCCCCGCACGTGTGTTACCACCTGGGTGCTTGTTATATCATTCTTTCCCTTTACAACGCATTTCAGCCGGAAGGACTCCCCAGCCCGTAGCACCGTTACGCCGGGCGACTGTATGGCAACCTCAATCTCCTCCTCTGCGCAGCCCCAGAATGCCAGGGGGGCGACGGCCAGTATCAGTAGTAAGCAATATATTCTCCGCATAGTTATCTCCTTTCTCTACTAGTAAAAACCACCGATGGAGAGCTTTGCCCCGACAATCGGTTTCAGCGACCCATCCACAACCTTCACGCCCCCCTCCAGCTGCACGCCCCATGTGAAGCCCTGCAGGTCGTCGGGTGGCCATATCAGGTCCACACCACCCGTATATTGAAACCCAAGGCGCGAAGACCACTCCTTCACGAGAACCCGGTTGGCCGGATGCGCATGCTCCGCCTCCACTACACCGTACGAAGCCCCCACGAACAGGTACTTGTACGGGTAGAGCCTTGCGCCTGCCGACCAGAAGAGCATTTCTTTCTTATGGCCAGTATTCGCGTCCTTAGCGATGTGCATGCCCACGGTCCCGTGGTACCCAATGCCCAGTATCCCCCCCCACCGCTGCACGATGCTCGTGTTGAACTCCGAGAGTCCATAGGTATACCCTGCGCCCCATAGCGTATAGCTCCGGCCGGCGAAGACGGAGTGCCAGAAATGCCGCCGTCGCTCCTTTCTGCCGGCCGCTTCCCGTTGTTCAGCTATGCCCCTTGTCCACTCGCCGTAGGCCACTTGAAATGCCCGGTCTTGGCATAGAACCTGCTCCACATGCTGCCGCATCGGCATGTTGGCCTTCTCTTGCACCTTGTAGAGAACGTAGACCTTTATCCGCTCCCGGGCCTCCCCTTCAGGATTGCTTACCGGTGGGGTCATGCACACCTCCTGGAAGCGCCTCCGGTTCATGCCCATGAGTACCGTCGCCTTGCTCATGTCCATCATGTCCGCAAGCGTAAGCTGCTCCCCCGGGAAGCCCACCAGCCCCAGGCTCATGAACGCCTTGTAGAGCGCATCGCCCCGGGCACGTTCACGGGCTTCAGCCTCATCCACACCAAGCCCCACGCCGGACATGTAGATGAAGTTCGCCCCCGGTGGCGGGCTCGGCACGCTGCTGTACCAGTGGGGGCGCGGCTCTGCTAACCCTTGGGCAGCAGCGCCAGTGGCTAGCAGGATACCCCCCGCAAGGAGTAGAACCAATAGTAATTTCTGCTTCATATGCCTATGAAGATTTAGCAATGGGTAATTCGTAGAGTATGGTGTATGGAGGGGGGCGAAGAGCCAAGTATTTGCCCCCACGCCTCCCCTCATCGCCATGGTCTACTACCGATCGCCATCATACGCCTGGTCATCGTCCCCGCCGTACATTTCCTGCTGCCGCTCCATCTCCCGCGCCTCCATCTCATCCCGCTCGGCCTTCTTCTGGGCGGCCCGCTCCTTCAGCTCATGCTTCACCTCGCGCAGGAACTTGTCCCGGTCGTACTTCACCCGCCGGACATCCAGCTCATCCGCAATGCTATTAACCGTCTTGCTGATGGGAACCTCCCCGGCCACGTACCACACATACGTACCATCCTCCGTCTGCATCGCCTCCATGCAGCGTACACGGAAGTAGCGGTCGAAGGTCTTCTCGCTGATGTCCTCCAGCACCCCGGAGAGGTCGCCCTCCTGCGTCTTACCCTGGGCTATCGTCTCAGTCTGGTAGCGCTTAGCCCCCTTGATTATCGTCCCCATGAAGTTCGCCCCCAGCTCCATCCGCGCATCCTGGCGAGCCAGCCCCTTCACCACGCGGCTCTCCATGCCCTCGGCCTCACCGAAGCCCCGGTAGAACTCGTCATCATCGTAGGACTGGTCCATGCATGGCTTGTAGATCAGCCGCCCGCCCTTCTCCAGGGTCCGCTTCCTCGACTGCCGCTCCTCGAACTCCCTCAGCTGCGCCTGAAAGCGCTTTTCCTCCAGCTCCAATTTGCGCAGCTCGTGCCGCCGACGCCGCTCGGCCAGCTCCTGGTCTGTAACAGAGGCGGCTTGTCCTCCCCCCTGCCCCTGGTAGCCCTGGGCTTGCCCCTGGTACTGCGGCTGTCCTTGGTACTGTTGCCCCTGATAGCCCTGGGATTGCCCTTGCGGTAGTCCCCCTTGCGCCTGGTATTGCGGCTGTCCTTGATACCCCTGGGGTGGGGGGTACTGCCCGTACTGCGGGTACTGCCTACGGCCGCATGAAAGGGTCAGAAGAACGGCTATTACGGCCACCAATCCATAGTATAGTTTCCTTCTCATATTGCTTCTTTTTTTAGTTGAAAAAAGATGCGACGGCGTGGGAAAGAGCCCGGCCATGCGCCGAGCTCCTTCCCACGATACCTATCCCCGCCATGCCTATGCCCTATTTACCCGTAGAGAGAATCTCTATGAAGCGACGAGCCGCCTCCTGCATGGGGCCAAAATCATTATCCAGCGAGCTGGAGCAGTCCAGTACCATCATCACCAGCGCGCTGCTACGCTTGATGTGAATCTCCTTCGAGAGGTTCGGGTCGAACTCCACGTCCTTCTTCCACTTTTTGCCCGTCCACTTGTACATGGCGGTACGACTCCGATCGAGTAGCGTACCGTCGTGCACCTTCACCTCCCCGAAATTGAATTCAAAGGTCTTGTGCTCCTCCTGGAAGAAGCCTACGGGGTTCGGGCTCATGTTCGACGACATGCCCCCGAAGGTAACCCCCGTCAGCTGCGCCCGATCGCGGTTCCGACGCTCCTTCACCGTCCCCTCTATGTAGTAGCGTGCCCGCTCCGGCTTGTCGCCCTCGAAGACGAACCGCACCTTAGTGTTTACGTCCGGAACGGTAACAGAGAGTTTGATCTCCTGCGTCTGCGAAATCTTCAGCAGGTTCTCGGCTATCTCGTTGAACTTGCGCTCCACCTCTTCCATCCGGCGAACGGAGGTTACATTGCTCCGGGAGCTACCGATGCTCCCCAGCAGCCGCTTGAACTTCGCCGTTTCATCCTCATCGCTCTCTAGCTCCTTCCCGATGAACCCAATAGCGTAGGCATTCAGTTTCTTCCCGTGAATCACCGTGCTCTTGACCAGCTTGCTGATGTAGCTCTGGTAGGCCGCATCCGTCTGCCGCGAGGCATCCTTGAACTGCGTGGATATGTTGTCGTTCCCGTCGGTGAAGGTCACCAGCGTCACCGAGGACAGGTCGCCCGGCACCCTCGTCGCCTTCATCCGCTTTACGGCCTGGTCTATGGCGTAGTAGAGCGCGGTCGAGCGATCCATACGCATATTGTCCACCTTCCCCTCGAAGTCGCTCTGGTTGCTCGGCGTGAGCAGTTCTATCTCCTTCACGTCAAGCTCGTTGTTGAAGCCCACGATCCCGAGGTACACCCCCATCCCCGTGGTGGAAGTGGGGGTGGGCTTGGACTCCCGGACGGGCGCACGCCCCGCACGCACAGATTCGGGGTAGGACATCCACGAGGCCGTCGCGCCATCCACCACCAGCGCCGGCCAGAACAGCACGTCCAGCAGCGCGTAGCCTATACCCGTGAACTCGCTCCTGATCCGCTGCTCCGAGCGCTTCCCATCCGCAGTCACGAAGGCGACATCCCTACCACCGTACGAACGCTTCACCTTCCCCGTGCAAGGGGTCTGCGGGCAGATGGTAACCCCGGTCTTCACATCCACCACCCGGCTCGGGCGCTCCGCGTTGAATTCCACCTTCTGCTTCGTCCCCCGGAATATCAGCGCGCAGCCGCTCAGGGTCATCACCACTGCGCCCAGCAATGCATAGCTAATGTATCTTCTCATGTATCTATGGTTTGGTTTACTAGTTCCCATACTTTCCTGTCTATAGCTGCAACGACACCCCTAGGCACGTTGCGCTCCCCCAGAACGTGGGCGAAAAGCGGGGCTTCCACTCCAGATGCATGCCCCAGCGCTCGCTGAACATCACCCGCAGACCCAGGAAGAAGTCCCCCGCGAAGTAGAACCCGAAGGTCTGGTCGTCCCCGTCCCCGTCATCGTAGCTGTCGTAGGAGTAGCTACTGCCCGAGTAGTCACCTTTGCTACCGCTACTCCAGCCGTAGCCACCACCGTAGGAGGATCCCCCGCCGTAGGACGAACCCTCGCTGTAGCTGCCGCTAGGCTTGTAGTATCCCCCGTCATCGTCGTCGCTAGGGGACTGCCAGAGCCACCAGACCCCCATCCCGAGGTCGGACCCGAAGTACAGCGTGAAGTGATCCCCCATTCCCCAGTGGAGGGCAGCCCTTGCGCCGGCCTCATAGAGCCAGGGGCTGCTGCTGGAGGAGGCCCCCACGCCAAGGGTCCAAACCCCGCCCCCCTTGCCAGACACCAGAGCGTACTCGTAGGAATCCACCACGAGCGCCGAGAGGCCATGCGTGAGGCCTATGCCAAAGTTCATAAGGCTCTGCGACTTCCTGAATGCCGCCCCCCTTGCCCTGCCTGCACCGCCTAGCAGCATCAGGCCTATTAGGCCCAGAACGAGCCACTGATGATATCTCTGCTTCATAATTCGTCGTTTAATAGTTCTACATACAGTACACCTTTCGTTACCAGCTACCTGCGCATTCACACTCGCAAAGCGTAGGCTGGCAGGGGGGGTAAAATTGTAGGGATGGACTACCCGCCCCACCAACCTCCGCCATGTTATGCGCGTGTGAACGACGTGCGTGGCTCTACTGCCGCTCTAGCGTATGCACCTTCCCCTTGAAGGCGAAGCTCAGCTCGCCATCCTTTATCTCCCAGTATGATGTTCCAAAGTAGCCCTCCAGCTTCCCGTTGGACTCCCATTCGATTGCATATTGCGTCGAATTGGGACTGTCGAATAGCTCGCCTGTACCATCGGCCAGCAGGGTCAGCAGCAGCTCGCCGTCCGACCAGTTCCCCACAGGGTTAGCCCCTACGGCTGGGTCTTTCTCCCCGCCCCCCTGGGGCTTTCCCGCAGGCTTCCCCTGCTGTGGGGTCTGCTGTACATGTACTGGTGGGCGGCGGGGCTTCTTCTCCTTCTCCTCCTTCTTGCACGCGCTGGCCCCGAGGCTAACAACGAGGGCCACCATGAGTAGTCTTACCAGTTTCTTCATATTCGCATAGTGTTAGAGTTCCCGGCCGGAGCCTTACGCTTACCCCACCTTCCTCCCCAGCACTCCAGCCTTGCCATTTGCCTATTTCCCTGACAAAGTTATTTTCCATTTTCCATTTTCCATTTTCCATTTTCTTCCTATATACTTGAATATAAGGTCGGTATAATCGTAGTTTGAATTTAGTCTAAGCTCCGTATAGCAGCCTTGTTCCTCCGCTTTGCTAATCGTGGTGTCTGCGTGGTATGGTTGATGTGGGGGTAGCTGTTCTGCATATCGCTCCGTGCGGTCTGTCCGCGTATTAGGCGATTTGCTGCCCATCGTTCGAGGTAAAAACGTTAAAAATCAACCTCTCCTACCGTGGCCTAAATCTTAAATGTTAGTCCAAAAAACTAGTAAATAGGCCACTTTTCTACCCTTTTCCGGCTGTTTCACCGCCCCACGCCCCCCATTCCCCCTAGGAATCTAGGGTTTACCCTGCCCCCGCCTCCACTGCCGCTCCGAATTTCTCCAATGAAATACGGAGCGACAGCCTAGGCGGAGCTAGCGTGTTTCGTATTTGAGTTAGGAATGGTTGGTTAATGATATGCGTGTGTTTGTGCGTTGCGGAGGGGCTTGGGGCGAGCGCTGGTTATAGGGGAGGGGGAAGGCCATAGCTTGTCGGGCTGTCGTAGTCCCCGCTAATTGCTATCTTTGCGCATAATACTAAAGGATACGTAGCCAATGGAGGTATGGCATGGGCCGGGGGAGGTGAGCTTTCAGGGGGCGATGGTGACCCTCGGTTTTTTCGACGGTGTACATGCGGGGCATAAGGCGCTGATCAGCGGGCTGCAGGGGATGGCCCAGGGCGAGGGGGCGCGGAGCGTGGCCCTGACGATGTGGCCGCATCCGCGGATAGTGCTGGGCAAGGAGCCGGGGAATTTCCGCCTGCTGACGGATCTGGACTACAAGCTGCAGCTGCTGGAGGAGACAGGGCTAGATGCCGTGCTGATACTGGATTTCACGCTGGAGCTGGCGGCCCTGGGGGCATGGGAGTTCCTCGAGCGTCTTTACGAGGCATTGCGACCTAAGGGGATACTGATGGGCTACGATCACCGCTTTGGCCATGGGGGCGAGGGCGATTTCCCCCTCTTGCAGCGCTTCGGCCGGGAGAAGGGGATTGCCGTGCGGCAGGGGGACGCCCTGCGTATCGGGGAGAGGGAGGTAAGCTCCACGCTGGTGCGGCGGACCATATGCCAGGGCGATATGGAGAGGGCGGCCACCCTGCTGGGGCGTGATTACGGCTTCCCCGGCGTGGTTGTCCCGGGAAAGCAGATAGGGCGTACTATAGGTTTCCCGACGGCCAACATAGAGCCGAGCAGTGGTTGGCAGCTCCTGCCCTCCTACGGGGTATACGTAGGCTACGCCACGGGCTGCAGGCCAGGGGGTGAAGAGGAGGTCATGCATGCCATTATCAACGTGGGCACGCGCCCGACGGTGGACGACTCGGGTATCCCCAGCGTGGAGGCCTACTTCCCGGAGTTCAAGGGCGACCTCTACGGCCAGGAGATGATGGTGTACTTCACGCACAAGCTGCGGGATGAGCTGCGCTTCTCGAGCCTGGAGAGCCTGCGGGAGCAGATCGGCCGGGACCTCGAGGATTACTACGCATACAGAAGGAGAAGCTAATGGATAGAAAAGTTCGAGTGCGCTTTGCGCCGAGCCCCACGGGGCCGCTACATATCGGAGGGGTGCGCACGGCGCTCTTCAACTACCTGTTCGCGCACCAGCATGGGGGCGACTTCCTGCTGCGGATAGAGGACACGGACAGCTCGCGCTACGTGCCGGGGGCGGAGGAGTACATCTTCGATGCGCTGGCCTGGTGCGGCCTGCACCCCGACGAGGGCGTGCGGGAGGGGGGCGAATTTGGCCCCTACCGGCAGAGTGAGCGGCGGGAGATATACTGGCAGTACGCCAAGCAGCTGCTCGACAGCGGCTGGGCCTACGTGGCCTTCGACACCGCGGAGGAGCTAGCCGAGATGCGTGCAAAGGCCGAGGCCAAGGGGGAGGTCTTCGCCTATGGGCCTGCTACCCGGCGATCCCTGTCCAACTCCCTGAGCATGGAGGAGGGGGAGGTGGCCCGCCTGATGGAGGAGCGTACGGACTGGGTGCTTCGATTTAGGATACCGGAGGATGAGACGGTGGTGATGGACGACCTCATCCGGGGGCGGGTGGAGATGCAGACCTCCCTGCTGGACGACAAGGTCATCTACAAGCGTGCGGACGGCCTGCCTACCTACCACCTGGCGAACATCGTGGACGACCACCTCATGGAGATATCGCATGTTATCCGTGGTGAGGAGTGGTTGCCCTCGCTACCATTGCACTACCTGCTGTACAGGGCGCTGGGCTGGGGGGATAGCATGCCAGAGTTTGCGCACCTGCCGCTCATCCTCAAGCCCACGGGGAACGGTAAGCTCAGCAAGCGGGATGGCGACAAGATGGGCTTCGCAGTGTTCCCCCTGGAGTGGAAGACGGCGACCGGCGAGGCCTACCGGGGCTACCGCGAGGATGGCTACCTGCCGAGTGGCTTCTTGAACATGCTTGGACTGCTGGGCTGGCATCCCGAGGGCGAGCAGGAGGTATTCACCCTTCAGGAAATGGTGGATGCATTCAGCCTCGAGCGGGTGGCGAAATCGGGGGCACGGTTTGACCCCGAGAAGTCCAAGTGGTTCAACCACGAGCATATCGTACGAACCCCGAGCGAGGAGCTGGTCCCCTTCCTGCATGAGCAGATGCATGCCGGGGGGGTATGCTTCGACCCGAGTCGCGCCTCCCTGGCCATAGATATGGTGAAGGATAGGGTGAGCCTGCTGGGCGACCTGTATGCGGAGACCGACTACCTATTCCGTCGACCGCTCTCCTACGATGAGAAGGCCGTGAAGAAGCACTGTAATGCAGATACGCCCGACCGCCTACGGGCCATCTCCGAGTTGCTGGATGGCTTGGAGAGTTTTCAGCCGGAGCGGATAGGCGAGGGGATAAAGGGGCTAATCAAGGATAGGGAGTGGCCCATGGGCAAGGTGATGAATGCGCTACGCTTGGCTCTGGTGGGGGCTTCGCGCGGGGTAGACCTCGGGGAGATTATCGGATTTATTGGTAAATTTGAGGCGCAGGATAGAATCCGTGACCTAGCGAACCACCTCGAGGGCTAGCATGATTAGGTAAAGGCGAATATCGCCCTAAGTATATAGATAAAAACAAAGGATATGATAGTAAGAGAGCTGATAGACCCGAAGAGCGTGGTAGTGGTCGGTGCGTCGGACGACGTGTTCAAACCAGGCGGACGTACCCTGGAAAATCTCCTGAAGTATGGGTACAAGGGGGATATTTACGCGGTGAACCCAAAGGCCGATGTGGTGCAGGGTGTAAAGAGCCACCACACCGTGGAGGAGCTGCCGCAGGTGGAATGCGCCATCATTGCCATAGCGGCCAAGTTCTGCCCGAAGACCGTTGAGGTGCTTGCGAAGGAGAAGGGTACGCGCGGCTTCATCATCCTCTCGGCCGGCTTCCACGAGGAGAGCGAGGAGGGGGCCAAGCTCGAGAAGGAGGTTGTGGACATCATCGAGTCGGTGGGCGGCTCGCTCATTGGCCCGAACTGCATCGGGGTGATGAATACCAACTACACCGGGGTGTTCACCCGCCCAATCCCGACCTTCAACCCGCAGGGGGCAGACCTGATCACGGGTTCGGGGGCTACGGCCGTTTTCATCCTCGAGCTGGGGATTACCCAGGGCATCAGCTTCAACTCGGTCTTCTCTGTGGGCAACAGCGCGCAGCTGGGTGTAGAGGAGGTACTCGAGTGGATGGACGAGACCTTCGACCCGGCCAAGGACTCGAAGGTGAAGCTCCTCTACGTGGAGAGCGTGAACAAGCCCGAGAAGTTGCTCAAGCATGCGCAGTCCCTCATCGCAAAGGGTTGCCGTATAGCCGCCGTGAAGGCTGGTGGTTCGGAGGCCGGTAGCCGTGCAGCCAGCTCGCATACTGGTGCGCTTGCTAGCCCGGATGTGGCGGTGGACGCCCTCTTCCGCAAGGCTGGCATCGTGCGTTGCCGTGGTCGTCAGGAGCTGCTGAGCGTGGGGGCCATATTCATGAGTCCGAAGCTCGAGGGCAAGAAGGTGGCCATCATAACCCATGCCGGTGGCCCTGCCGTAATGCTTACGGACTCCCTGTCGAACGGTGGGCTGGACGTGCCCCCCATCAAGGGCGAGAAGGCAGATGCGCTGCTCGAGAAGCTCTTCCCCGGTTCGTCGGTGGCCAACCCGATCGACTTCCTGGCTACGGGAACGGCTGAGCACCTGGGCTATATCATCGATGCCTGCGAGAAGGATTTTGACGTGGATGCCATGGCGGTTATCTTCGGTAGCCCTGGTCTATTCCCTGTGTACGAGGTGTACGATGTACTGGCCAAGAAGATAGAGGAGTGCAAGAAGCCCATCTTCCCCATCCTGCCGAGCATCGTGAACGTGGCGGACGAGATAAACGAGTTCGTGAAGAAGGGGCACTTCTACTTCCCCGAGGAGGTGGTGTTTGGCGATGCGCTCTGCCTAACGGCCCGCACGGATGCTCCCCAACCTGCCGAGCCGGCCATGCCGAAGATCGACGTTGCAGCCATCCGAAAGGTTGTCGACGGCGCAAGCAACGGCTACCTGGCCCCCGATGGCGTGCAGGCGCTGCTGGATGCTGCTGGCATCAAGCGTGCCGGTGAGGCCGTGGTGGATAGCGTGGATGATGCCAAGGCTAAGGCCAAGGAGCTGGGATTCCCCTTGGTGATGAAGGTGGTTGGCCCTGTGCACAAGAGCGATGTTGGAGGCGTAGTACTCGGCGTGAAGGATGAGGCTACGGTGGTGAAGGAGTTCGAGCGTATGATGCAGATCAAGGATACTACGGCCATCCTCATGCAACCCATGCTTTCTGGGGCAGAGCTGTTCGTCGGTGCTAAGCGTGACGACAAGTTCGGCCACATGGTGCTCTGCGGGATGGGCGGTATCTTCATCGAGGTGCTGAAGGATACGCAGGCAGGCCTAGCCCCCATCGGTACGCCGGAGGCCATGCAGATGATTGGCAAGCTGCGTAGCGTGAAGATACTTGACGGTGTACGTGGCCAGGAGCCCATACCCCGTGAGGCTTTCGCTGAGGTCGTAGTACGTGTTTCTGCGCTGGTGAATGCCGCACCGGAAATCATGGAGATGGACCTCAACCCGCTGCTTGGTAACTCCATGGGGGTTACCGCGGTGGATGCGCGTATACGCATAGAGAAGGACTAAAGGGATTGTTCTAGGAAGACTAAGCGGGCCTCTACAGAGGCCCGCTTTTTTTAGAGGCTAATATGGGAAAATGGATTAGCTTTGCATAGCAGTTAGCAGAGAAAAAGTAGCAGCATGAATGGAACGGTAGAGATAAAATCGGTAGGGCCGATTGAATACGTAAAGATAGGGATTAATCGGGTGAACCTCTTCATCGGCCCACAGTCCAGCGGGAAGAGTACCATCTCCAAGATCTTTAGCCAGTGCCTTTACGCTGAGAAGCACTATATCCTTACAGGGGAGGAGAAGGACATGTATCGAGGATTACTTGACTTTCATAACTTCGACGAAGGGTATTTCTCGAAGGATTCGTACATCCATTACTCAAGCAAGTGGCTTTCGATTACCCTTAGCTTTGAAGAGGGCGAGTCTCCTTGCTTCGTAAGCATATACGAAACGAAGGAAAGCGATGAGCGGTATAATAACTGCAAAGTGCAGTATCTCCCTGCCGAGAGGAATCTATTGGCAACAATCCCCAATTTGGAACGACTGGGCTACACCCGAGAGAACCTTCGTACGTTGGTGGATGATTGGTTTGAGCATAAAGATAGGTACAAATCCACCCGATTCTCAGTAAAGTTAGCAGACCTAGCTTTCGACTATCGCTACGATGAAGTAGGTATATTTAAAGACAAAGAACGCGATACCATTAGAGTTAATGGGGTCTCGATCGACCTGCAGAATGCCTCGAGTGGTCAACAGTCCGTCCTTCCGCTTCTCTTGATTGCTGAGGGGGTATGCGATTCGGTGTTAGGCACGAAACGAATGCTTAGCGTACAAGAAAAACGACATATTGAGCGCAAGATTAGCAAGGCTAAGGAGATCCTTCTTTCGATGCTAGATAGCATTCATCAATGGGCTGAGGACGAACAAACCGAGGAGTATAACTACTATCACCTAGAAGAAATCTGGAAAGACATTGGCTATAGCCCAATTTACAATCACACGCACCTAATTATAGAAGAGCCAGAGCAAAACCTCTACCCCAGTACGCAACGTAGCCTTACCAGCAGGCTTATAGAGCTTTTGCACCGCGATAAGCGCCCCCACACCCTTACCCTTACCACCCATAGTCTCTATATACTCTACGCGCTGAATAACTGCATGCTGGCCGGACTAGCTAAAGAGAAGGGAAACGAGGCGGGCATACCAGCACTGCTTAGTTCCTCGGCAATACACCCCAGTGAGGTTAGCCTCTGGGCAGTGGGGGATGGGAAAGTTCAGTCCTTGCAGAATCCGGAAGATGGCCTAATTCAGCAGAACGGCCTGAACGAGCAGCTCCGTGAAACGATGGACTACGTTTACGAACTCCTGCCACTGGCGATAGAACCCAAGATGTAAACATGAAGAAAAGCAACGTGCGCACCTTCACAGATGGGTGCATCTACATCATAGATTGGAAGGGCGGTGGGCTTGAACCTACGCCGAGCGCTGAAAAGCACAAGATGGGTTGCGTTGCCTATACAGCTATAGAAGAAGAGGATATTTGTTATGAGTGGGACTTTGTAAGGGTATACAATCCCAGCAATATCCATCTGGAATTCTTCCAACCTGAAACAAAGAAACAGGGCGTAAAGAAGTGCGATGGAGTTGTACAAACAACTACTGGTACCACCCTCCTCCTGGAGCTGAAGCATTGCAGGCTAGCAACGAGTAATGCAAAAGCACTTAGGAAACTCGGCGACAACAAGCCAAAGGCAGAGCAACAAATCATCTCGACTAAAAAGGCACTCCAACTCAGCGGGAGAGTATATGGACTTATAGCCCTACCCAGCATTCTAAGCTACTATCCATTGGGATTGAAACCACAAGAGGTACGGGCCTTTTACCAGGAGTATGGTATCATGCTAGATATCGGCGTGAGTGCCCGCTTCATGGGTAACGATAGGGTCTCTTTCACGGAAGGTTGAGTGGGTAGCAAAACTTAAACTCCGTACCTTGCACCCACCATAGCGCCGGGAGCCTACGGACAAACCGGAGTTTGTACAGCGGGTAGACGCAGCCGGAGCTTGTGAACAATCAGCTAGAGCAGACTGCCCTAGTGTTAGGGGGTACATAGCATTTCCCGCCAGTAGCTTCAAGCTTACTCTATAGGAGCTGCACACAGCAAATCCGCTCTGCATGCGCAAAAAACGGGGTGCACTACCCTCGGTAGTGCACCCCGTTCTATGGGTCGACGGCTGGGCTTACTTGCCCTCGCTGATGCAGCTCGTCGGGCAAACTGCTGCGCAAGAACCGCAGTCGGTGCAGAGGCTAGCGTCAATCTTATAGATATCGCCAGCGCTGATTGCTTCTACCGGGCACTCGGGTTGGCAGCTACCACATGCTACACACTCGTCGCTAATTACGTATGCCATTTTTCGTTCCTCCTTTTAGGGTTAACACTACTAACTATCTCTTAGGCACTGCAAAGATAGGGGGGCAGTACGAGCGGGCAAAACTTTTTCAGGAGGCCTCGCCTATTTGAAAATATAATCGCTTAAGAGGCGGGGTGAAAAACTTGTACTAGAGCGTTTTACAGGCTATTTTTAGCCTGTTTGTCTACGTGTAGGAATTTGTTTGGAAGGGGTTTATAGGGGCTGGTCGCTCCGCGATCTAGAGCAGGTCAGTGAGGTACTTCGCAGTATGACCCACACCCGCCCTGGCCAGCTCCTCCGGCGTGCCAGCGAAGAGGATCTGACCGCCCTTGGCCCCCGACTCCGGGCCGATGTCTATGAGGTGGTCGGCGTGCTTGATCACGTCCAGGTTATGCTCTATGACGATGACGGTATTTCCCCTGTCCACCAGCGAGTCGATCACCTCCAGGAGTAGGCGTATGTCCTCGAAGTGTAGGCCGGTTGTCGGCTCGTCTAGGATGTAGAGCGTCTTGCCCGAGGGTCGTTTCGCCAGCTCGGCCGCCAGGCGTACCCGCTGGGACTCCCCGCCGGAGAGCGTAGTGGAAGACTGGCCGAGCTTGATGTAGCCCAGCCCGACCGAGCATAGCGCCTCGAGCTTGCGGGATATGGAGGGAATCGCCTCGAAGAACTCCGCCGCCTGGGTGATCGTCATGTCCAGCACCTGCGAGATGGTGCGCCCCTTGTAGCGTACCGCTAGGGTCTCCCGATTGTAGCGTAGGCCGTGGCATTCAGAGCAGAGGACGTACACGTCGGGCAGGAAGTTCATCTCTATGGTCTCGTAGCCCCCACCCTTGCAGTTCTCGCAGCGCCCCCCCTTGATGTTGAAGGAGAAGCGCCCGGGTTTAAAGCCACGGATCTGCGCGTCTGGTGTCATGGAGAAGAGCTTGCGTATATCGGTGAATACGCCGGTATAGGTGGCGGGGTTGGAGCGTGGTGTGCGCCCGAGGGGGGATTGGTCCACCTGTATAACCTTGTCGATATGCTCGAGGCCCTCTATCCTATCGTAGGCCAGCGGGGGCTTATTCGATCGGTAGAAGGTCTGGCTGAGGATGGGCTGGAGGGTGTCGTTGACCAGGGTGGACTTACCGCTCCCCGATACGCCCGTTACGCAGATGAACTTCCCCAGGGGGAAGGCCGCATCCACCCGCTTGAGGTTGTTGCCCGAGGCACCGAATATCCGGAATACATTCCCATTCCCCTCCCGTCGCTCGGTGGGGACTTCTATGCACCTTTCGCCCTTGAGGTACTGGGCAGTTACGGAATTCGAGCTCAGTACCGCAGCGGGTTTGCCGGCTGCAACGACTTGCCCGCCATTCCGCCCCGCCTCCGGCCCCATATCTATGAGGTAGTCGGCCGAGCGCATCATGTCCTCATCATGCTCCACCACGATGATGGTGTTACCCATGTTGCGTAGGGTGTGGAGCGATTCGATGAGCCTGTCGTTGTCCCGGGGATGCAGGCCGATGGAGGGCTCATCGAGTATGTAGAGCACGTTGACCAGCCGGGTGCCAATCTGCGTGGCGAGCCGTATACGCTGGCTCTCCCCGCCCGATAGGGTGTTGGCCGGCCTCCCGAGCGAGAGGTAGCCCAGACCTACGTCTATAAGGAAGCCGAGTCGCGAGCGGATCTCCTTCAGTATCTCGTGGGCTACAACCCTGTTGGTGGCATCGAGCTTCTCCTCTATCCCCTCCGTCCAGCTTTGGAACTCGTCGAGCGCTAGGCTGCAGAGTTGGTGTATATCCAGGCCATCCACCCTGAAGCAGAGGGACTCCTCCTTGAGCCTTGCCCCCTGGCATACGGGGCAGGGCACGTCGGTCATCATGGCCTGTATATCGTCCGGTATCTCGTTCTTACGAGCATCCTCCCAGTAGTTATCCAGCAGGGGGATGAGCCCTGGGAAGCGTCGTCTTCCTCTGTGCACCTCGCTGATCGACACCTTACTGCCCAGCCGCTTTGGGTCGGTCCCCCAGAGGAATTCTGCCAGCTTCTCCTCCCCGAGGTTCTCCGGCGTAGCAGTCGCTTCGTAGCCGTTGCTCGTGAGCCATTTCTCAATGATTTCGTGCAGCTGCTGGAGCTTGGGCTTGTACTCTATGGCCTTCTGCAGTCCACCTTTCAGTAGCGGTGCCTGGGGCTTATGGATGAGCGTCGTGGGAGAGAAACCAAAGCGGTAGCCCAGGCCCCGGCAGGCAGGGCAGGCCCCGTAGGGGGAGTTGAAGGAGAAGGTGTGTGGCTCTGGCTTGGGGAGGGCAAAGCCGCTGTCAGGGCACATGAGCGTACGGCTATAGTAGCGCCCCTGCTCGGACTTCTCCGGATCCAGCGGGACGATGAAGACCTGATCGTCCCCGTAGTTGAGCGCCTCCACCAGCGCTTGGTGTAGCCGTTCCGGGCTATTCGCCTGCACCCGGAGCCGGTCCACCACGAGGTCTATATCGTGCGCAGCGTACCGCGAGAGGCCCATGTCGTCAGTGATGGGGCGTATCTCTCCGTCCACCCTCACGTTGAGGTAGCCCCGTGAGGCTAGCTGCGTGAACAGCTTCTCGTACTGCCCCTTCCGTCCTCGTACAAGGGGCACGCAGATGGCTATTTTCTCCTCTGCGAAATGCCGCACTACCTGCTCTACGATCTGCTCGCTGGTGTGCGCTTCCAGTATGCGGCCCGTGGCGGGGGAGTAGGCCGTGGCAACGCGGGAGTAGAGCAGGCGGAGAAAATCGTATATCTCGGTGATCGTCCCCACTGTCGACCGGCGGTTCTTCCCCGTCGTGCGTTGCTCTATCGCGATTACCGGCGACAGGCCGCCCACGTAGTCTACATCCGGCCTCTCCATCGCCCCCACGAACTGCCGTGCATAGGCGCTCAGGGTTTCCATGTAGCGGCGTTGCCCCTCGGCGTAGATCACATCGAAGGCCAGGGAGGACTTCCCGCTGCCGCTAAGCCCAGTGATAACGGTCAGGCCGTCCCGGGGGATGGTAACCGATACGTTCTTCAGGTTATGTACCCTCGCCCCCTCTACAACGAGGAATTCCTCCTCGTTGACGGTTTGCGTGCTGATGCTTGCTGCTATATCTTCGTGCGCCATGGGGCTATTGGGTTCTGTCTGTATCATCCATGAGCTTGATGGTGTACATCGCTCCCGAGTCTACCGGTAGCATATTTGTACGTAGCCATGGGTTGAGCCACTTGAGTAGCTTGTAGTTCGCCCCCCGCTTTTGGGCGAAGGCCGCCAGGTTATCAATCGTGGAGTCCACCTCCAGCCGCTGGAAGCTGCGGGGGCTATAGCGCTTCTCCTGGGCGATGCTAAAGCCGTACTTCTCGGGGTACTCCAGGATGAGCTTAAAGGCGAGAATCCTGAAGACGTATCGCCCCGTCTCTGGGCCTAGGAGCAGGTTGTAGTAGTCAGTCTCCAGCTGCTTGTCCGACTGGCGGGCGACGCCACCTCTACCCATATTGTAGCTTGCGGCCGCCACGGTCCATGAGCCGAAGCGCTCGTGCGACTCCCTGAGGAATTGGCAAGCGGCGCGCGTGGCTTTCTCTATGTGGTATCGTTCGTCTACATTCTCGTTCACCTCCAGACCGTACTCTCTAGCTGTAGGTGCAAGGAATTGCCATAGCCCGACGGCTCTGGAGGGCGAAACCGCCAGCTCGTCGAGCGTGCTCTCCGCCACGGCCAGGTACTTGAAGTCGGTGGGTACGCCCTCTTCCTTCAGGATGGGTTCTATGATGGAGAAGTAGCGCGGGGCCTTCTTCAGCAGTAGGGTGATGCGAGAATGCCAGTTGGCCGCTAGGCACAGCTCGTAGTCCAGGCTCTCTCGCACGTCTATCCTATCGAGGGGGACTTTCTCCCCCGCAAAGGACAGGGCTTCCGGTATGAGGGGGGCATTGACGGTGTGGGTCGCAGGGGGATCAGTCTTCACGAACTTCGGCGAGGTGGGCGCACACGCCGCTAGCAGCAAGGCAAGGAGTACATAGAGAATTTGTTTCACTTCGCAAAGGTAGGAAATCCAAGGGAATACATGCAATACCCCTCCCTCCCCGCAGTACTATTGAGCCAGCACCCCGCCTTGCTACGCACTACCGCGCAAGGATCCGTAGGCATAGCGGCTTGCCGCATGCCTATATAGGCTGGCATACTGAACTTGGTCGCATACCTACGTTTTTAGCGTGCCTAGATGCGTTGTGTGCCTAAATACCCCCAGCGCCAAGCAATACCCCGTCTTGCTACGCACTACCGCGCAACGGTCCGTAGGCATAGCGGCTTGCCGCATGCCCATATTGGCCGCATGCCGAAATCCGCACGCCATCCACCCATCCCCGAAATCGCCCCTTTTCTAAGCCGTAATTCTCGCTACCACTCCCTACCCGCGTGCCGCCGGGGCTGGCAGGATACGCCCCGCCACGAACTGCGGTACTATCGGCGTACTGTCCACCTGGAAGCAGTCCTCGAAGGAGTCCAGCACCCCGATGTTCTCCAGCCGCTTCCTGTGGGTTACCCGCTGTACGTAGCCCAGTAGGTCGGACTCCGCATTGCGCCATAGGTCGAGGGCGGCATTGGTCGGGTCGTCGAAAACGGAGTACTCGCCCGAGGCTAGCAGCCGTTTAGCCAGCGCGCCAGCAAAGAGCGTATCCTCCAGGTTGAACTGTCCCTTCCATCCCGAGCACACCAGCACCAGGTCGGCATCCGCCTGCCTACTGAGGTACTCCGCAAGGGGAGTGAGGTTGGTAAACGCCCCGATTAGTACCGTACGCGCCCTACCCGTTGAGGTGATGGCGCGCGTCCCGTTCGTCGTCGAATAGACAATCTCCTGCTCCTTTACCCGTTCGGGGGTGAATTCCGAAGGGGAGTTGCCGAAGTGGGCGAAGTCCAGCTTTGCCCCATCGCGCTCGGAGGCCACCAGGTAGCCCCGCTCGCTATAGCTCCTGGCCTCCTCGCGGGTTGCCACAGGGATGATGCACTCCGCCCCGTTGGCCAGGGCGGTGCACATGCAGGTGGTGGCCCGGAGGATGTCAATTACAACCACCTGCTTCTCCTCTAGCTCTACGAGGGGAAGCAGGGCTGTCGAGAGAACCGTCTGGATGGAGTACTTCATATCTTACCCAGTATGCCTAGCTTGCCTTGTATATCGGGAGTTTGACGGTTACGGCCTTGAGCTTCTTCCCGCGAACCTCGATGTATATCTCCGTCCCCGCCTTGGCGAAGGCCGACTGTACGTAGCCCATGCCGATGCCCCTCTTCATCATGGGCGACATCGTGCCGGAGGTTACCTCTCCGATGGCCTGCCCCTCAGCGTCCACTATCCTATAGTGCTGGCGGGGGATGCCTCGCTCCAGCATCTCGAAGCCCACAAGGCGACGGGCTGGCTTGTCGGCCTTCATCCGCTCGATTACCTCCCGCCCGATAAGGCCCTTCTTGTCCTCGGTGAGTTTGGTAATCCAGCCCAAGCCCGCCTCGATGGGGCATGTATCCTCCTCTATATCGTGCCCGTAGAGACAGAAGCCCATCTCTAGGCGAAGAGTGTCGCGAGCACCTAGCCCCGCGGGCATAATGCCGAACTCCTCGCCGGCCTCCATGAGCGCATCCCAGAGCCTGGGGAGATCCCCGTTGGCAACGTAGATCTCGCAACCACCAGCACCCGTGTAGCCCGTGATGGACACGATGGCATCCTTAATGCCCGCCACATCGGCCTTCTTGAAGGTGTAGAAGCCCAGCTCCTCCACTGGCGAGTCGGTCAGCTTCTGCACCACCTTCATGGCCAGTGGCCCCTGTACGGCCACCTGACCCATCTCGCCCGAGGCATCGTAGATTTCCCGCCCAGCCTCCAGGCCGAACTTCTTGCCCTGCGCGGTTACCCACGCCCAGTCCTTCTCTATGTTGCCCGCGTTGACCACCAGCAGGAAGGTCTCCCCGTCTACTCGGTAGGTCAGGAAGTCATCCTTTATCCCGCCCTTCTCGTTCGGGAAGCAGGCGTACTGCACCTGGCCATCCACTAGCTTCGACACATCGTTCGAGCTGATGGTCTGGAGGAATTCTATGGCCTTTGGGCCCTTCACCCAG
>PDWI01003708.1_pt1 | contig 25233 bp, 23 predicted proteins | sample 1430891 | NCBI WGS metagenome assembly PDWI01 (sample SAMN01162508, study PRJNA174530) | Oral metagenome, whole genome shotgun sequencing project. | biome: Marine environment; feature: Marine mammal; material: Swab sample of the gingival sulcus; isolation source: swab sample of gingival sulcus...
GCCACCATTTTTTCTTATGCTAGGTAAAACTTCACTTGTTACCCAACGCTTATATTTCTTAGCTCGTGGTAATTTTGAAGCCATTATAAGCGAATATAACCCTGCTTCTGTTATTAAAGTTACTTCTCGTCTTTGATTAGCATACTTGATTTGGGCACGCAGCTTATCTTCTTCATCTATGTGAATCATTACTGCTTTTCTATAATTTGAATAACCTAATATCCTTGCTACTTCATTACCGATGAAATACACTTCTCCTTCTTTCTCTATTACTGTTAAGTTTCCAAAGTCTGTATTTTTAAATTCTTTTATTTCATTCATAATCAAATTCTCCTTTTCAAATTTTAAAATTCTAGACTGCTTTGCAAAATATAAATAAAATCAATATAACTTATATCTATATATCTATTATTTATATAACTACAGTAAATATTTTATACTTCTAGAAGTCCATTTTTTATACCTTTGAAGAATGAAATATGTACTCTTGAAGTGTAATATTTACACTTCTAGAAGTGTAGTAACTCTATCTCATCATTTAGAAAATCTTTTACATAGATTAAGTTCGGTCTGCCTAGTCCAAGTCGCTTTCTCTCTATAAGTCCTATACCATTTTTAGAGTCTAGTTCATCTAATATCTTAGTTGCTCTCATTTTCGAGCAATTCATCTTCTCCATAAGCTCTTTTAAGGTAAATATGACATATACCCTACCTTTATCATCTATCCACTTATTTTTAAGCGATAAGGCTGTTCTAGAGAGTAATATAGCATAGACTAATTTGGCATCACTTGATAAATCTGCAAATATCTTTTCTTCAAAAAATACCTGTGGTATTCTTATAAACTTATATCTCTTAGTATCTTCACCTGTAAAATAGTTGAATTTCATCATATCATCCTTTCTTTAAGTACGAAAAAAGGCAATAGTTTCCTATCGCCAATTTCACTTACTACATATTTTTAGTTCTTGTGTCTACACAACCCATATCCAAACAAACATTCACATCAATTTCATTTTTTAAGACCTTTTTCTTGCCACCTTGACCATCATCTACAAAGACAAAATGTTTGAAAAACTGTGTAAAATGAAGGATTCTTACTAGATTTATCTTTGTAGTAAAACTATACACTCCACATGCATTGAATGGGCAAACATATCGACCGGCACAACGGTTTTAAGTTGGTAGTCATTGGCAACCAGATATTTAATATCGCGCGCCAAGGTGCTCGGCTTGCACGATATATAGACGATTTTTTGTGGTGATATTTTAACGATAGCTGCAAGCACAGCTTGAGCGGCGCCTTTTCGCGGTGGATCTAAAAAGACTACGTCCGGTCTGTCGTACTTATCTAACCAGGTCGGTACAATCGCCTCAGCAGCACCTTCGATAAATGTGACATTATCAATAGCGTTGCGCGCTGCATTGGCGCGCGCATCGACAATCGCTTGTGGCACGATTTCGTTGCCATAGACCCACTTGACATGCTTAGCTAGTTGTAGGGTTATGCTGCCGGCGCCACAATAAATATCCCAAGCGACTTCATCACCTTGTAAATCTGCCAGTTCAATTGCCTTATTATATAATTTGATCGTCTGACGCGGATTAACCTGAAAAAAGCTGGCCATTGACAGCTCGTAGTCAATATCGCCAATACAATCGATGACGCTTGAACTGCCGTACAGCATTTTAAAGCGATCACCTAATATGCGATTACCAGCCTTGTCATTGATGTTTTGAACAATGCTGACGACAGATGGGTGCTGCGCAGTGATCAGTTTAATTAACGCATCTAGCTGCTTGACGCTTGCCGTTTTTGTAACCAGCCCTATCATATGTTCACCATAACGCGTGGTGCGCAGCATGACGTGGCGCAACTGACCAGTCCCCTGCTTTTCATCATATGGCATAATGCCATAGTTATTGGCCCACTGTTCTACTAGCTGAATTATCGCGCCGCAGATTGGATCTTGAATTAAGCAGTCATCGATATCGACCAGTTGGTGACTGCCCTTTTGATAAAGGCCAAGCCGTAGCTGACCATTGATTAATGCCGCCGGCAAAAGCGCCTTATTGCGATAGCGATAGGGATCAGACATGCCGATAATCGACTGCAATTCATAACCTTTTTGTAGGGCAATGCGCTCTATTGCATCTGTCACTAGCGCCGTTTTTAGTTTTAACTGCTCGTCATAGCTAATTTGCTGCACACTACATCCGCCGCAATGCTTAGCAAAGCTACAGGGCGCTGTTATTCTAAACGGCGACGGGTTTACTATTTTGACAATGCGGGCTTTGTTATAGGCCTTTTTTTGCTGTATGATTTTAATCAACAAGCGATCGCCCGGTACGGCACTCTCAACAAAGTGTACTTTGCCGCCTATGCGACCAATCCCTTCGCCGCGTTCGTTAATTGTCGTTATTAAAATTTCGGACATCGTTTCCTCTTTGCTAACTAAAACAGGCATAATCATATTTTTTAAAGATTTTGCTAAAAGGCTAGCAAATTTATCAGTTATTGCCTATAATAATATTATAAGCGTACGGAGAGTGCTATGAAACAGATTATTACACTGATTATTATTATTTTATTAATTATCACAACATTTGTCATTCCGGTTAATTCGTCAATTTTTTCGTTGAATATGGCAAATATTTTCGAACAAGATGTTGATGACACCACTTTGGCACCCAATAAAATCGTCTTGTCAAAACTAGATGGAGCTGACGATTTATTTTGCTTTGCCATCGATAGTACGCGCAGTCTAAGTGAAAGTGAACGCAATCAACTCAATTTTGAAGCCAGCTTAACCGATTATTCAGGCAATACGCGCCAGCTGACCTTAGATGACTTTAACTACGATGTCGACGTTTCTAATCAGCGCACGACTTATCATATAAAAGACTTAAAGACACCTGCTTTATACCGCTCTGACGATATTCGCGCAACTGTTACTTTGCTCGATAATTCAATTGAGCTAAGCGCCTATGTCTTTGAACCGACTAAAGGCCTTAGCCCCAATGGTAAAACGGCCGAACAAGTCAGTGAAACACTGATTCCAATCTATTACAGTTCAGAAGCAAAGCAAGTTGATTTTCCCGTTTATACCAAGCCGCTTGCCGGCAATAACGACTTTAGGCAAACACTAAATTGTCTATCGCACACACCAAATTATCCTGGCTTAAAAGAACGTCCGCGCTTTCCGCGCGTCGACTACATCTGGTATGCCGCCGGCGTCTTACAGCTTAAGCTGATCACTGCTGATATCGCTGATTTTAGCGATGCCCAGCTGGCGCGTAGCGCGCTGAACAACCTGCTTAAATCATTTGAATATACCATGAGTAGCTATGTAGTCAACAAGATTTCGCTGTCAGTTGACGGCCAGAACGCATCGACGGCATTTGGCGGCATTGACCTTAGCCAAGATTTTGATATCGAGCGCAATCCATTGGTCTATCTACCACTAATTCAAGGGGAACAAGTCACTTGGGTGCCGCAGCCAATTAACGCCTCGGAATCGCCCGACGATATGTGCCGCCAAATTATTGCCGCTTATAAAAACCCGATGGCCTTAACAAAACAATCGCTTTATCCACCAATGCTATCGAAAAGTGTTGAATTAAAAAGTGTACAAGTCGTCGCCAATACCTTAAAATTGACTTTTAACCAAGCTTTTGAAGAAACCACTAAGAACGATGCACAGTATTGCGCTACATTGTTAGAAGGCCTGGCTCTTTCGGTTACTTCGCTGCCCTTTATTGATGATATCGAACTCTATGTTGACGGTAGAAAGTTAACAAGTATAGGCAGTTACCAGATTCCTACGCCAATTACTGCACCAACTTACTTTAATGTCGATTTAGATTATTTGATAAAGTAACGCCAGCATATTAAGATGCTGGCGTCTTCTTAACTTTGCTATAGAACCCTTGTCTTACCAGCGTAGATAATACCTTTTTCTGAGTCTAAGGTGACCAACTGGCCGTCCTTAAACTTTTGCATAGCGCCGGTCGCGCCGACAATGACCGGTTTGTTAAGATTAAGTGCTACAATCCGATGTATAACCGCCTTCTTCGACGATTAAGGCACTGGCCTTATCGACCGAATCCATCATATCTTTGTCAGTTGCATAAGCGACTAAAATATCACCGGCGTTAATTTTGGCACGCGCCTCGGCACCATCTTTTGCTGTGCAAACCTTGGCACTAATAACCTCTTTACCAATGCCGAGACCCTTCATCAGTATTTCGCCCACCAAATGCACTTTCATTAGATTGGTCGCACCGGCTACACCAACCGGTACACCGGCTGTAATAATGACGATTTCGCCTTCTTTGATATAATTGAGTTCGCGAGCGCGCTGTAACGATTGATCAAAAATTGCCTCCGTCGTCTTGGCATCAGGGATAATAAACGAATACACCCCCCAAACCAACGCCAGTTTTCGTCTCACTTGCTCGCTGGTACAAGCGGCAATAATTAACGAATTTGGGCGATTTTCGGATATTTTGCGCGCCGTAAAGCCGGACGAAGTCGCCGTAATAATAGCCGATGCTTTCAAATCGCTGGCCGTTGTTACCGTTGCATGAGAAACGGCATATGTAACATCAACTGACTTGCGCGCGCGCTTTTTATGCATAATGTTCTCATAGTCAAGTGCCTGTTCGGTCACTGCAGCGATCGTCGCCATCATTTCAACCGCCTCTTGCGGGTATTTGCCGGCGGCTGTTTCACCGGATAACATAATGGCATCTGTACCATCAAAGATGGCATTTGCAACGTCGGTTGTTTCCGCTCTGGTTGGCCGTGGGTTTCTTATCATCGAGTCGAGCATCTGCGTCGCTGTAATGACGACCTTGCCGGCGTTATTACACTTTTCAATCATACGCTTTTGCTCTAGTGGCACTTGTTCAGTCGGTATCTCAACCCCTAAATCACCACGCGCTACCATAATGCCGTCGGATACGCGTATAATGTCATCAAGGTTCTCGACACCCTGACGGTTTTCTATCTTTGATATAATATTAATGTCATAGGCATTATTGCGTTCTAAGATTTCGCGAATCGCCAATACATCAGCCGCTTTTCTAATGAATGAGGCGGCGATAAAATCAATGCCCTGCTCGATACCAAATTCAATATCGGCAATGTCTTTTGGCGTTAGTGAGGGCAAGTTGATTTTTACACCTGGCACATTAACGCCTTTATTGCTTTTAATCGTGCCGGCATTATTAACCCGGCACTTGATTTCGTTGGCGGTCGGTTCGGCAATGACTTCTAGTTCAATTAAGCCATCGTCAACTAATATTTTGTCACCAAGTTCGACATCAGCCGGCAAATCACGATACGAAATATGACATTTTTGGGCATCGCCTAAATACTCTTCAGTTGTCAGTGTATACTCGTCACCTTCATTGAGTTCAACCGGTTCGGCAAACTGGCCAAGACGTATCTCAGGCCCCTTTGTATCGAGTAAAATCGCTACCGGTTCAGCCAATTCTTCACGAACCGACTTAATCATATTAATTCTGGCCAAATGTTCAGCGTGGTTGCCATGCGAAAAATTGAGTCGCGCAACATTCAAACCGGCCTTGACCAATTCGCTAAAGACCGCTCGATCTTCACTGGCCGGCCCTATAGTACAAACTATCTTGGTTTTTTTCATACTAGTTATTCCTCTCCTATTGATTTAACAGATCAATACATTCTATCAAATCTACCAATTTTCTAAATCTAACAAATGCAGTTCTTAAAGCAACGCACTTTATTAGACTAACTTATATTATACCACAAATTATTGATTTTTAGGCATTTTACTGAGTTTAACAATCAATAATCTCTATTATCAACTAAACGAACGTTTTCTGATCCAAATAATTTTTGCAGCTCGGCAATCGCCGGTGCCGTTAAAGCAATGCGACGCTTATAGACCAATGCCTGTCCATTGTCAGATTGAAATATTTTAATAATCTGGCTACCGCTAAACCGGCGACTAAGTTTATCCAATAGCTGTTGATGGCCCGCCGACAGCCGATTTACCCTTAAATATACTAATTGATCGACACTTGCAACATTGTATTCAGCAGGCTGTTCTTTAACAGATTGCGCGCGATTAAGCGGCCTAATTTGCTCGGCAATTAACGTTATCTCCTCTTCAGATTTGACGTTTAGCTTACCACTGACGGCAATGACTTGATCTTCTTTTAACAGCTGTCGATAGCGCTGTAAAACGCGGCTGAACACCACAACTTCGATTTCACCACTGTAATCTTGCAGTGTTACAAAAGCCATCGTATTACCTTTTCTGGTATTCTTTAGCGTCAACCTTGTCACCAAGCCAACAAGATGGTGCGGTTGACCATCAAAGGCGGTTTCAACATTGCCATCGTCATCGCTTAAATCGGCAATGCAAAAAGTGCTGATGCGTTTAATCGCCTGTCGGTAATCATCAAGTGGGTGACCGCTGATATAGATGCCAATCGCCTCTCGTTCGCAATTGAGCCGTTCGACTGCACTGAATGCTGCGCGCTGAACATAATCAAAACCGGGGCGTTGCGCGCCGGACAAGCCGTCAAATAAACTGATTTGACCATCTGCATTGTGACGCCTTTGCCGCTGAATGCTGTCGATTAGCAACTCGCAGTTAGTCAGCAAAGTGGCACGATTAAAGCCAAATCCATCTAATGCACCAGCTTTAATTAGGCTTTCGATCGCTTTTTTATTGAGTTCGCGCGGCTCGATTCGCTTTATAAAATCTTCAAAGTCCAGAAAAGGCTTTTGACGGCGCGCTTTTACAATTGAGTTAACTATCCCTTTACCGACATGTTTGATGGCAAATAAGGCAAACCTAATAGCGCCATCTTCAACTGAAAAATATCCTTCTGAGCGGTTGACATCAGGCGCTAAAACGGCGATTTTCATCTCTTTAGCCGCCTGCATATAGCGAGCAATCTTCTTATGTGAGTGCAAATTGGCCGTCATACAGGCCGCCATAAAAGCCAGCGGATAATGCGCTTTTAAGTAGGCTGTCTGATAAGCAATAACGGCATAACCGGCAGCGTGTGATTTGTTAAAAGCGTATTTAGCAAAGTCGATCATATCATCAAATATTTTTTCAGCCACTGGCGCCGCAATGCCATTACGGATACAACCTTTAATTAACACATTGCCCTCTTTATCATCTAAACCATAAACGAAATGTCGCCGTTCTTGTTGCATGACAGACATTTTTTTCTTACTCATTGCCCGTCGCACCAAATCGGAACGGCCATAGCTATAACCGGCCAACTGACGGACAATTTGCATGACCTGCTCCTGATAGACCAGGCACCCGTAAGTGACTTCGAGAATCGGCTTTAATTCGGGCGTTAAATAGCGGATATTCTGTGGATTGTTTTTGTTTTTTATATAGGTCGGAATCGAATCCATCGGTCCCGGCCGATACAGCGAAATACCGGCGATAATATCTTCGATCGTCGTCGGTTTTAGCGCTTTCATAAACCGTATCATGCCGGCCGATTCCAATTGAAAAATGCCCAGCGTTTGGCCTTTAGCAATCAAATCATAGGCCGCCCTATCATCGATTGGCAACTTTTCTAAATCAATTGTATGTCCACTGTTTTTTTCGATTAAACGCAAGGTATTCTTGATAATTGTCAATGTCGTCAAGCCCAAAAAATCAAACTTAACCAACCCCAATTCTGCCAGTAAATCCATATTATACTGCGTCGAAATATTGTTGTCGTGCAAATACAGTGGTACGTAATCGTCAATCGGTTGCTTACCAATCACGACGCCGGCGGCGTGTGTAGAGGCATGGCGTGGCACGCCCTCTAAGGCGCGCGCCGTATCAATTAAACGGCGAATTTGAGAATCTGTTCGGTATTTTTCATGCAATGTCGGATTACTAGCCAAAGCGTCATCAATGGTGATGCCCAATACAAAAGGCACTGCTTTGGCAATGACATCAACCTGCTGGTAAGACATACCGAGCACGCGGCCGACATCGCGAATGGCAGCACGCGCCGCCATTGTGCCAAAGGTAATAATTTGGGCAACGTGATCAGCGCCGTATTTTTGCACCACGTAGTCAATCACTTCAGCGCGCCGATCATCTTGAAAATCGATGTCAAAATCCGGCATGGTGATTCGCTCAGGGTTTAAAAAACGCTCAAAAATAAGATTGTAACGCAACGGGTCAACATCGGTAATGCCCAAACAATAGGCGACGATGCTACCACCTCCACTGCCGCGACAGGGCCCAACTAAGATACCCTGTTTTTTAGCATAGCTTACAAAATCGCAAACGATCAAAAAATAATCTTCATAACCCATCTGAAAGATAATCGACAGTTCATCTTGCATGCGCTGCTTTGCCTTGGCATCAGTGCCATAGCGCCTGACTAAACCGCGCTGACACTGTTCAATCAAATAGTCTTTAGCACTCATACCAGCTGGCGGATCAAAGACCGGCAAATGCAAGCTGCTAAAATCGAAATCATACTGACAGCGCTCGGCAATTTTAACTGTATTTGTAATCGCCTGTGGCGCATAACTAAACAAATCGCACATTTGTTCAGGCGACTTTAGATAAAATTCTTCAGTTTGAAAGCGCATGCGGTCATCATCAGCTAAGGTCTTACCGGTCTGAATTGCCAATAAAACATCGTGAATTTTGGCATCGTTTTTTTCGATATAATGCACATCATTGGTGGCAACTAGTTCGACATCGCATTCGGCTGCCAACTTAAGCAACTGCTTATTGACGTTTTTTTGCTCTAATATGCCATGGTCTTGTAGTTCCAAATAGAAGTGGTCACGATCAAAGATAGTCAAATAATCATTGACGAGATTTTTGGCCTCATTGTAATTGCCATAATTAAGCGCCTGTTGCACATCGCCCGCTAAACAGGCGCTCAGCGCGATAAGGCCTTCGCTATGTCGACGCAACAATGCCTTGTCGATGCGTGGCTTATAGTAAAAGCCTTCGCTAAATCCCTTAGAAACTAGTTTCACTAAATTGTGGTAACCGGTTTCGTTTTCAGCAAGTAAAATAAGATGAGAACGCTTTTTGTCATGCGTAGGCGTCTTGTCAGTCATACTGCGAGCTGCTAGGTAAACTTCACAACCAATAATCGGTTTAATACCATGCTTTTTAGCCTGCTTATAAAATTCAACAGCACCAAACATGACGCCGTGATCGGTTATTGCAACGGTTGTCATTCCCAATTCGGCGACCTTGTCAAACAAGCGGTCAATTCGTGCAAAGCCATCTAGCAAACTGTATTCAGTATGTAAATGCAGGTGAACAAAAGACATAGACTTACCCTTTAACTGCGCTATTCAATGTCATCGGCAATCTGCATCAGCTTTTTCATGCGATGGTTAACGCCCGATTTACTGATGGGTGGCGATAAGAGTTGGCCCAACTCAAGCAAGGTCATCTCACGATTTTGCAAACGCAGTTGCGCAATCTGAACCAACGCATCGGGCAAGGCTGCCAAGCCGATTGTTCGCTCAATTTTTTCAATGGCGCTAACATGACGTTCTACTGCTGCCATCATCTTTTTAAGATTGGCCGTATCGCAGTTAACCATGCGGTTGACGTGATTGCGCATCGCCTTATCGACACGCGTCGTTTCATAAGTCAACAAATAACTGTGCGCCCCGATGATATTGAGTACGTCAACAATTTGGTTAGAATCTTTTAGATAGATAATCTGGTGATTTTTGCGCTCTAATAGCTTAGCTGATAAATCAAAGGCCTTTAACAGCTCGATAAAGCGCAACGCAAAATTTGCCGAATTAACGACAAACTCTAAGTGATAAAACTTGGCCGGATCGCTAATTGAACCGGCGCCGAGAAACATACCGCGAATATAGGCGCGCGAATTGGCATTATCGGCAAAGACAAAGCTGGGCACGTCATCGACAATGTAAAAGTAATTTGTCGTATCGACGACGCCCAGTTCGGTTAATAGCGCCCGCGCATCACTGACGGTAAAGCGATAGACAGTGTGCTTGTTAAGCGATTCTTGGGCAATTGAAGCCAATTGTCCTTGTACGTTAAACAACTTGCTGAACAATACTTGCATCAACTCTGATACTGCGCTGTTTTCAGTTGAAAGGCTTAAATCAAGCCGCCCTTTAGAGCCGAAGTTTAGCGTGCCACAAGCCCTTACTAAAGCAGATAGTTCAGCTTTTAGCTGTTTGTTACTGCCGGAAATTTGGGCCGCCATATCGGTTTTTATCTTAGAAGCATAAGACATAGCATCACCCAGCCAAACTAAGCCAAGTACTTTTCAACATAACGCGCAATCGCTTTTTTGACAATGTCGCGTTCATCGTCATAATGCGTCATATCATAAGCTTTATCAATTGGTACAAAGCGCGCCAGCTTAAAACCTTCTTCATGTTGCGGGTAACAGTGTTTTGATTTTGTCGTCATCAGATACCAATGTACCGTTTTGCTGGTCATTTCGTTATTGCGCCAAACATTATAAAACTTATAGTGAATACTGCCTAAGTATTCGTGAATGGTCGCCTTGACATCAGCCTCTTCTAATACTTCACGCAAAGCGGTTTGTGAGCGATGTTCGTTTTGCTCAATGCGCCCTTTTGGTAACACCCAATCACCGTTTTTCTTCATCAAAAGCAACATCGTTTCTCCCAAAAAAACGACACCGCCCGCACTTGTTGTAATTTTCAAATTAACCACCTAAATAAACATAATACAACTTGTAATATCACTAGTATATCACATCGGCAGCACTTCGCCAATCTAAATGAAAAAAATGTAAAGTGCCATTCAAGTCAAAAAGCGAGCTGCCTTATAAAACAACTCGCTTTAAAATGCTAATGCTATATCATTTAAATAATGCGACTAATCAATTGGCTTTAACCTGGCCGTAAAGTGACGTAACACTTTAGGCTCGTAGTCAAAAGTGAGACCTTTTAACGTATCGGCTTTTTTCATAACCGCAATTACCGCTTCGGCGACAACGTCCATATGATTATTGGTATAAACGCGTTTTGGAATAGTAAGACGCATCAATTCAAGCGGTGATTCCAAATTCTCTCCCGTGTCAGGATCACGCCCCAACAAGAATGAGCCGATTTCAACCGGACGTACACCCGATTCAAGATAAACGGCATTACAAACCGCCTGCGCCGGAAACTGATGATAAGGAATATGTGGACACATCTTTTTACAATCGACAAAGACTGCGTGACCACCGATAGGATACTGCACCGGCACGCCGGCCGCCTTTAACTTTTCGCCCAAATAGGTAACTTGGCCGATACGGCTAGCCTGAAAATCGACCTCAAGCGCCTCTTCCAAACCAACTGCAAGCGCCTCCATATCGCGCCCTGACAAACCGCCATAAGTCGGAAAGCCCTCTAACGGCACGCAAGTTGAACGACAAGCCGTGTACAGTGCCTCATCATCTTTAAAGGTCAATAAACCGCCCATATTGACAAGGCCATCTTTTTTAGAGCTCATTGCCATACCATCGGCTAAATCAAACATTTCACGGGCAATTTCACGTAGCGACTTATCTTGATAACCCGCTTCGCGCTCGCGAATAAAATAAGCATTTTCAGCATATCTGGCGCCATCAATAAAAACTTTAATGCCGTATTTATCGGCTATTTTTCTAACACCACGCATATTTTCCATTGAAACAGGCTGGCCGCCGGCTGAATTACAGGTGACCGTCATCACGAAACAGGCGATATTTTCAGCGCCCTTTTCTTTGATAAACTGCTCGGTTTTAGCAAGGTCAAAATTGCCTTTAAACGGATGATAAGCTTGCGTATCAAACGCCACAGCGTCGATCATATTAATGGCGCGACCACCGGCAATTTCGACATGTGCTTTGGTGGTATCAAAGTGCATATTAGAAATAATAAAGTCACCCGCTTTTTTTAACACATTGGGAAACAACACCTGCTCGGCACCGCGCCCCTGGTGTACCGGAATGACATATTGATAACCGGTTATATCCTTAACGACTTTTTCAAGACGATAAAAGCTACGCGAACCGGCGTATGATTCATCGCCCATCATCAAAGCGCTCCATTGTCTGTCGCTCATTGCACCGGTACCGGAATCGGTCAACAAGTCGATGTAGACGTGTTCGGCACGCAACGAAAATGGATTATAACCGGCTTCGATAAGTGCCTTTTCACGCGCTTGACGCGTAATGATATTAAGTGGTTCAACCATTTTAATCTTATAAGGTTCAGCTTTTGGTATGTTCATATCGTCCTCCTTTGACATAACCTGTTATCCCAATCATCACTTGATCAAAGGGCTTAGCCATCACTTTTTAATATAACGTACCGTATCGACCAAATTAAGTAGCTGTTTGGTCAATGCAATAGCATCATGTCTTACATAACCGGCCCGTTCTTCTAAAAATTGACCTTCTACTAACTTGATACCCAATTTTTCAATCTGCTCTCTGTCAGATCGCTTAAGTTTCAATAAATGTGCACCCTTAGCGGCATATTTAGTCGTAGCAGCCTGCGAAATGCGCTTGGTATTGACCAACAAATAGTCAATTGCCGTCGGTCCCAACTGTTGACTGATAACCAGCAAATGGTCTGCCGCCGACAGCCGATCAGTTTCGCCGGGCTGCGTCATTAAATTCATCGTCACGACGACTTTAGCTTTAGTTTGCCTAATGGCATCTTTGATCTGCGGCATTAATAAACTGGGCATAATGCTGGTGTAGAGACTGCCTGGGCCAATCAATACAATATCGGCATCTAAAATTGCCGTAATGCTTTCTGGGTAAGCTACTGCGTCTGCCGGCTCGATATAAACATGGTCAATTGCCGTATCATTCCACTGCACAACATTGGGAATATTCGATTCGCCGCGTACGATATTGCCATCTTTTAGCTGAGCCAACAAAACGATATCAGCCAAAGATACCGGCATTACTCTCCCCTTGACGGCAAATATGTCGTGAATATGTGATAGTGCCTCTTCAAAGCTACCCGTCATATCTACTAAGCCGGCAATGATCATATTGCCAAGCGAATGTCCGCTAAACTGTCCTGATTTAAAACGATACTGCATTAGGGCCTCCATCACCGGTTCGGTGTCAGATAAAGCAACAATGCAGTTTCTAATATCGCCGGGCGGCAACATGGCGAGGTCTTCTCTAATCACACCGGAGCTGCCGCCGTCATCGGCCACGGTTACAATGGCAGAAATTTGTTCAGTAAAGCGCTTTAGGCCGCGCAATACCACACTTATACCCGAACCCCCGCCAATAACCGCTACCTTGGTCGCTTGCATCGCCATAGTACCTAAGCCTCTAAATCCCTATGTGCTAGCGACACATCGTAGCCCTGTTCGCGATAATCAGAGCCTAATTGATTGCAAATTGCGACCGAGCGATGGCGTCCACCGGTACAACCTATTGAAACCGTCACGTGATTCTTGCCTTCTCTAATATATTGCGGCAACAAAAAATCGAGCATTTCACGTAGTTTTCCATAAAATAGCTGGGTTTCATGCCACTGGAAGACATAATCCCTAATCGCTTGATCATTGCCGCTTAACGGGCGTAATTTTTCATCATAGTAGGGATTCGGCAAAAACCTGACATCAAAAAGCAGATCGCTGTCGAGCGGCAAACCGCGTTTAAAACCAAATGATTGAAACGAAATAGTAATGGCCTGCGCACTGGCTGCGCCCAATATGTTCATCTTGATAAAATGACGCAACTGATGACTATTCATCTCGCTAGTATCAAGTATGCGCGAGGCTAATTTTTTAATATTGGACATCTGTTGTCGTTCGACGTTGATACCGTCAATTAAGATGCCGGTTTCACTGAGCGGATGAGTCCGCCGAGTCTCTTTAAAGCGGTTGATTAGCACTCTATCAGACGCTTCAAAAAAGTATATTTCACAGTTATTATAGCGTGTTTTTAAATCATGCAAACTGCTTTCAACATCGTCAAAAAATGCATAGCTGCGCACGTCAATGCCGAGCGCAACTTTGTCAATAGGCTGTTTTAAGCTTTTGCACATCTCGATGAATTGAACCATCAAAGAAGGCGGCAAATTATCAATGCTAAAATAGCCAAGGTCTTCTAAACACTTGATAGCGGTCGACTTACCCGCCCCCGACAAACCGGTGATAATTTTAATATCCAAGCTGTGCCTCCTAAAAGCCCTGCCCAATTTTGCGTACTTCAGTCTGCATTTTTACGCCAAAATTATCAAATACCGTCTTTTCGATAAAATGAATTAACGTGATTACATCACGACAGGTGGCCTCACCTAAATTGACGACAAAGCCACAGTGTTTTTCACTAACCGCCGCATCACCAAAGCGCACGCCACGCAGGCCGCTATCTTGTATCAATTTACCGGCATAATAGCCGGGTGGTCTTTTAAATGTCGAGCCGGCCGAAGGCAATTCAAGTGGCTGTTTTGCCTCGCGTCGCGCCATTAGATCGGCAACGGTTGCTGCGATGGTCGATTTATCTCCTTCGGTCAGTTGCAGTTCAACTTCAAGCACAATATAACCGTTGTCTTGTACGTTTGAACCGCGATAACAAAAGGTCAATTGCTCTTTTGTTAAACGTAATATCTGACCAGACTGATCTAAAATCGTAACGGCCGCAACCACCTGTGCCATTTCACCATCGTAGGCACCGGCATTCATAAACGTCGCACCGCCAATTGTACCGGGAATGCCACAAGCAAACTCAAACCCGGTTAGACTGTTTTCAGCAGCTATTCTTGAAACATCCCGCAGCAGCGCACCGCCTGCCGCTATTAAACGCTGTCCATCAACTGTTATATCACTTAAATTTTCAGCAAGTTTAATGACGGCACCACGAATACCGGCATCGGACACCAATAGATTTGAACCGTTACCTATCCAAGTAATCGGTATATCTAGCGTTTTTAGATAGCGATAAGCCGCAACTACATCATCAATGCTATGCGGCAAAATCAATAGATCAGCCGGCCCACCGATTTGGAAAGAGGTATGATTTTTCATCAGTTCATCGACCAAAACGGTGCTGTCGGCTAATCGATTATTTAATTGACTGGCAAGTTCTTTATTAGTCATTCTCTATATTTTGCGATTGGTTGAGTACAAGTTCGACAAAAAGGTGTAAGGCACGTGCAACATCAGCTCTTGTGGCCGGATCGCGCGGTCTAACAAAACCTTTTTGAACATCCAACATATTTAGACGATGCGCCCATTTGACAGCTGGATAAGCCCAACTGCCAATTTCGTCATGATCTTCTAAGTAAACTAAATCTTCAAAGACAGTGACATCTTTTTTGCGGTATTGTGCATAACGATAAAGTATTGTCGCCAGTTGTTCTCTGGTCAATTTAGCTTCCGGATTAAATTTGCCATCGCCAAAACCATTCATAACTTCAATAAAATTGATCCAGACGACTGCTTTAGCATACCACTTTGATGGTGTCACATCACTGAACACCTGGCTGACAAAAACTCTCGGTTCATCTTGCATGCGATAAATAACCGTCGCCATCATCGCGCGATTAACAGCGGTTTGCGGCTCAAAAGCCTTGTCAGACACACCTTTCATCAAGTCATTATCAAAGACATATTTAATATCTTGATAATTAAAATGGTCTTCCGTAACATCTTCAAAAGTCAGTTTTTCGTCTGCTTTTGGCGGCTTCGTCGCATTGACATTGGATTCGACTAATATCGGTACAACCCGCACAGTACAACGCGTTTTTTTGTTGCCATCTTGTGTGGTAAGCTCAATCGTCGCTTCACCGGGACTAACCGCCTGAATTAAACCATTTGAGTTCACTGTGACAACACCAAGGTCGCTGCTACGCCATTTAACATTTTTATTTGCAGCTGTCGGTGGAAAAATAGTTGCTATCAAGTACTGACTGTTGCCCTCTACCAACTCGATTTGAGTGTAGTTTAGCGCAACGCTTTCAACATTTTTAGGCACAACCTGCTCTTCAGTCGGGTCAGGCGTTGTCGATTGATCATCCGGATTCGTCTGATCATCGTCCTCATTAGGCGTCGCCTCAGTTACCTTAAGATTAAAAGAAGATAATACAATACTATTAGTTGAAACCGCTTGAATGGTAGAGCTACCCGCACTCTTACAAGTAACGACACCATTTGAATTAACGCTAGCAACACTCTTATTTGAACTCAACCAAATAATTGCATTGCGATCGGCCGTCTCCGGTTCAACACTGTAATTAACAGTAAAAGAGTCGCCGATATTCTTAGTAATATAACTATAATTAATTATAATTTTAGAAATAGGCGTTCCAACTGTAGCACTCGGTTCAGCATAGGCCAAACTCAAACTTAAAATTGTGATAAGCATTACAAATACTAATAGTTTTTTTCTCATATCTTTTCCTTTCTTGCACAGTAAAATATTCCCCTTAATGCAATTCTAATAAACCTGCCGGACGGTGTCAAGTCCTTATATCGACAAAGTTGTAACTGCCTAGCTTAAAATTTGTATAAAAATTAAGAAAGCCACGGTTATTTAGCTAAACTGTCTAGATTTACGTTTTCCATAATGATAACTTTTGCACCTTTTGTGCTGAGACGACGCCCTAATTCAATAAAACCATTTGCTCGCCAAAATTTCAAGGCGGAATGATTGTCTTCAATCACAGCAAGCTGAACTTTACTAAAACCGTTTTTTTCTATTGCGCGTAGAAAATGCTGAACAATTGTCTGAGCAATGGCTTGGCGCTGATAGCTTGCATCGACCATTAACAGGCCAATCCAAACTGTCATTTTTTGCGGATAGCTTTCAATATAGTCTAACACTGCCGTTAAATATCCGCTCTGGTAAAAGCCGATATAAAACTTTTGGTCAGCTGATGTATTGGGTGGTAGCGTCTTGGTTCCTGCAATACAGTTTTGCAATGAAACAAACCGTTCACCAAAAAAGGCATTGTAGCGTGGGTTTGAATTGTGCAACTTGTGTAATTTACCGTAATCAGCTTGCTCAATTTTTTTAATTTTAAAATCTTTTAATTCAAGTTGCAAATCAATCAATATCATAAAGCCCCTTCCAATTTGAGCAACTTCAGCTTAGTCGCAAGACCACCTGCATAGCCGACCAACTTGCCACCACTTCCAATGACGCGGTGGCATGGCACAACAATACTGAGCGGATTTTTATTATTGGCCGTGCCGACAGCGCGATAGGCGCTAGGTCGACCAATTGCAATTGCAATATCTTTATAGCTACGCGTCTGTCCATACGGTATTTTGGTAAGTTGACGCCATACTTTTTGCTGAAAATCTGTGCCCGCTAGTTTGTAGCGAAAATCAAACCGCTTGCGCTTGCCATTAAAGTATTCTTCTAATTGCTGAAAAACCACATCACTTAGAGCGCTTTTAACACCATAGTCAGCAACCGTTTCAGTAATACGCGCTATCTGCACGATGTAGCCGTTATCATATGTTATCTTATATAGCCCAAAAGTCGTCTTATAAATCGCAAAATTTGTCATCAGTGACCTCCTTCTTATAGCCATTAAAACAAACCGCCATTATATTTCTTTTGTACCCCGTAAAGCACAGCAAAAGACAGTGATAGCCCAATTAAAACAATCAGCAGATTATCCCTCTCAAAATAAGCTGCAATCGCTGCAGTCAAACAAGTCAAGGCAATTAAAAACATACCTTTGGCAAACGACCTACCATAAGCCACTTTATCACTTTCTTTAATATGCCGCCGGTGATAAGCATGAATTAAATCCGTGCGGCCACGGTAAATCAACAAGCCCATAACAAAAAATAGCAGCGCTAACGCAAATAGTAGTATTTCAGCAAATCCAAGCAAACCGACACCTCCGCTTAAATAAATTACAGTTGCGCTCAATCATATTTTATCACAAAACTAAGTACATTTGACAAACTCGACCTAAAAAAGATTTAGGCACTTCGCTCAACTAACCATTTCATTCTATTATATCGTTTTTTGTGGTGCCAGGTTCAGTTGTGTTTTTTTGTGGTGCCAGGTTCAGTTGTGTTTATTTTTTATGGTGTCAGGTTCAATTGTTCTTTTTTTATGGTGCCAGGTTCAGTTGTGATTAAAAATCAAATAATTAAAAAATCGACCATATCCTTCAAAAACTTCCTAGTGCCAAAAACACGAACACCCAAAATTCTCTCCAGCTGTGCCTGCAACAAAATACAAAAATCCATCTTTTTAACTGTGCCTGGCACCCAAGAATAATCCAACTGTGCCTGGCACCTAAGAATAAATTTCGAAATCCTAGTATGTGTCATTTCAACTTGGTGCATTTTCTTTCTTAAAAAGCAAAACATCAAAGTGGATTCTATTGACTTTACCCTTAATAAATGGTATATTTTCATCGATGAAATTTATTCTCAATTATATTTTTTTAACCGCTGTACAAGGAGGATCTCTTGAAGAAAAACATAAAGTTAATTGCCTCGGCAATTCTCGGCATACTAGGTATTATTTTAGCGCTTTCTCCCTATCAACTTTTTCCAGTTTGCACAATGATGGCTCCCGATGGAACACCGATGAAGTGCGCTTACAGCGCCAAATTGTTTATTGCAATGGGCATCATTATTCTAGTAGTCAATTTACTGGCAATCTTAAAGCGTAAAAAGGCGCTCTACAGCATTGCCTATATCATAACAGCAATCGCTGCTTTTGTTAGTTATGCTTTGCCCAAACAGTTGATTAAAGTTGGCAATAAAAAAACCATGAGCTGGGAAATTGGGCTTTGTGCCAATGCTGAACACGGTTGCCGAGCACATACCTTGCCCGCACTAGAAGTGCTTATCCCAATAATTATTATTGGTGCTGTTGTGGCATTGATATTAAACTTTTTAATTAAGGACGACTATGCCTAAAATTGATTTAAAATATTTATCGGTTGAAAATATTCGCCAAAAACCGCTACGGAGCTTGGCATTAATTGTTTTGGTTGCCCTATTTGCCCTAACACTACTAGCCGGCTCACTGCTAACAGTGAGCTTGTCTCGTGGCCTTTCATCTTTATCCGATCGACTGGGTGCAGATGTTATGGTAATACCCGAAGGTCAAAAAAACACTGTCGACAGCATTCTACTTAAGGGTTCGCCAAGCGAGTTTTATCTGCCAAAAAACACATTAGATAAGTTATCAGCAATTGAGGGCATTGGCAAAATGACGCCGCAAACATATATTGCGACGCTTAGCGCCTCTTGCTGTAGTTATCCGGTGCAAATTATTGGCATTGAGCCTGATAGCGACTTTTTAATCTCGCCATGGCTGACAAATTTTTTGGAACGACCACTTGAGGTTGGCGAATGCATCGTCGGCAGCCGCGTTGCCGGCGAGCCAGGTGAACAGATTAAATTTTTTGAGAAAACTTACAAAATTGTCGGTCGACTTGAACAGACCGGCATGGGCTTTGATGCCTCAGTTTTTGTCAACGCAGCTACTGCACAAGCGATGGCGATTGATGCACAACGTATCAAAAAACACCCATTAGTTGATGATGGCGACTTAATTTCTAACGTATTAATAAAAGTCGCACCTGGCTATCAACCGGAAGATATCACCCGCCAAATCAACGCAATGCTTGCCAAAGATGGTATAGTCAGTATTTATAGCAAATCATTTGTCAACGATATTTCAAACAACCTGTTAATCGTTATGCAAGTCGTTAAGATGACGATTGTCGTCATTTGGGTATTAGCTATTATTGTCTTAGCGATGGTCTTCGCTATGATCCTACGGGAGCGCAAAAAAGAATTTGCTACCTTGCGTATCTTGGGCGCCAAAAAAAGCCAGCTCAATTATCTTATGCTACGCGAATCAGCCACAATTAGCTTTATTGGAGCTATAATCGGTATTGCACTCGGCTATTTATTTTTATTTTTCTATGGCACACAAATCGCCGATAAAATGAGTATTCCATTTTTAGCGCCTAATCTGGTGACACTGTTCGGCTGGGGCCTGGGTTGTTTTATCGTCAGTTTGTTAATCGCGCCGCTGGCGTCGCTATTTGCCTTAAGACGACTGGCAAAATGGGATATTTATCAACAATTTAGAGATGACGAATAGGAGTTGTCATGTTATTAAAACTAGAAACACTTAGCAAAACCTACCAACGAGCCGGACGCGATTTTAACGCGGTTCATGCCGTCGATTTCACCCTAAAAGAAGGTGAATTTATTAGTATTATCGGTCGCAGTGGCAGTGGTAAGACAACGCTACTCAATATGATTACCGGCTTGGTAAAACCAACCAGTGGTAAGGTATTGCTATTAGGCGAAGACCTATATGCTAAAACTGACGACCAAATCTCTAAAATTCGCAATACGACAATTGGTTATATTCCACAGCAAATTGCCTTATTAGGTAACCTAAATGTCACCGAAAACATCTGCCTGCCCTATTTTTTGTACCCTAGAGAGGGCGATCCATTAGGTAGAGCACATATTATTTTAGAACAATTAGGTATTGCCCACTTGGCAAAATCTTATCCAAAAGAACTGTCTGGCGGTGAGCGCAAACGCGTCTTAATTGCACGTGCAATGCTCAACGAACCAAAGTTGATCATCGCCGACGAGCCTACATCTGATCTGGATATTGAAAGCACCAAAGAAGTGATGCAAATATTTGAAACGTTAAATGACGCTGGTACGACTTTAATTTTGGTTACCCATGAACTTGATACAGTTGACTATACTAAAAAACTGTATACCATGAGTGAAGGTAGTCTAGTAGAGGGAAAAATTCTTACTGACTAGACTAAGACCAACTTTTTTAATACTTAAGTGATGATCTTGACAGGAGCAAACTGTGTGCACAAAACCTTTTAGCAAACACTTTATTGTGTTTATTTTGCTTATAACAGTATCTGTTATGACAGCTTGTAGTAAGCAAACCGACCAACAAACCGCTGAGGCAATTGACCAAAGTCAATTGCTGCTCATCGACCAATCGGCTGAATACATTTCTTGGGATGACGCCAAGCTAGTACAAGCTATACAAGACTGGCAGGCCAGCCCCTCTCTTTACGAGCCGGTCGGAGTGATGCTATCTGACCGTGGCGAAGCCAATGGCGTAAGCTTGGAACAAACCATAAACAAACTGCACGAAGACTATGAAAAATTGGGCGTTGACAGTAGCTATATGGCAGTTATGATAGAGGCTTTGTCAAGCGACATTAAAATGTTTGACCAGTCAAGTCATGAACTCAACCTACCGATCAATCCCGATAGTGAAAAAGTAGCCCTCAATTCAGTTAATATCAAATCCAAAGCAGGGCACAACTATAGCGATTTAACGCAGATGATTGAGCAATATTTTGCAGGAAAAATCGACGCGACCGAAATGGATAATTTTATTGAAGAAACCGATATGATACTGGTCATCAATGATGGTGATTACCAAAAACTATATGCCTGTGATGTCGGTTTTCTGCCTAGCGGCCAGAATGACGGCAAAAATATTGTCAAATTGATCATCGACAGCGGCGTTGATGGCGCTTATTTTCAGATACTAAGAAAAAAATAATATCTCTGACCCCTCAGGCCTTAAGCACTGAGTTCAAAATCCTTTTCTATTGGTGCCAGGCACGTTTAAGTAAATCATTTTGCTTTTTGGTGCCAGGCACAAATTGATGAGGCACAAATTGATGATAGTTTTCTCTTTAAATCAAAAATCGTGCAACTTTGCACGACTGCACGACTGATTTCTTGTTACTTCTCTTAGCATTTTTTATTTTTCTCACAGCAAATAACACACTGCCTTAGTTTTAAAGAAAATGGCACTGTGTTAATCAGTTCATTAGTTACCTTTCAACTAGGGACTCTTTAACAGCTTATAGATATAGCTTGGTGATACACAAAACATACTACTCAATGCTTTTACAGATACGATTTTTAAACTACGCAGTTCACGTATCACGTCATGCTGCACACGATGAAAATATTTTACCAACCTTGAACCACGTATATCCTCTATGTGAAAAGTCAGTTCTAATAATAGCGCTTCGACCGCCTCACTACTTTGACAGCTACTCAACTTTTCAATCAATCTGTCTAACACTGGGTACCCTTCATTTGCGCGCAGTTGCGCTAAGTTTTTAAGTAACTCTGTTCGTGACATCTCCAAAAAAGCATAACACGCTTTCAAATCACAAATTCCTGTGCCTAACTGATAATCACGATACGATGAATATTGATAGCTGTAGCTTTCTGTCTTACCATGTTTGACGGGGTTTTTATGTATATAATTGATAATAAAAATAAAATAAGCAAGTGTTTGACAGCAAAAACTGCTATAGCGGTTGTTAAAAACTGGTCCACGATGGGCGTATTCTTTATTGTACCAACGCGCATAAGCACTTTGCACGTCATGCATATAATCACTGATACAGATATGCTCCGCCCCTTTAGCCTGTCCTGTCTGAATTAAGAGGTGGGCATGGTTGTCCATAACACAGTAAGCAAACAATTTGATATCATGTTTTTCTCTGTATTTTGTAAGCAGCCGCAGATATGTCGCTTTAGCTGTGTCATCATCAAAAATGTAGCTGTTATTGATACCTTTAACGACAATGTGATGACAGGCACCGTTATAATCAATTCTTTGCTTTCGCCCCATTTTTCACTCCATTTTATCTTTCCCTATCTGTGCTAGCCATATATATTATACTAGAAATTATTCAAAAAGTATCGCAAATTGGTCAGCTATAATGCAGTTTGCACACTTTGGCTATTTTGCTGGTTTTAGATGATTAATCCAACCGGAAAACGCGATATTTCACTCTACTCTAAAAACTCTTTCTGATTGCGTGCCTGGCACCACAATGAAAAAAGCTTTTCTGATTACATGCCTGGCACCAAAACAGAAAAATATTCTCGACTTAACCCGGCGCGAAGAAATAAGCAAACTTCAATCTCTGTAAAGCTCATCAGATAAAACACTACCACTAGCTACTATACGGTGGTATAATGTTTTGGTGATATGTTTCAATTACTAATTAATAATAAGCCTTTGAACTTTTGAAACAATTGGTCCTAAATTTGACATACTAGTAAGGTGCAAAAAATGAATGAAAGAAAATTAGCATTTTGGAAAGTGATAATACCAGTTTTTTTGGTTCCCCTTTTAATCATGGTGGGACTGTTTTGTGGCATCGACGGTGGCCTATATTTACAAAATGGTGATTTTGAGGAAAAAACTGAACTTTTTGGTGAATTTTCCCGTAGTGACGATACCATCTATGCCAGCGTGCCAAGTAACGGCGATTACCCAATACCACAAGCCGATCTAAACAGTTTTCACGCATTAAGTGATGATTGGAAAGACGGGCATATCGCTCTCGATAAAAACCATGTCTACTGTGGTAATTTAATAGTGCCGGGTATGGATCCGGCGACGACCAAAGCGCTTGGCAATAGTTACTATAGTGATGGTAACACTACCTATTATTGCGCTAGAATATCGGATATAAACCCAGATCTCGCCTGGTGGCAAGAAGTACCGCAGCTAATATTCCACGACATATTTGGTGGACCTAAGCCACAAAACTATATCTATAAAATGAATAAGTTGCCAGCCAGCGATAAACCTTATTACACTATTTTAGACCATTCTATTATCACTAATGGTGAATTAGTCTATTATCAAGGCAAATTGATGCCACAGGCTAATCCAAATAGTTTACGATTTATCACAAAAAGTCAATACGGTGTCATCGACCAAAATATACAGAGCGATATCTATCTTGCAGATGGCAAAAATGTTTATTACCACAATAAACTGCTACCACTAGCTGATAATGAGGCCATTTACAGCATTGACGAAAGTCATTTTTTCGGAAATCACTATTTAATCGACCCAAGCACTGGCATGTGCTATATCAATGATACAACTTTTGCAATCGAAAACGCCCCCTATCAGCTTATTAGTTCATATGATAGTCATATCTATCACGATTTACTGCAAGGAAAAGACGGCATTTATTATTACGAGCGCGAGGCAAAAACTATACTGCGCGCCGGCGATAACCCTTTTAGCGATGATAACTATGAAGAAATCGCACCACTGGTATTCTACAATGGCAAAGAGACACTATACATCGATGCCTATCAAAAATGGATTGAAACCGACACCAGACACAGAGATGTTTACCTCGACAGCTATTATACGGCGATTAATCGATTAGATGGCTTATCGACAAAAGCTAATTGGCAAAAATTAGGCACAGTCGACGAAGGCTCGATCGAAGGAAGTATTTGGCAACATGGTAATCAAATATACTATTTTGATAACTATGGTGACTCGGAAATCTTTAGCGAAATTGCCTATGATGTTGCTATGTATAACAATTATGATAATTTAGTAGCTGCCGACCAACTGAGTAGTACCATTTACATTGTAAAAGATAGGGCCACTGTAGATCTGCTGCTAGATGAAGATCTACTGTTAAACGGCGAGTTAATCAGCCAATTAATTGCCGACAATAAATTAGTAGTACCACCACATAGCGAAATACTACAAGCCAAAACACAGTATCAACATGACTTCTTGGTGTTTAGGCGCTGGCTCGCTATTATTGGTATTGGGGTACTTGCTATCATGCTTATCGTCACATTTATTTTAGTTATTAGGGCTAAATTAAGTAGTCGTTACCGCCATCTGCCCCGCATTGAACGTTAATCATCTTTGAACCCAAAACAATCAAACTAAGAAACTTAGCACCTTTATGAGAATTGTGACAAACGTGCCTGGCACCAATATGAAAACTGCGACAAGCGCGCCTGGCACCAATATGAAAACTGCGACAAGCGTGCCTGGCACCAATATGAAAATTGCGACAAACGTGCCTGGCACCAATATGAAAATTGTGACAAATGTGCCTGGCACCAATATGAAAACTACGACAAACGTGCCTGGCACCAATATGAAAATTGCGACAAACGTGCCTGGCACTGTTATAGAAAAAGTAAGATCAAATCTAGAAAGCACTCAAATTTGAGTGCTTTCTGACTTTAGCATTTAACTTACAATTTTAGCTGCACCGCTTTAGCGGGTGCTTCATCACTAAATTTGAGCGTGCCGACTAATTCATTAATGTCGGCAATATTATTTTGAACAAGCCATTTTTGTAAATCAGTCAGCACTTGCTCGGTTACTTTTGGATTGTTAAAATTAGCGGTGCCAATCGATATGGCCGTCGCG
>PDWI01002890.1_pt1 | contig 25232 bp, 21 predicted proteins | sample 1430891 | NCBI WGS metagenome assembly PDWI01 (sample SAMN01162508, study PRJNA174530) | Oral metagenome, whole genome shotgun sequencing project. | biome: Marine environment; feature: Marine mammal; material: Swab sample of the gingival sulcus; isolation source: swab sample of gingival sulcus...
ATGAATAAGCTGGAACTGGTGATAGGCAATAAAAACTATTCAACATGGTCTTTACGTCCGTGGTTTTTTCTAAAAAATCTGGATATTGAGTTTACAGAAAAGAAGGTATTTCTATTTGAAGATGATATGGAGGATAGGCTAAGCCCTTATTTCTCTAACGACAAAGTTCCTGTTTTACTTGATGATGGTTTGCAAGTTTGGGATACCCTCGCAATCATTGAATATATTGCAGAAAAATTTCCAGAGAAAAAGGGTTGGCCCAGTGATCTAAAAGCCAGAGCAATTGCAAGATCAGCCGCTGCGGAAATGCACTCTAGCTTTTTCGCTATAAGAAATGCCTTGCCCATGAATCTTCGCAAGCAGTTTCCTGATTATCCAATAGAGGCTAATGTTAAATCCGATATACAGCGTATTTTTGCCTTATGGGACTACTGTAAACAAAATGCTAGCATCAAAGGCCCTTGGCTCATGGGTGCATTCAGTGGTGTTGATGCAATGTATGCGCCTGTCGTGCTGCGCTTAGTCGGATACGATGTAAAACTATCAGGATTTCCCGCAGAATATGCAGAACATGTGCTGAACAATCAGCATATACAAGACTGGATAGCGGATGCTAAGCAAGAAACACACATCATAGCTGCCGATGAGGTTTAATAATTAAAGTTTAATTGCTTAAAAAGTAGTTCAAAGTAGGGGGGTGGCTTATACTTGACTACATTCATTGATTAAAACACTATTCATGTCAGCAACACGCCTCCCACCTTTAACTGCTTTAAGAACTTTCGAGGCAGTCGCTCGCCTAAAAAGTTTCACAAAAGCAGCGGAGGAATTGTATGTCACCCGAGCTGCGGTTAGTCATCAAATAAAAAAACTGGAAACCTATTTGGGTTTTCAATTAATCAAACGTGAAACACGCTCCATCGCCTTAACACCCGCTGCCGAAGCAGCATTGCCCAAGCTTCGAGAAGGTTTTAATAAACTGTCGGAGGCGGTACATTTGATGGAATCTCATCAGTCCAATGAAAATATCACTGTCTGGGTTGCCCCTTCCTTTGCCTCAAAATGGTTGGTTCCCAGACTGCATAGCTTCTCCTTGAAATACCCAGAAATTGATATGCAGATTAGTGGAAATATCAGCTTGGTAGATACGGTAGAAAACGATAATGTGTCAATGGAAGAAATATTTCGCACGAATCATGTTGATGTGGCAATACGTTTTGGTGCTGGAAATTACCCAGATTGCATTGTTGATAAACTTTTCTCAGTTAAAGCAATTCCCCTGTGTAGCCCCGACTTATTAAATAATGCCGAGAGACCACTAAAAACACCAGAAGACCTGCAATATCACACGCTGTTACACGACAACACCGATTACAAAGGTCGCCCAGAGTGGAAAGATTGGTTGAAAAATGCAGGCGTTAGCGGAGTAAATGTAGACCGAGGCATACGCTTCAATCATACCTCACTCGCTATGGATGCCGCGATAGATGGTCAGGGAGTGTTAATGGGCATAGAAACACTCGCAAAAAATGATATAGAAGCCGGCAGGCTCTGTCAGCCTTTTGATTTAAGCCTGCCACTAAAGCCTTCTTACTATGTGATTTACCCCGAGGCAATGGACTTCAATCGCCACGCAGTGGATGTTTTTATTGAATGGATTCTCGAAGAATCCAAAAGACATTAAATCCGCTAGATATTCCTATAGGTTAGAAAAACTAACCAGTAGGTTGATTTTAAGTCGCTTGTGATAACGCACTTAGAAACTTAGCATTCATACATCGGACGACAGACAGTTTGTTCGGATGATGACTGATTGATGGAACAGGTAGATGATGAGGGAATTATCTTACTGTTCTGGGTAATAGGTCGGTCAGTTGTTTTTAATTATGCAGTAAGTTATTCAGCTGCATAATTGTTTACCATCTCCTCCTTGTACCGCTCAACAGCATTGTTGTTGAGCGGTTTTTTTTTGGCTTAATTTGCTCAATCTATAAATAAAAAAAACTGCGCCTAAGTAGGGGGGTGGCTTAGAGAAAATTAGCTGAAACATCATACTAATGGCTGTATGTCAGGGGGTAAACACTGGGTTTCTTGATTTTTTTTGATTTCCGTTAGCCCCTTATCAAGGCGCTTTACAAAAAATCACCCATAATAAGTGGGGAGGGCATCCTCATTTTGCTTATTTTTACCATTATTTAATTGAGAATAATTCTCAGTTTGTCTAAACTCTCACATATCCTGGCACTTAATACTGTTGATGAATCATCTGTCTACAACCCAAACACCGCCTTCTAAAATAGCTTTTAGCTTTTCCAAGTTGAATCGTTGGAATAGTGCTATCGTCGTGATTGCGTTATTGATGGCTTTGCCAGTACTTGTGGTTGCTAGTTCAATCTTTCTTCCCTTTAATGAAAACTGGACACACTTATTCGATTATTTATTAAAGGATTATGTCAGTAATTCTTTGATTCTTATGCTGGGTGTTTCCGTTGGTGTGTTGAGTATTGGGGTAACCACTGCGTGGCTTACTAGTATGTGTGAGTTTCCTGGGCGACGTTTTTTTTCTTGGGCATTACTACTGCCGCTAGCCATTCCTGCTTATATTATTGCTTACACTTATACGGGAATGCTGGATTTTGCAGGTCCTGTACAAACACTATTGCGTGATACTTTTGCGTGGAGCGCTCGGGATTATTGGTTTCCTGATGTGCGCACCCTTGGTGGCGCTATTGTGATGTTGTCGCTGGTGCTTTATCCCTATGTTTATATGATGTCACGGGCAGCATTTTTAGATCAGTCAATTTGTGTGTTAGAAGCCAGCCGTACATTAGGTAATTCGCCCTTTCAGGGATTTTATCGAGTGGCTTTACCGCTTGCTCGCCCTGCCATAGTAACGGGCTTGTCTTTAGCCTTAATGGAAACATTGGCTGATTACGGTACGGTTCAGTATTTTGGTATACCAACGTTTACCACGGGTATTTTTCGTACGTGGTTTGGTGTCGGTGATGGTACAACCGCTGCACAGCTTGCCGCCTTATTACTTGGTTTTGTTTTTGCTTTATTGCTTCTTGAAAAGTGGTCACGTAAACGCGCTAAATTTCATCACACTACCAATAAATACTCGACGATCAAACGCTATCAAATGAAGGGTTGGAGAGCAGCACTGCTTGTCTTTGCTTGTTTTATGCCATTGCTGCTTGGCTTTATTATTCCCGCTTTGCAATTACTGGTTTGGACATTTACCACAGCCGAGGAAGTGATTGATGCCTCTTTCTTTGCCTTGGTGGGAAATAGTTTAATGTTGGCAGTATCGGCAGCGATAATCGCTGTTAGTATTGCGTTGTTATTAGGGTATGGTCGACGGTTACACAAAACGAAGGTGATTAGTGCCAGCGTTAATGTGGCATCAATGGGTTATGCGATACCGGGTACTGTTATTGCGGTCGGTGTTATGGTGCCTTTTGCTTGGCTAGATAATCTTATTGATGGCTGGATGCGTGAGTATTTTGATATTTCAACGGGTTTAATATTTTCAGGGACATTGTTTGCATTATTGTTCGCCTACACCATACGATTTTTGGCTGTTTCTATTCAGGCGATTGATTCGGGGCTTGGTAAAATAAAACCAACCATGGATGATGCTGGACGTTCGCTAGGTTTGTCACCTTTTGGTGTACTGCGTCGCATTCATATGCCAATTATGCGTGGCACGGTATTAACAGCACTGTTATTGGTATTCGTTGATGTGCTAAAAGAATTACCTGCAACGCTGATTATGCGTCCTTTTAATTTTAATACATTAGCCGTACGTGCTTATGAAATGGCATCAGATGAACGCTTGCCGGATGCAGGCGCACCTTCCCTAATGATTGTTCTGGTGGGTATTATTCCCGTTATATTATTAAGCCGTGCTATTAGTCGTTCTCGTGCTGGAAAACATAAATGAAAATACTCCATGTAGATACCGTTTCCGTTGCTTATGATCAAAACGAGGTTGTCACACAGGCAAGTTTTGAGTTAAGTAAAGGAGAGATTGGTTGTTTGCTAGGGCCTAGTGGTTGCGGCAAAACCACGTTGTTACGTGCAATCGCAGGTTTTGAGCCAATTACACACGGCAGCATAACATTAGTAGATACAACCGTTAGCAATGTCGGTTACACCATGCCCCCAGAAAAAAGAAATATTGGTATGGTCTTTCAAGATTTTGCACTATTTCCACACCTTACTGTTGCTGAAAATATTGGTTTTGGCATACGCCATTTAAGTAAAAAAGAGAAATCAGAACGTATAAAGCAATTACTAGCACTCATTAATCTACAAGATTATGGGTCGCGTTATCCACATGAATTATCAGGCGGACAACAACAACGTATTGCACTTGCGCGTGGCTTAGCACCTAAGCCCGATTTGCTATTACTGGACGAGCCATTCTCTAGCATGGACGCCGAACTGCGTGAAGAATTAGCTCGAGAAGTCCGTAGCATTCTTAAATATGAAAATATCACCGCGGTGTTAGTGACCCACGATCAAAACGAAGCATTTGCGATGGCGGATAATATCGGAGTGATTAATCAGGGCAAGTTACTGCAATGGGGAAGTGGTTACGAGCTGTATCATGCCCCCAAATCATTATTTGTCGCTGATTTTATCGGCTCTGGCATCTTTATTGATGGCGAAGTGATGGACAACAATGTCATTAAAACATCATTCGCATCATTAGAATGCGCCTCCCTTCCTGAATGTAAGCCGGGTTGTAAAGTAAAAGTATTAGTGCGTCCCGATGATATTATTCACGATGACAGTAGTCCGCATAAAGCGAAAATAGTATCCAAAGTGTTTAGAGGCGCGAATAATCTTTTCACCCTGGAAATGGAAGATGGCACGCAGTTGTTATCACTGGTGCATTCGCACCATAATCACGAAATCGGGGAAGAGATTGGAATCATCATGACGTTTGAGCATTTGGTGGTATTCCCAGAGACAAAAGACTAAAAGCACACCCCCGTACTTATAGCCATTTTTTTAAAAAGTGCCTACAAGTAGGGGGTGTATTGATGAAGCTTAAACTCGTTCTACTAAAAGAACAGCACCCTGAACGCCAATGACTTTAACAGAAGTCCCTGCTTCGCAATCAGGACCCTGTGCTTTCCATGTGGATTCACCTACTTTTATGCGTCCACTACCGTTGATTATGGCATTTTCAACTTCATAGATTTTTCCCGTAAGTTCATGTTCAAGCTGACTCAGGGTTGGGTCATCGGTATTGGCTGATTGTCGACTGAAAAAGGTACGACCTACTAAAATGGCTGCAATACTTGCTACGGAAAATAGAATAAATTGTATTTGCCAGCTCATTTCGGGCATGACTAATAATGCCAAGCCGGTTACTCCTGCTGCTGCACCCATCCACATAAAAAATGCGCCTGGGGAGAAGACTTCAAGGATGATTAAAATGATGGCAAAAATCCACCAGTGCCAAAACTGTAGATTGTCAAAAAGTCCGTTGGTCAAGCTGGTCATTATTTTTCTCCAGTCTTATCAGAGCCAAAGGTTTCTTTGGTGATTTCTGCAATACCTGCAATGGATCCCATAAGGCTAGCGGCTTCCATTGGCATCATAACAATTTTTGAATTATTGGCTGATCCAATGTCTTTGAGTGCTTCGGTATATTTTTGTGCAACAAAGTAGTTGATTGCTTGCACATCACCTTTGGCAATTGCCCCTGATACCATGACGGTTGCTTTGGCTTCCGCTTCGGCTAAACGCTCGCGTGCTTCTGCTTCTCTAAATGCGGCTTCTTTTTCACCTTCTGCCGCCAGTATTGCAGATGCTTTGATACCTTCGGCATTGAGGATTTGCGCGGCACGTGTACCTTCGGCTTCAAGTATTAATGCACGTTTTTCACGTTCTGCTTTCATTTGACGACCCATGGATTCTACTAGATCTGTTGGTGGGTTAATGTCTTTAATTTCAATACGTGTGACTTTGATTCCCCATGTTGAGGCTGCTTCATCAACAACCACTAATAATCTGGAATTGATTACGTCACGTTTGGATAATAATTCATCCAGATCCATTGAGCCCATCACACTACGAATATTGGTCATGGTAATGTTTAAAATGGCACGATACATATCGTTAACGCGATAGGCAGACTTGGCTGCATCCATTACGCGAAAGAATACAACGCCATCTGCGGTTACCATGGCATTATCTTTGGTGATGACTTCTTGCTGGGGTACGTCTGCGACTTGCTCCATCATGTTGACTTTGGCACCAATGATGTCAATGAAGGGAACAATAAATTGTATGCCTGGTTTTAATGTGCGGGTGTATCGTCCAAAGCGTTCAACGGTATATTCCATTCCTTGAGGAACACGTTTGACGCCCATCATTAGTACAACTATGGCAAATACAACGATAACAATGGGTAGTAATTCCATGGGAATCTCCTGTTGGTTTGTGAGATGTTGACTCGTTATTTTTGATTATCGGTTATTAAATATTGCACATAAGATTATTTTCTTGTTTGAGTAATTAACGCACAATAGATGAGTTGATAATGGAGGCAAACCACCTGTTTTTCAAGTAGATTCCGATTACTAGCATACAAAATGTATATTGTATCAGCGCTTATTAAACGCTAGTCTTCTTCCATGGTTTTAAATACGGAAAATAGTGACGATAGGCGAGTAAGGTCTTGCTGGATTATTGGCTGTGGTGATATTGGTAAACGGCTCGCTGCGTTATTACCGATTCAACATTCTGCTCAGCCTCGTACGAACGCATGCGCTATAAAAGCGATTGTTTCTTCTGCTGGTTCGCTTGTGCAGTGCCAGTCGCACAATATTGAGGCTTATGCACTTGATCTTGATAGTGACTATACGTTGAATAATTTTGAATTTGGTCAGACGGATGTTTTTTATTTTGTACCTCCTGCACCTACGGGCAAACAAGATCAGCGTTTAGCCTCTTTTTTGCAGAAATTAGATTGTGCCACCCCTCACCGTATTGTCTTGATTAGTACTACGGGTGTTTATGGTGATAGTGCGGGTAAATGGATAGATGAAAATACCCCTGTAAATCCTGAAACAGATAAAGCCTTCAGGCGTTTATCGGCGGAGCAGATGTTACAGGCGTGGTCTGAAAAAACAGGCTGTGACTATATGATTTTAAGAGTACCGGGAATTTATGCACAGGATAGATTGCCGCTTGAGTACCTTAGAAAAGGTTTGCCCGTTATTAGTGAGGAAGAATCAGGTTTCACTAACCGTATTCATGCCGATGACCTTGCTCATATTTGTAAAGCAGCAATGGAGAGTAGTGTGAGTAATGAGATTATCAATGTTACGGATGGAAACCCCAGTACAATGACAGACTACTTTAATCAAGTTGCTGACTTTTACGGCTTGCCTCGGCCACCCCAAATACGTTTGAAAGAAGCAGAAGGGGTAATTAGTGCTGGGATGTTGTCCTATATGAAAGCCTCTCGTCGAATCAAAAATGATAAAATACTGGCACTATTAAAAATAAAATTAATCTACCCAGATTTAAAAAGTGCTTTACAGCACTAGTTATACTTTTTTCAGGCAAAAAAAAGCCGCTTAAAGCGGCTAAAATCACATCGAAGGAAATCATTATTATTAGAAGTTTTAACTGTATTGAGAATCAATATCCTGTAGTGCCACTTGATAGCGGCGAATGCCTTTAAAAATAGCCTTGGCTAGTTTTTCTTGATGACGCGCAGTTTTTAGGCGTTTTTCTTCCTGAGGGTTGCTGATAAAGGCCGTTTCAACTAAAAATGAAGGGATATCAGGCGATTTCAGAACAACAAAACCAGCACTTTCAACGCGTTGTCTGAGTAAATTATTGACGCTACCTAGTTCTCTTAGTACGCCATTGGCCACTTCAAGACTTTTGTTGATAGTTTCTTCTTGGGCTAAGTCTAAAACGATTGAGTTCAGTGTTTTATTTCGGTGTAAACGAGCTCCTGCAATCTTTGTTTCGTAAGAGTTTTCGCTGTGTGCCAACCATCTGGCCGCTTCGCTTGATGCACCTTTTTCAGACAGGATATAGACTGAAGACCCAGTAAGTTTTCGACTTGGATTAGCGTCTGCATGTATGGAGACAAAAAGGTCTGCCTTATGTTTTTTTGCTTGTAATATTCGTTTGCGTAATTGGATGTAGTAGTCACCATTACGAATTAATACACCACGCATACCGGGTTGACGATCAATTTGTTTTTTCAAACGCTGCGCAATTTGTAGCGCTACGTCTTTTTCTTTTGTGCCACGTTTACCTACTGCGCCTGGGTCTTTTCCTCCATGGCCTGCATCAATTGCAACAATAATAGGTTTTCTAACCACCCCCCCACTTACAGCACTTATTGCTTGTCGGGTTTTTTGTTGGGCTGATTTAGGTGCTTGTTTGGGAGTTAATGCAACTTCAAGGAAAAACCGTTCATTATTGGCACTTATCTTGGAGGATGGGTGCATTTTTTGTTTCATATCTAACACAACACGAAAGTTGCGTTTGTTTCTTACGGCTTGCCTGAGTTTTTTTATATTTTTGGAAACAGCATTGTTTCGATTTAATTTGAGCTTTGAGGGTGCTTTGGCATCAATAAAGTCAATAATAACGCGTTCAGGAGAGCTTAGCGTTGAAACTTTATGGCGCACGGATTTATCCAGTTCGAATACGAGCTTCTGGCTTCCTTTTGTACCTTGCTCTAGAGAGACTGATCTTATATTCGCACTACGGCGACCTTTGGCAAATGCATGAGGTGCTACGCTAGTTGCGCTAGCAACACCTAATACTTTTCCTAATCGCAATACGAAGTCTCTACGCTTCTGACTGGTAGTATCCATATTCCCCAATAATCTGTGGCTATTAGAGCCCTATCCGATAGCCACACTCTATATTTAATTTAAGTATATTGTTTATACAACATGAGTCCGTATTTATTTTTATCACGCATGTTTCGTTTACACGTGCGATAGTAAAACGCAGTAGAGATTTAAATTCAAGTAATTTTTACTATAATTTCATAACTCTTTGTTTTTAATGCCAATGAGGTCTTCGATGATGATTTCTCTTGCAGTGTCTTGGTAGTGTATATTTATAATTAAATCAGGCTCTGGGAGGAAGCCTTCTGCTTTTTCTGGCCACTCAACGAGGCATAAGGCATCACTGTTCCAGTATTCTCTACCACCAATGTATTCGAGCTCTTCAGGATCAGCTAATCGATAAAGATCAAAGTGGTAAATCATGCGGTCGTTGATTTGATAAGGTTCAACGAGTGTATACGTGGGGCTTTTAACGATGCCTTGATATTCCAGACTTCTGAGTAAACCACGTACTAATGTTGTTTTACCTGCACCAAGGTCGCCATTTAGGAATACCATTCCTCCCTGAGGAAATTTTTCTGCTATTTGCCCACCAAAATCCATCATTTGGTGTTCATTATGGATAATTTGTTTATTGCTCATATTTACTTTCTATGTTGTGCTGCATTGTTTTTAGTGTTTCTGATGATTTTTTTCTTAGCTATGTTTGTTTGTTGTTTAAAAGTGCTCTCAAGTGGGGAAATAAATCACTGGCTAACATTCCTATTTCACCATTCTTGGCAGCTAAGTCGGCGGCTTGCGCATGAAGTTCAACCCCTGTTATTGCCGCATCAGATAGTTTTAGTCCCTGTGCAATGAGTGCACCGATAATGCCGCTGAGTACATCGCCCATTCCGCCGCTAGACATTCCGGGATTTCCAGCGGTACATACAAAGGTTTCAGTACCATTATTAATTAAACTACCTGCACCTTTAAGGATACAGGCACCCCCGTACTTATGTGACATTTTTTCTACGGCGGCGTATCTATCAGATTCAACCTTGTGTGTTGTTGTATTTAAAAGACGTGATGCTTCTTTAGGGTGAGGTGTTAATATCCAGTTATCTTTTTTTATGGGGTTTTCTGAGAGGATATTTAGTGCATCGGCATCCATAACAAGCGGTTGTTGAGTCGTTATGATATGTGCAAATAGATTACGCCCCCACGTTGATTTCCCTAGTCCCGGACCGAGAACAATGGTATTTACCTTGCTTAAAAGCTTATCTAAAGCCTGGGGCCTCTCTATACCTTGAACCATTATTTCGGGTCGTGTGGCATTGATATAACGTGCATGTGAGGGATGGGTGGCAACATGCACTAAGCCAGCTCCAGAGCGTAAGCATGCTTCGGCTGCCAATCTAATGGCTCCAGACATTCCCACATCTCCACCAATTAAAAGGACGCTGCCAAAGTCACCCTTGTGGCTACAGCGAGGGCGCGGTAAAACATTATCATGAATGATGGTTTTAGGGATTAGGTATCTATTAGATTGTGTACTTAGCTGTTTATAAACAGAGGTGGGGACATCTAAATCATTAAATATTAGCTGACCCACTTGTTCTCTTGCTTGTCCAGTAAATAAGCCACATTTTAGACCAATGTAAGTGACGGTTTTGTCTGCTTTAATGCATGCCCCAAGAATAGTGCCTGTGTCGGAACACAGTCCAGATGGCATATCGACAGCAATCTTTTTGGCGGGGCTTTGATTGACTGCCTTAAAAATATCAAGCCACTCATTTTTTACGTTTCTAGTCAGGCCAGTACCTAAAATAGCATCGACAATAATGTCCGCCGTTAATAGGTCTTTATCAAACGTTAGAGGTGCTCCTCCAGCTTTTATAAATGCATCTTTAGCGAGTAGTGCGTCACCTTGTATAGAATGAATATCCCCGAGTTGAATGAGTGTTGTTTTTAAGCCTGCCTTGATGGCGAGCGTGGCAATAACATAACCATCACCGCCATTATTGCCTGTGCCACATAGAACACAAACGGATGTAGATTCGGGGTATGAGTCTAGCATTGCGTTAAATGTTGCTTGCCCAGCTCTTTGCATCAAGGTAAATCCTGGGATACCTTGATTATTTATTGCTATCTGGTCTAGTTCTCTGACTTGTTCGGTAGAATATAGAGTAGATAAATTAAGTGATTTAGACGTCAAAATGTTATTATTACCGTTGGATTAAAAGGAATAGCTTTGAATAATATCACGCATACAAAACTTAAACAGTGGGCACGACAACTGGGATTTCAGGGCTTGGGGGTGAGTGGTATTGATTTGTCGGTGCAAGAGAAGTATTTAAAGCGTTGGTTAGCTAAGGGTTCTCATGGTGATATGGAGTGGATGGAGCGCCATGGTGACAAGCGTACTCGCCCTGATGAACTGGAAGAGGGCACGATGAGTGTCATTAGTGTACGTATGGATTATTTGCCCCCGCAAACCATTGATCCTGTTATGGTGCTTAATCACCCAGAGCGTGCCTATGTATCGCGTTATGCTTTGGGTAGGGATTACCATAAAATTATGCGTAAAAAGTTGGAAAAACTGGCGCAAAAAATTAATCAAGCATTAAGTGATGATGAGCAAATGCAATATCGTGTATTTGTTGATAGCGCACCGGTTATGGAAAAGCCTATTGCTGTTAAAGCAGGTCTTGGCTGGATGGGGAAACATACAAATATCTTAAGTAAGGGAGTTGGTTCTTGGTTTTTTCTGGGAGAAATCTATACGAATCTACCTCTAAGTGAATCACAGCCTGTTGATAATCATTGTGGTGATTGCACAGCATGTATTGATGTTTGCCCGACCAAAGCCATTATTAAACCTTATGAATTAGATGCTAAACGTTGTATTTCCTATTTAACGATTGAACATAAAGGCGTTATTCCTTTGGAGTTTCGTGAGGCGATGGGAAATAGAATCTATGGATGCGATGATTGTCAGCTTATCTGTCCATGGAATCGTTTTGCTGTGGATACTAAAGAAGCAGATTTTTCCGCAAGAAATAACCTTGATGCAGCAAGGTTATTGAGCCTTTTTGCATGGAGCGAAGAGGCTTTTTTAAAGAATCTGGAAGGGTCTGCAATTCGTCGAATTGGTTACGAACGGTGGCAGAGAAATATTGCTCTTGCACTGGGTAATGCGCCACCCTCTGCAAAAATTATTGATGCATTAAGGGCAAAGTATGAAAGCTCTTCAGAGATGGTTCGAGAGCATATTTCATGGTCACTTCAGCGCTTAAAATGACCCATCTGGCAAAATATTAGTCAGTAAAGCTGGTATGTGTTCGAATGTTGACATATCTTATGCTGAACTTCTATTTATTGTAATGCTCCTAACAGCTACAGTATATTATCGACTCTGTTATCTACTGTAACAATCTCGATATAAATAATTGCAATAGTAGTGGATGAGTCCTTCAAATTTTAAAAAATACTGATAAAACGAGAAACTAGGCAATGCTAAAAAAACCTTTGTTGATATTGCTTTTGGGCTTTTTAATGAGCACTCAAGTAATGGCTGAATTGGATACAGCGAATATATATACCAACGTTAAAAGATCGGTATATCAAATACGTGTCATCAATAAGCAAACTGAAAAGAAATCTAGTATAGGTTCTGGTTTCGTCGTGGCTAAAAATAATATTCTCGCGACTAATTATCATGTGGTTAGTGAGTATATAAATGATCCAGATGTATTCTCTTTAGAGTTTTTGTCAACAACGGGGGAAACAGGTCCTCTGGAGTTAGTTGATTTTGATATTGTTCACGATTTGGCTGTTGTTAGAGCCAAGCAGCCAATGGGGGTTCCTCTAAAAATATCTTATTTGCCTAAGAAGGGAGCAAATCTATATTCATTGGGTAATCCAATGGACTTAGGATTTACCATCGTTAAAGGGACAAATAATGGTATTTTAACAAAAGATGAAGATGGGAATATTTTGTTCTCGGGAAGCCTAAACCCGGGTATGAGTGGTGGCCCAACCTTAGATGAGAAAGAAAATATTATTGGTATAAATGTCGCTACCTCAGGTAATGATATTAGTTTTTTGGTGCCTGCCGAATACTTAACTATTGTTTTAGACCGCTTAAAAGAATCTAGTTTTGAAGCCGTTAGTGATCGTTTTGCGCATAGCTCAGGTCAATTACTGGCTAATTCCCAAAAAGTTGTAAATAAAATGTTAAATAACAAATGGGGCGGTGCCAGAATTGGTTCTTTTATTGTGCCAGCCGAGGTTGATAAATCGATTCGTTGTTGGGACGCGAGTAGAACGCCGAAAAAAGATGATTTGTTCCGCACTTATTTCACGCGTTGCTCTAATGAAGACAATATTTTTATTTCGAGCCGGTTAAATGTCGGTACTATTAACTACGAGTATATGTGGCTAGAGACAGCAAAGCTTTCACCTACTCGTTTTTATCGTCGTTATGAAAAAGTAAACAGCAGTGTTATTGGTGGGCGAGCAGGAAAACGTGATGTTACGAATTTTTCTTGTCACACTGATTTTACCAAGATTGGTGAACATGATTTTAAGACATCTGTTTGTCGTAGAGATTATCTTAAATACTCCGGCTTGAGTGATATGCTTTTTACGACAGCATTAGTCGGAGAAAAGGATAAAGGCTTTATTTTCAATTTAGACTTAACAGGTACAGATCCTAAAGCCGCCTTAGCGTTATTTCAAAGTATGCTGGAGAAATTCAAATGGCAAAATTAATTCTTGAAACAATTCAGCGTGGGCTTCATCACTACCATAAAATTGATCGCTTTCCAGTGACGATTGGGCGTGCTTTTGATAATGATGTTATTTTACAAGATGTTACGGTTTCTCCGCATCATGTTGTGATTGATCAGAAAGATGATCAGCTCTACATACAAAATCTTTCAACAGAAAATGGCACTAAACTTCGTAAAAAAGAGATGGGTGTGGAGTCTGTAAGCATTAATGCGCCGTGTAGTTTTCAAATAAGTGGAATCAAGGCCAGATTATTGCCCACTGATATGCCCGTCGAAAATACATATGTGAAAAAGTGTAGTGGTTTTTTCTGTATTCTTAGTAATCCACTTTGGGCGATAGGGTTGTTACTTGCCACTATTGCGATGTTCTTCTACGAGCGTTATGTGACAACGCCTGTACCTAAAGAATTATTCTTTTATCTGAATACGGTATTGCCATCGATATGGGTGATTTTAGGTATTACAGTGGTTATTTCAGGTATTAGTCGTATTTCGACGCACCGTTGGGAAATTATTCCTTCTATTAGTATTGCTGCACTCATTTTCTTATTACCTCAATTGCTTGAATATCTTGGTCATTTTCTTGCTTATTTATTTACAGAAGATAACGTGATGCTGTGGTTTAGGTATACTGCTAAGTTTGTGGTTATTCCAGCCCTTATTGCGGCCTTTATTGTTAAAACAATTCATGCAAAATGGTTACCAGCAGCGGGAATAGCGATGCTTGTTTATTCTCCTTTTCTTGCTTACCAAGTTGTCATTTTGGTTGATGAGTTGTCATTAAAGTCTGGATTTTCAGAAGTACCATCGTACAGTCAAACATTGCTACCTAGTGATACACGTTTAAATGCAACGATTTCATTAGATCAATTTATTAAAGAGGCAGATAAAGAAACCGCAAGAGATGCGGAGAAGATGTTATCGGAGGCTAAGAAGAAAGAGCAGGAGTCTTCTTAGTAGTCCATATATACTGCTTATGTGTTAGGTATTGATGCGTTATTCATTGTGAATAAGAGTAACTCAGTTTGTTTAGTGTAAAATGAGAAGAGTAAACTTGTTTTAAGTGCTCTTCTTGTATGGTTCTATTTCATCTTGTCTCTTTAATAGCGAGAGTGTGTAAAGCAGCAGGCCTATCCAGATGCCACTGAAGCCTATTAGTTGGTTTAGATTAACTGTTTCCTTAAAGATAAAGACACCAATTAAGAATTGCATGGTTGGGGTGATATAAAAAAGAATACCTGTTGTTGTCATGGGTAATAAACGGGCACCCGCTGTAAATAACACTAGAGGAACTACTGTCACGAATCCTGCTAGACCTAAGACAATATCAGTATTTACGTCGAGGTGTAGAAATACAGTTTGTTTATTTATGGCTAGATACAGCAAATACCCTAGGGATAGCGGTACGAGTAGCAAGGTTTCGATAAGTAATCCTGAAACTGCGGAGGTCTTAATGAATTTTCTTAGGATGCCATAGGCTGCAAAACTAAAGCCAACAATGAGTCCTATCCAGGGGAATACATCTACACTTAAAATATAATAAAATACACCTGCAGAGGCAAAACTAACGGCAAGTTTTCTTAATGGGCCGAGTTGCTCTTTAAAAATAACTAAACCACCAAGTACATGCAGCAAGGGACTTAAAAAATACCCCATGCTAGCTTCAACTACTCGATCAACACTTACCGCATAGACGTAGACCCCCCAGTTAACGGTAATGAGTATGGCGGTTAGCAATAGCCAACCCAGTTCTCGCTTATTTTTTAGTGTGGAGAAAAAGTCTGTACGCCAGCTTGCAATAAGAGCCACAAAAATAACGAGTACAGGGACAGACCACAGCATGCGATGTGACAAAACTTCAAAGGCTGGCACATGTTTGACTAGTACCCAGTAAAGAGGGAATAAGCCCCAGCCGACATAACCCAGTAAAATTAATATAACGCCTTTATTCATAGATGCAGATTATAGGGTATTAAGACCCTATAATCTGCTCTAAGCGTATTTAACCTGTTTATTTTAAAGGCGGTTAACGGCATGGCGTTCGACACGCCCATATATGATCATTGAATAAATATAAAAGGGCAGGTTTTAGTTTTCTGTCTTGATTCACCTTTTCATTGAATTGAGTTCATTTGTCGGTGAATCAAGTAGTGTACAACTAGCTTAAATAAATGTAGTAAAAAACATTATCCAGCTAAAAATAATTAAACCAACAATCAGGATTGAAGGAAATGTAAAGTCCCACATAATAAGCTCCGATAACTCACTATTTAAAAGAAGCCGAATTTTACACCTAAGTTTTCCTTGTAATAATGACCTGAGTCAAAAATTGAATAGTTGAACCTATCAAAAGACTTTTGTACGAAGAGATATAGTGAGTAAAAGTATTTTGAATTCCCCAGACTATCCTTATTTTTATGAAAGTAACCTAGAAAATCATACTCATTTTTCTCTCACCATGCCCTTTGCGCAAGGCTTCATTAAATTATTTCAAAACCTTGATGACTTCATTATGTTTTAGATGACGAGCAAGTCCTTTCGGGGTAATGCCATCACTATTGGATGTATTTCTACTTAGGCCTTTACTCATTAAGTAGGCCGCCGTTTCAGGATGTCCAAAGCGCGCAGCCTCATGTAACGCTGTCCAGTTCTTTTTAGTTTTTGCGTTTAACTTAGCCCCCTTTGATAGAAGCAGCTTAACAATGTCTAATCGGCCTTTTGCCGCGGCTTCATGCAAAGGTGTTTCATTGAACTGATCTTTTGCATTTACATTGGCACCATTTTCTATAATTACACGCGCAAAACCAAGCTGACCTCTGGCGGCAGCTTTGTGTAATAAAGATTCACCGATGCTATCTGTGATATTTACATCCGCACCATTACTGGCAAGTAATTTAGCAATAGACACATTGCCATTAGTAAGAACGACTTGTAAAGGCGTGCCTTTTTGACTGCCAGTGTTGGCATTGGCGCCATATTTTAATAGCTTTTCTACAACACCAACCTGTGCCTTTGCAATAGCGAGGTGAAGAGGGGTGCCACCTCTACCACTTTTATTCGCATCAGCTCGATAGTATAAAAGTTTGGTAATAATGCTGGACTGGTTTCCATTAATGGCGTTTAGTAGGGGTGTTTCTCCTGCATTGCTTGATTTATCAGCATTTGCACCATTTTCCAGTAATAATTGAACCATGCTATCACTGCCTTGATCTATGGCAACCAGTAAAGGTGTGCGTCCTGCTCGATTAGTTGCATTGACATCAGCGCCATACAGTACCAATTTGTCTGCTATGTCATACATTCTAAGACGAAGTGCCGTATAAAGAGCAGGCTCACCGTTTGCCGATACCGTATTTGAATCCGCACCCTGTTTAAGAAAACGCTCAGCTTCCTTTTTTCGTGCAGCCATTAAATTATCAGTAAATGCCTTGTTAGAGACTGGGTTGGAACTAGGGCGACTAGGTATTTTACGTTTCTTTAGTCTGCCATATATAGACTTAGCTTTTTCGGCTGGCTTAACATTCTCTCCCTCTTTTTGATTTTCGCTATTTGAGGGTGCTGAACCTTCGGAGGATTCCGCAGTGCTATCTTCTAAGCTTGTAGATTTAATCTTTGCCCCTCCACAGCCGATGAGAAAAGTAATTGTAAAAAATACGCTGAAAATAATTCGTAATGAATTAGTCGACATTACTACACCCTTTTTTAGATTGCCGCCAGATTAACGGTCTATTTTTGCCCTTTAGTGGTCAGTATCATAGACAAAATAGTCGTTTTTGTCATTTAGAATTCATCTCAATTTACAGATTGAGCAAAGTCATTAGATATTGGGGTAATAGATAGAAAAATACTGATTTTTTAAATTCAAATGGCTATTAAGTCCATGTGAATTTAGTTTGTGAAATGATATACTGATAAAAATTAAATAGTTGGAGCGAATTATGAGTAAATTTAATTATATTATCTTCTGTGGTTTTTTATTCGGTATGTTAACGGTATGTCATGCGAATACAAATAGCAATGGTGTAGAAAATACTGCAAAAAAAGAAGTAGTAAATAGCAAAGAAGCGGGAGCTGTTCTTCAGCCTGGTGGATATCGCAATATAGATAACGAAAAAGTGAAAGCTTTAATAAAGCAGGGTGTTTTGTTGATTGATATTCGTCTTAAGGAGGAATGGTTACAAACGGGTGTTATTGAAGGCAGTAAAACAATTACATTCTTTGATAGAACGGGGAATATTAATCCAAATTTTGTGCCAGAATTTACATCACTCGTTAAACCTGATCAGCCTGTTATGTTAATTTGCCGTACGGGCAATCGGACTAAGGCAGCAAGTCAAGCGATAGTGGAGCACCTTGGTTATAAAAATGTAATGAGTGTAACGAATGGAATCGTCGGCTGGATGGCTGAAAAGCGTCCCGTTGCTTCTTACAACTAGTCGAGAGAATGAATAAGCCACCCCCCTACTTATGAGCCGTTTTTATTCGTTATATTTCATCGCGCAAAGGTCTCGTTTTGTTTTTGATGTTTAAATTACGTATACTGAAACGCTTACCCTCAGATATTTTTAGCCAACTTTCATTCAGGATTTAATTATGAATATAACATCTCATGATGATCAGCTTTCTATAAATAAAAAAATAGATAAGCTAGAAAAATCAGTAACAGAACTGTTGGTTTATTGTAAAAAACTTTCTGAGGAGAATGATGCCTTTCAACATAGTAATCAGCAGTTAATGCTAGAAAGATCAGAACTACAGTCTAAAAATGACAAAGTACGTGCTCAAGTTGAAGCGATGATGGAAAGATTGAAAGCAATGGATAATGGGTAATGCACTCAACTATCTATCTCCTAAAAGGTATGCAGAAAGATGAAGGAAGTTATGACGAGTAAAGAAAAGATACCAGTAACAGTTAAAATCTTGGAAAAAGAATATAAAATATCTTGTCCGGAGGGTGAGCATGAATCTCTGCTGATTTCTGCTAAAAGTGTTAATGATAATATGCAGAAAGTTAGAGAGGGTGGGAAAGCGTTAAGTGCTGATAGAGTGGCAGTCATGGCTGCGATTAATATTGCTCATGATTTGATTAAATCAAATAGGCAGCCTAAAGTTGATTCTCTTGTTTCGGATCGAATAGATGCTTTACAGCAATCGATTGATCGTGTTTTGCAGTCATCAAAATAATTAATGGTTGTCTAATTTAATTTATCATAGTCCGTGTTGCATTGAGATAAAAGAACCCACTATTTAGATAAATATCCCCTCAAAATATGACCTTAAATACATATTTTCTAAGAAAGATAATGAGTGTATACACACTATATGACATTTAATATTCCTAAGTACATCACGGGTTTATTATACTAATTTCATTTCAATTGAGTCTTCTATGAGTAAAAAAACTAATATCAGAACATCTTCTTCATCACTCCTAATGCTGTCGATACTTTTTGTATCAAATCAATTATCAGCGAAGCCTTGGTTGGATACTGGGGATATGAAATTAAGGCACGAGTTGCAACTTCTGTCTGATGCTCGTTTATTAAGTTCTCCATTGACGACATGGCCATTGGCTGCAAAAGATATTCATGAGAACTTAAAAGAGCCTGTTAAAGATTCTCCTATGTTGCCTGCATTGAGAGAAGCTTATGCCAATATTAAGCAGCGCTTAAAAGAGGAGGACTATAACTCTTCTTTTGAGTTAATGGGGAGTGCTCAATCTAAAGAGTTGTTAATTAGAGATTTTTCTGGAGAAGGAAGGGAAAAATACTCTTTTTCATACGATGGTGAGTGGGGTAACCCTTATGTAGATATTCGATTGAAGGCTACGATAGCAGATAAGACAGATCATCCTGATGATAGTGCCTTTAGATTAGATGAGTCATATTTTGCGAGTGATTTAGGTAATTGGAAATTTACAGTAGGAAAGCAATCTCGTTATTGGGGGCCAGGGTGGGATGGTTCATTAATTCTCTCGAATAATGCTCGACCCATACCCAGTATTTCAGTTGAGAATGTGCTATCAAAGCCTGACGCGGATGACTTCTTTTTACTTCGGTGGTTAGGTACGAGTAAGCTTCATGCCTTTATTGGTCAGTTAGAGTCTGATAGAGGTGTGCCAGATACAAAGCTAATTGGTACACGATTTACCTTTCGACCTTACGATCCTTTGGAAATAGGTTTGCACAGGACAATACAATGGGGTGGGGAAGGGCAAGACGAGGGCTTTTCTGATTTTGTCAAAACATTTTTGAGTGTAAGGGTTGATAAGCAAGATGGGTCTTTAGGTACTGTTCGCGGGAATCAAATTGCCGGGTTGGACTTTAGATGGAAGTTACCTATTGGAGGTCAAAATAAGCACTATTCTCTATATGGTCAATATATAGGAGAGGATAGAGTGGATGGATCAATATTGCTTGGTGACGAAATCTTTATGTTTGGTGGTTCAGTGGCTGGCTATTCTGAAAAAATAAAGGGCTCATGGCGAGCGTATCTTGAAGCAACAGATACCAGTGCCGGTAGCTATAAAGGCAGAGATAGAAATAATATTGTATATAATCATAGCGGTTATACAGATGGTTATCGTTATTTGGATGTTTCCATGGGGCATGGGATTGATTCAGATAGTAAGTTGGTGAGTGCAGGTTTGATTCTAAATCAAAATAATGGTCAATTCTGGCGCGGTTGGGTTAAGCATGCAAAATTGAATGAAGACGGAGTGGGTAAAAACCCGATAGCACCAAATGGAAAAGAATGGTCGGCTCTTGGGTTAAGTCTAGAAAAACCATTTAATATTGATACAAAGGTTAAGCTAGGACTGCAGCTAGTATCTGAGAAGGATAATTTAAATAAAAGAGAAAATGATGCTGTAGTGTCTTTTGGTTTTACCAAGTCTTTTTAGGGTATTGTAAAAAGTATATAAGTAAGCCTAACCATGTATCTGCCTCATAAGCCTGTAGGCAGGGGTAGATACACAGTGTAGGTTAGGATCTCCGATACAGTATTCTTCTCTCAGGTTATTCTGACTGGTATTCTCCATAATAAGATTGATATCCGTAGCCGTACCTATTTTTCTTAGCATCGTAGCCATTAAAAATAAATCCTTTGGTTTCAATGCCCGTGTTGCTGAGTCTTTTAACGGCGTGTTCTATTTCTTTCATGGTGTGCATGTCTTGACGAACTACCATAAAAACAACACCTGATAAGCTACCTACAATAGTAGGGTCTGTTACCGCATGGATAGGAGGAGTATCTATTAGAATTAAATCGTATTGACTTGATAATTTAGTAAGTAAACCTTCAAAGTTTTGATGCATTAGTAATTCAGAAGGGTTTGGGGGAGTCTGGCCTCTGGTTATAATGTCGAAACTATTACCGTTGCATTTATACTCATGTATTGAATTTTCTAATGTACTTTTTTCGCTAATTAAATCAGATAAGCCAGGGCTAATAGAAACATTTACCAAATTGTGTAAGTATCCTTTTCTCATATCCGCATCAATGAGTAAAACACGTTGATTACTTCCTGAAATTACAGCAGCTAAATTTGATGATATAAATGATTTTCCAATTCCAGGGGATGGTCCAGTGATCATTACTATATTATTTTTGGCTTCTAATAATGCGAAGTGAAGACTTGTTCTAAGACTTCTGAGGCTTTCAATCGCGGGGTCATTGTTATCCTCAATGGCTAGTAATGATTTTTGTTTTTTCTTTTTCTTCTTTAGTCCACTGGTAAGTTTAACTCCCTTTGATAAAGGAATAGTGGCATAAACTGGCAAACCAAGGTGTTCTTCTAGCTTCTCTGGGTTATTTATTTTGTGGTATAGTGCCTTCTTTAAGAATGTAACTAAAGTACCTAGCATTAAGCCTAAAAGAAGCCCTAAAGCTAGTATCATAATTTTCTTTGGTTTTACTGGTTTTTCATTTACGGCAGCAGTATCAAGTATATAGACATTACCAACATTGCTGGCCTTTGCAATTTGAAATTCTTGTATTTTGTTTAATAAGTCGACGTAAATAGCATTGGCTACTTTGTAATCACCTTCTAGTCTTAACAGCTGTTGTTGTGTCTCTGGAAGTTCTGTTATTTTAGAAAGAGTATTGTTTTTTCTTTCATTTAATTTCTTTTCTTGAGATGAAAGAGCCTGAATGGTGGGGTGGTTTGATGTGTATTTTAAATTCAGCTCATCCCTTTTAAGTGATAGCTTTTGCAATTGAGTATCAATTTCAGACACAACTTGAAGAATGGTCTGGGTTTCCATTGACATGTCAGCAGTTTGGTTATTTGTGCGGTAGTTCTTAAGCTTTGCCTCCGCAGCCTCTGCTCGTTCTTTGACGGGCTTAATTTGTTCATTTAAGAAATTAAGTGCATTACTTGCCTCTTCAGAACTACGTGACTTGTTTTGGAGCAAATAAGAATTAGAAATATTATCTAATATGCCTAAAATTTGAATTTGGTCTTCACCTTCCAACACAAGGCTAATAATCCCAGTCTTTTTGCCCTGCTCAGAGGCTTTTAGTTTTTTCTGTAAATCAATAATAGCCTGATATTTGCTTAGTTTCTTAATGGTGAATTTTTTGCCTTCACTTGCATTTAATTCCTGAATGTTGATTTTTAATAATCCATCCTTTGTGGCTTCCAAGTTATTTACGTGCCCCTTTAAAATGAGTTGGTCATCAAAGTATATACTGTAGCGCCCATTTTTATGGCTAGTTAAAGTAAATGGTTTATTTAAATAGTGTTTTGCTACTTCTAAACGATTAACTTTTATATTCTCATGAGACCATGAATAATTTTTTAGCCACGAAAGGTTAAAAGGCACAAAACCAATTTCATTTTCTTCAACAAAGTGTTTGCTTAAGTTTCCTAATAGCGGAACTCTATTGGGGGTGGCAATAATGTCTAGCTTTAATTCTTTGACAGCTTTTCCAATGATTTTTCTGGACTTCAATACTTGTAATTCAGTGCTAGCAGAAGCACTATCGCTCGCAAGTCCCGCTAATTCCTCAATGCCTGGTATTCCAGCTGTTTTTTCCTCAACCTGTAATAAAGAATCAGCTCTATATATAGGAGAAGCTCCAAAGGCATAAATAGCAGATAAAAATAATGAGATAAGCATTAAAATTAAAATTAACCATTTGTCATTGAGTAGAGTGGCTAATAATTCTCGCAGATCAATCTCATCATCGATATTATGTTGCTGGTCTGTTGTGCTCATTTGATATGTGTACTCAATTAGTTTTAAAGAAAGGAGGGAGGTATAGGGTCTGTAGAATTATTCCCATAGTTTCTTTTGCCAAGCGCCCAAGCCCTCATTTATTAAGTGGTAAGATTCTTGAAATACTTTAAAATTCTTTTTATAAGGATCAGGAATTTGCCTATTATTCTGCCACTTTCCTATCAAATGCACCTTGCCACGTGATTCCGGAAATTGGGAAATAATACTTTGTACATGTTTATCTTCCATGGTCAGGATAATATCAGCATTCCTCACAAGAACACTGTTAATTTGTTGTGCAACATGATTAAACTCAATATTAATCTCTGAAAGGATTTTCATGGTGTTTGGATCTGCTGGTTTTCCTGAGAGAGCCCCTAGACCCGAGGAGTATACTTTTAGTTCGGGTCTATTGTGCTGTAAAATCGCCTCTGCCATAGGGCTACGACAAATATTCCCGATACATACCATCATTACATTATTAAACATAAGTCATTCTACTACTTGGAAAGATTATTAAATGTATTTAGTAAAGTAAGAGAGGGTAGTAATAACCCAAGAACTCTATTCCATCTTATTGATGGTGTAGCAGTAACGTAGATTATATCTCTTGGTCTGATTGTAAACTGTTCAGCCAATAGCATGGAGTGAACTGAGGCTATTGGTAATTGGTAAACAGTTGGAATAGGGTTGGATGTTGATTCTTGACGTATAACAAAAATGCCTTTTGGATTCACCGTCTCTTCTTTTAGGCTACCAGCATCATTGATGGCTTCAGCGAGTGTCATACCATCTTCTACTTGGTATTTTATTGTTCCAGGCTTGTTGACTTCGCCCATAACAAAGATCTTTGCCTGTTCTGACTTTAGTTCTCTCTCAAGATCTTTTTTAAGCCTTGCTAAAGATTTTTCTTTTTGAATGGTATGTTTTAGTCGAATAGGGCTGAGAATATTCTCTTTGTCAATGCTTCTCTTTAATTCCTTTCTCCATTCGGTTAGCTCGTCTATTTCTACAATGTGAAGCCTGTCGCCATTATGTAATATAAAATTTTGCCGATTGTCATTAAACTTTAACATTCTATTCAGGTCGATGGATATAGTCTGTTTTCCCCGTTGGAGAGAGGCTTGCCCCGTATATTTTCTAGGAATTACTCCCCCACTTTTTGATATTACATCTCTAATAGTTAGAGGGGTATCAGTAATTGCTAGTGTAGTTGGTTTTTTAACTGCTCCAGATACATAGGCTTTTTGGCTTCGGAAGCTGGCCACTCTGACGCTGACTTGAGGTTTTGCAATAAAAACCTGTAACTTCTTTTCAAGATCTTTTCTTACATCTTCCACTGTTTTTCCTGTAGCCTGTATTTTACCAGCGTAAGGAAAATAAAAGCGACCATCATTACCAACATCGTGAGTTGCGGGAGAGTCTCCCGCAGGTATAGTTAATTCAGGATGATCCCAAACAGTAATGCTCAAAATGTCACGATTGCCAATATAGTATTGATAAGTTGATTTTTTATCATCTGATGAGACACCAGAAAAACTAATACCCCTCAGAGTGTTAGGATGTTTTACACTTGCAACATGGAGAGAGTTGTTTTTTGGTTGGTAAGATTTGTTAGATATGGTGCTGTATGTTTTATATCTTTTCTTTTTATTGATGATATAAGCCGCATAATTAAATGTTTTTTGATTTCGAATCATGTTCCGGTCTATTACAACAAGCTTATAATCAATCCCTTCTCTTTGAGGTTTTTCATATCGACTAGATTTTGAAGTCAAACCAGGTACACCAGGAGAAAATGAACACCCAATGAGAGAGAGAGTCATAGATAAGATTAGAAGCGGTTGATAGATTTTTTTCATAGATAGAGTTACTGAAAATTAAAAGAAGTATTAAGTTATTTTAGCTAAACATGGATTTTATAGGTAAAAACCAGTAATTACAAAGCTCATATGTAAGTTCATTAATTACGCTGATTCGTGAGAATCCAAAAAAGCTTAAAAATCAAAAAATGTATGTATGTTAACGTATTACTTCTATTAGAAAGCTTTGAATAACCAGCACACATAGGCATCTATTACTTTCTCTGTAATTTTTTTGAAAATAAGTAGCAATACTTTCCATATTTAATGCGTTTTTCTCATTTTCTGCTGATTATTTACCCGTTTTTTCCGACTTTCCCGGATTTTTTACGCAATTATCCCCTATTGAGTAGATAATTCGCCCTGAATATATTGTAAAGCATGCAGTTAAAGTCAAACCTTAGCGCATTTCTTGCTAAATTCTTTGCTACCGCTTTTGTATATCCTAGTTTTGATTTTATAAACGCAAAAGGATGTTCTACCTGACTACGGATTTTTGCGTGTTTTTTGTTTCGCTTTTTCTGAGTG